>Ga0210057_1005180_pt1 | contig 16877 bp, 9 predicted proteins | sample CryGeyCG2114_010_2_FD_183968 | JGI IMG/M metagenome (GOLD analysis project Ga0210057, IMG submission 183968) | Groundwater microbial communities from aquifer - Crystal Geyser CG10_big_fil_rev_8/21/14_0.10 (SPAdes) (version 2) | ecosystem: Environmental > Aquatic > Deep subsurface > Groundwater ...
AATTAAGCAAGTACTCCGTCTTTTTAACAATCTCTAGGGTATATGACGCCACAACAGTATTTTGTCATTATGAAGACTAGAAAATTACAGGATAAAGATCGATTAGCCATTGTTGAGATTAAAAAAAAACTGACAAAATAGTTGTCTATTAGCGTAACTTAGTGGTGATTTCTGTCAGTTTTTGTGGGTGACCGTGGACTCGAACCACGGACCTCAGTCTTATCAGGACTGCGCTCTAACCAGCTGAGCTAGTCACCCACGGTGTGTACCTTGGGCTAGATACATCCCGGTGAGACGTTCATTTTACCATGACTGCCAGGTCTGATTGCTCCCCCAGTATGAAAATAATCTTCAATCGTCCTCCCTCCCCAGACCGCCAGCTACCCCTGTCCCTGAGTGGTCACCACCAGCCGCTGGCCGTCGTAGTCGGCCTGGGCGGTCTGGCCGGCCGCGAGCTTGCCCTCGATAATCAGTCCCGACAGCTCGTCGAGCAGACTGTGCTGGATCAACCGTTTAAGTGGCCGGGCGCCAAACACCACGTCGAAACCGGCGGTGGCAAAGTGCTCGATGGCCGCCTCGGTTACCTCCAGCTTGATGCCCTGCCGGGCCAGCCGCTCCCTGACCAACTCTAGCTGGATCCTGGCGATGTCGCGGATCTGGTCGGGCTGGAGCTGTTCGAAAATAATAGTGTCGTCGATCCGATTCAGAAACTCGGGTCGGAACTGCCCAAGCAGCAGCGGTTCCAGGGATCGTTCCAGCGCCTGCCGGTCGCCGCTGTGCTCGGTGATGACGTCACTGCCCAAATTAGAGGTCATGATGATCAGGGTGTTCTTAAAATCTACGGTTCGGCCCTTGCTGTCAGTTAACCGGCCGTCGTCGAGGATCTGGAGCAGGACGTTAAAGACCTCCTGGTGGGCCTTCTCGATCTCGTCGAGCAAGATGACGGTGTAGGGATGGCGGCGGACCGCCTCGGTCAACTGACCGCCTTCTTCGTAGCCCACGTACCCGGGTGGTGAGCCGATCAGCCGGGCCACCGCGTGCCGCTCCATGTACTCGCTCATGTCGATCCTGACCATCACTTTTTCGTCGTCGAACAGGAACTCGGCCAGCGTTTTAGCCAGCTCGGTCTTGCCCACTCCCGTCGGTCCCAAAAACAGGAACGAACCGATCGGTCGGTCTTGTTCGCCGATGCCCGCTCGGTTACGGCGGACGGCGTTGGCTACCGCCTTGATAGCGGTCTCTTGGCCCACCACCCGGCGGCCCAGCTCCGCTTCCATATCGAGCAGTTTCTGGCTCTCCGACGTCAGCATTTTCTGGACAGGAATACTGGTCCAGCGCGACACTACTTGAGCGATGTCCTCTTCAGTCACTTCTTCTTTGAGAATCTGCCGGTCGGCCTGGACCTCAGCCAGTTTTTGCTGATCCTTCTTGATTCCCTCCTCGAGTTTGGGCAGTTCGCCGTACTTGATCTCGGCTGCCCGCTGCAGGTCTACTTCCCGCTCGGCGCGGGCGGCTTCTTCTTTGAGCTCATCGATCGCCAAGCTGGCTTGTTTGATCCGCTCGATCACCTCTTTCTCACTGTGCCACTGCAGCTCCAGCTCTTGCTGTTCCTCCTGCAGTTCGGCCAGCTGTTTGGTGATACTTGCCAGCCGCTCCTTAGTGGTTTTGTCGGTGTCGTTCTTGAGAGCTTCCCGCTCGATCTCCAGCTGACGGATTTTGCGCTCCAGCTGGTCCAAAGCGGTCGGCTTACTGTCGATCTCGATGCGGATAGCCGAGGCAGCTTCGTCCATCAAGTCGATGGCCTTGTCTGGCAGGTGACGGTCGGCAATGTAGCGGTCGGACAGCTCTACGGCGGCCACCACGGCGGTGTCGCGGATCCGTACTCCGTGGTGGGTCTCGTACTTTTCTTTGATGCCGCGCAGGATAGAGATAGCGTCGGCAGTGTTGGGCTCGTCCACCATCACCGGCTGAAAGCGCCGCTCCAAAGCGGCATCCTTCTCGATGTACCGACGGTACTCTTTGAGAGTGGTAGCGCCGATCGTTCGCAGGCTGCCGCGGGCCAGCGCCGGTTTAAGCAAGTTACCGGCATCGGTCGAACCTTCTTGGGCGCCAGCTCCGACGATGTTGTGGAGCTCATCGATAAACAGGATGACCTGACCGTCGCTACTCTCGATCTCTTTGATCACGGCCTTGAGCCTGTCTTCGAACTCGCCGCGGTACTTGGCTCCGGCGATCAGCGCGCCTATATCCAGCGCCAGCACGGTTTTGTGCCTGAGGGCGTCGGGGACGTCACCCTCGATGATTTTCTTGGCCAGCCCTTCCACAATGGCGGTCTTGCCAGTGCCCGGCTCTCCTACCAGCACCGGGTTGTTCTTGGTCCGCCGGGACAGTATCTGGGTGATGCGACGGATCTCTTCATCGCGGCCGATGACCGGATCGATCCGGCCGTCGCCGGCCAGCTTGGTCAAGTCGCGAGCGTACTTCTCGAGCGCCTGGTACTTGTCTTCTGGGTCAGGGTCGGTGACGCGCTGGTGGCCGCGAACGTCTTTGAGCACTTCAGTCACCTGGCTGGGCGAGACGTTCAGCACTTCTCGAACTTGGTCGTTCTCCAGTAGGCCCAGCAGGAGGTGCTCGGTACTGATGTACTCGTCGCGAAGTTGGCCGGCCTGGCTTTCGGCTTGTTCCAGTACCCGGCGCAGCTGGGTGGACATGCCGGCTTGCTGCGGGGTGCTGACCGTGGCCAACGTTGTTAGTTTGTCCCGGGCTGCCTGGCTAATCTCGGCAGGCTTGACGTCCAGTTTGGGGAGCAGGGCCGGCACGATGCCGCCGGGCTGTTCGACCAGTACCACCAGTAGGTGCCAGGGAGTGAGCTCGGTATGGTTGAGCTTGCCGACCAGTTGCAGCGCGCCCTGGATGGCCTCAGCTGCCTTGGTAGTGAAGTTATTGAAGTTCATGGTGCCACCGCTCCTGTAAGTAACGCCTCGAAACTCCCCCCCGCCTGTCAACCGCGGCCAGCGGCGGAAAGTTGCCGTGCTGACAGTATTGTAAAAAGGAAATCAGCGGCTGTGAAGTACTAAATTAGCAGTCAGGATCTTCTTCTGCTAAACAGTCGATAAGTTCAGTGGGGTTGCAGGGTGCCAACCAACATGGCCAGCCCTTAATTTTGGCCCAAACATGGTGATAGAAACATTGGCCCGGATATGGTGATCACGGGACTTGGTTGATTTTTCTTGGCATTACTGCCAAGAGGAGAAGGAGGTCGTGATGCTCCAACCTTTCTCCTTAGAAAGGAGGTAATCCATCCCCACCTTCCAGTAGGGATACCTTGTTACGACTTAGTCCTCATCGTCAACCTCGCCGTAGAAGGGCCGCTCCCGTAAGGGTTACGGTCACCCGCTTCGGGCGCTGCTGACTTTGTTGGCTTGACGGGCAGTGTTCTGAGATCGTCGCGTCATCACTGACAAACGCGTCTCTTGCCACCCAGCGCGCGGTTTTCCCGCACTGTGGCGGACCCCCAATGTACCCTCTCCATTTACTTTTCAGCGGATGGGTAAGTTTCATACATTGAGTTTGGTCCTTCCTCGACAATTAATTGCGAGTACTATGACCTCTGCAGACTTCCTAGCAGTTATCTGATGTCGTCGCCTCGATCATACTGTATTTCGTTATTAGTAACATAACGAAATACGGGTCTGCTAGGATCTCCCTTCGTACGCTGATGTTCATTGTGTTGTCATCTCGAGCTCACATACCTTAGCTTGTGTCTTTGAGCAAGTTCCTTCCCGATTTGTACGGACGGTCGGAACAAACTAAGGCCGTTTATACTGCAAGCTGGCAACTGCTACTTTTACCCTTCATCCTGTCGGTTACCCGAACAGGACTGTAATTTTGCTTCTGTCGACTTGTCTCGACAGGCTGGACTTTCACCAGCTAGAACACTAGCGCGGAAGGCGCATAGTTAACTGTACAAGAAACGAGAACGTATTCACCGCAACCTGCTGATTTGCGATTACTACCGATTCCGACTTCATGAGGGCGAATTTCAGCCCTCAATCCGAACTGAGAGACCGTTTGGAAGATTAGCTCGAGGTTGCCCTGTCGCTACCCATTGTCGGTCCCATTGTAGGATGTGTGTAGCCCTGGATGTAAGGGACATGCTGACTTGACGTCGTCCTCTCCTTCCTCCCTGCAATAGGCAAGGCAGTCTTCTGTGACACGTATAACACAGAATAAGGGTTGCGCTCGTTACCTCACTTAAGAGGACGTCTCACGACACGAGCTGACGACAGCCATGCATCACCTGTGTACCACCTTCGAAAGAAACTCTGCTTTCACAGAGCGAGCAGGTACATGTCAAACCCAGGTAAGGTTTTTCGCTTTGTATCGAATTAAACCACATGCTCCACCGGTTGTGCGTTTCCCCGTCAATTCCTTTGAGTTTTAACCTTGCGGTCGTACTCCCCAGGCGGTCTGCTTAACGGGTTACCTTACGACTCTCCCGTAAACGAGAAAATCTAGCAGACAGCGTTTACAGCTAGGACTACATGGGTCTCTAATCCACTTTGCTACCCTAGCTTTCGTCCCTGAGCGTCAGTACTGTCCTAGAAGCTTGCTTTCGCGAGCGGCGTTCCTCTCGATATCTACGGATTTCACCCCTCCACCGAGAATTCCAGCTTCCCCGAACAGACTCAAGCATGGCAGTTTCGCTCGCTGGTCTGGAGTTGAGCCCCAGGCTTAAACGAACGACTTACCGTGCCGCCGACGGACCCTTTACGCCCAGTAAATCCGGATAACGCTTGCACCCCACGTATTACCGAGGCTTCTGGCACGTGGTTAGCAGGTGCTTTCTAGCGAGGTACTGTCAAAATTTCATCCCTCGCCACAGTGGTTTACGCTCCGAAGAGTGTCATCCCACACGCGGTGTCGCTGCGTCAGACTTTCGTCCATTGCGCAATATTCCCAGTTGCTGCCACCCGTAGGTGTAGGCTCCGTATCTCAGTAACCTTGTGGCCGATCATGCTCTCACATCGGCTACCCGTCGTCGGCTTGGTGGGCTATTACTCCACCAACTACCTGATAGGACGCAGGCCCCTCCAATAGCGCCCGAAGGCTTTCCTCCGAAGAGCGTATGCGGTATTACTCCCACTTTCGCAGGGCTATTCCCCACTACTGGGTAGGTTCCTACGTGTTACTCACCCGTTCGCCACTGTCCACCCTGCAAGCAGGGCTTCTCGTTCGACTTGCATGCCTAAGGCACACCGCCAGCGTTCATCCTGAGCCAGGATCAAACTCTCAAAAAAAATTTACACGCCCCGAACTGTTTTGAGAACACAGTCCAGAACTGATTGCGTAAAGAATTGACAATGTTCTATCACCATGTTCGCGTCAAAATTTATGATGCGATGGTGATGTTCATTTGTTTGGGTTGTTTAATTGTTAAGGAACTGCAACCATGCCGACCCCGGCCACCGGCGGTGGCCCAGAACACAGCTGCGTCATTTGCAAAGACTAGTATCCCCAGGTAGGGACTTGATCTGAGAGGGGCTATTATAGCGCGAGGTACGCCGGGAGTAAAGCGAGCGTATAGGTCACATTGAACGGAGGCCAACAGGGGGATACGATTTTTAGCCCTCGCCGGACCAAGAGTAAATCATTGGCCAGGTCAAAATCAAAAAGGCGGTACTATTTCTAGCAATTACTTGTTAGCATGGAGTTCCATGATGGAAAACATCGAAGGATCAGATATTAAGCCGGGTGAAGATCCAGCAGTTCCCGACCAAGAAATTCGTCAGGCGCAGTCTCGGATGAATCTTCTAAGAGGCATCCTGGATAATTTACTTCAACGTTTGACCGAAGAAAAAAAACAAGAGTTACTCAGAGATGTTGATATTGCCAGTGCTGATGAAGAGCAGTTACGCGAATTGAAGCAAAAAGTTAGTCAAGCATTAGAAGAATTAGGAAATTAAACCTCCGCCCAGACAGATATCTTGAGTGAGTTGGTGTTTATAGAGTACCGCCGACTGTCCCGGAGCTACTCCTTTCAGCGGCTGGTCTAGCTTGAGCCGGTAACGCCTCCCGTCCTGGACTGTCAGCCGACAGCCCACCAGCTCACCGGTGTGACGGATCCTGACGAGCAAGCCATCATCGCCTGATTGCTTTTCACCTAGACTGGCCACATCTTCCAGCCAGTGGACATCTTCGATCACCACTTCATCACGGTACGCCTCGCTGCCGAACCCGACCACCAACCGGTTGTGCTCGGCGTCCTTGGCGATGACGTAAAAAGGCGGCAGGTGGTGCTTGGTAACGGTGGTGCCATCTGCCAGCTTGACGAGCTGGCGTTGATCAACTTCGAAACCGTGACGCTGGCCGATGGTGTAGAACCACAGCCCGCGGTGCCGGCCGATGATCTCGCCTTGAGCGTTGACCACCTCGCCGGGGTTCTCCCCCAGCCGCTCGCGCAGGAACTCGCGCACATCAATGTCGCCGATGAAGCAGATGCCCACCGAATCTTTTTTGTCGGCAGTGGGTAGGCCGCGCCGCCTGGCTAGAGAGCGGACTTGCTGTTTAGTCATTTCTGAGAGCGGGAACAGCAGATGGCCCAACTGCTCGGGCCGCAGTCGGTAGAGAAAGTACGTCTGGTCTTTGTGGCGATCGGCGGGAATGGCCAACCGCCGCCGGCCATTTGCTTTCACCAGCCGAGCGTAGTGACCGGTGGCTACGTACTCAAAACCCCGTTCCCTGACCCAGTCGTAAAAGAGGCCAAACTTAATCTCGCGGTTGCACAGCACGTCGGGGTTGGGCGTTCGTCCGGCTTGGTACTCATCGAAAAAAGACTGCACCACTACCCGGTGATAGCGCTGCTTGAAGTCCAGCACCTCAAACGGAATGCTCAAGCCGAGTGCCACCTCCAGAGCGTCGGCCCGATCCTGGTCCGTTCGGCAGCCGGGCGCGCGCCAGCACTCCAGGAACACACCGGTGACGTCGTACCCCTGCTCAACCAGTAGCTGAGCAGCTACTGACGAATCCACCCCGCCGGACATGCCCACCGCCACCCGGCGCCGGGCGGGGCCTGTCTGATGGTGGTTGGCGCTGGCAGTCATTCGGATATTGTAGCAATCTGGTCCAGCCGGTTTTCCTGGCCCAGTTGAGCAATCCGGTGACTATACAGATCATGGTCTGCCTGGTAAAAACTGGGCAGCAGCGGTTCGAACTCTGGATTGAGCCGACGGGCTCGGGCCGCGTCCTGGTACGCCAATTTACCTAGATAAAGATCGTCGAGCTTAAAATGGTGGTTTTTTAGCCAGTGCCATACCTCTACCAGTCCTTCGAAGTAAATTAAGTCTTTGGTGTAGCCACCGGGTTGAGAGGTATCGACTAAACCTCGCTTATGGCGCACTGCTGTCCGCCAGCTGTGCTCTGGGTTCGCGTAGTAACCCATCAGGAACGAGTAGACTTGGGCAAACGAAGCCCGCTGGGCCAGCTGACAGGTCAGGTACAGCAAGGCAGGTTTGTAAGCCAGCTTCAGTGAGTAGGCCAGTAGCGAGTGCATCACCGCCAGTCCCTCTTCTGTCTTGAGGTACGGTCGAAAGCCGTACTTATTTTTGCTACGGTACCACGGTTGGCGTTCGTAGTTGACACGGCGCAGGGCGTGAGTGCCGACCTCGTGGTACAGCATTCCCAGCAGGCTCTCCTTGCGAAACTCGATCGGCAGTCTCAACTTAATAGTGTCCGCTGAAATAGAGGTCCGGGCTACGTACGACTCAGACATAGACATCTTAAAACGCTGGGCCAGCCCGTGCATCTCTAAGAAGGTAATAGTTTTGGCCTCAACTTGCCGGCGGGTGACTTGCTTTCCCTCAGACATGACTAGGTCCTGGTAGTTGCGCGACGAGAATGCCCGGTCGACGATTTCTTGGGCCAAGCTCAGGAACGGCTGTCGCGGCAGGCCGTACTGTTTGAGCCGGTCCTGGTCAACTTCGGCCGGGTAAGTAAAAGTTGGGTTGTAGCTGGGGTCTGCCAAAAACCTAGCTTTCTCCTCAAGTAAATTACTAGGGGTAACGGCTTGGAGGAACTTCATGTTGACTATAACCTACTTGAAAAATACCAAAATAAGAGTGAAAAGATCATGAATAGACTTATCAAGTAGGTCCTGGGCCCTAGCTTGGTTCCGCGATCGGGCCTTGACCGATCAGGAACCCCTGCAGGTCGCGCCGGCCCAGCTCGATTTGATGCTTGGTCCGGTTCAGCCGCTTGGAGGCAACCATGGCGGTAGTGACTACTTTCCCCTGGAGCTTGAACTTGACCCCAATCACCGGCAGCCGGCCCTCCAGTTTCTCCTGCTGGCGGAACAACAGGTCATCAAGGTCAAGCAAGCCCAGCGAGTCGGCGAACTGTTCCGAGATGATCGAGCGGCTCCGTTTAGTGTCCACAATGGCAGTGGTGGCGTGCGGCTTGTTGTTGTCAGCGAAGACTTCCAGCTCGGGGCTCAAGCCAACTACCGGCACTGTCTGTTGGCTTAAAATCTCGTCGGCAAAGCTCTCGGCGAACAATGCTTGGCCGATCTTGACGCCGTGCCCGGCGTCTCTGACCTCAAGCCCCTCTACCCGTTCCAGCCGCCGCTTCAGACCAGCGTTATTGGCCAGCTGGATCGACAACCCCGGGAACCCGTTCAGCTCAACCACCATCGGCCCGTTTTCCTGATGGATGAACATATCGGCACCCATGAAGTTGTAGTTGGCCGCGATAGCCGCTTTGACGGCCATCTCCAGTACCTTGCTCCACTGAGGGATCTTGATTCCATTAACTTTGCGCTTGCTACCGGGAAAATACTTGATCCTGCCCGACTTGCCGCTAATACCATAAGTGGTGATACCGGTGGCTATGTCGATGCCAATACCCAAAGCTCCTTGGTCCAGGTTAGCACGGCCGTCAGACGCTTTGGAGGGGATGCGGGCCATCGCCATGACCGGTACCGAGTTAAACACCACTACTCTGATGTCAGGCGTGCCTCGGTAGGAGTACTTGGCTAAGGCAGGATGGCCGCTAATGAACTCTTCAATCAAGGCCCGGTAGTTACTTCCCCAGGTGCTGTACTCTCCGTCGAGGATGTTTCCCACATGGAGGTTTAAGTCACTGGCAGTGACGTGCTCCCCGCTCCCCCTGACCCAAACAGACTTATTCTTGAGTTTTTTCTTGATTGACCAGATACCCTTGCCGGCGCTGCCGCTGGCCGGTTTGACCACGAACGGTACGGGAACCAACTCCCAGTTGATGTTGTCCAGATCTTGGATTGACTCAAAGACGTGCAGGGTCCTGGGAGTGGGAATGTGATGGCGGGCCAGCAGCTCTTTGGACTTAAGCTTGGAAAAGCCGAACTGGCACGACTCCTTAGAATTTGTTTTGGTGTACCACTGGCGGGCGTTCATGCCCAGAATGTGGGATGGTTTGGTTGCCATACTGATCGTCCCCCATTACTCTTCTTCAATGATGGAGCGGAAGCGCAGTAACTCGGTGACCCGTAGACCGGCAAACTTACCGACTAGAATGTTGAACACTGCCGTAGCTGTCACCACCAGCTCCGGCTCGGTGATAGCTATCCGCCTGATCACATCCCACTGCAGCAGGATAGCCGAGATAATTGCCAACACGATCGTCTCGGCCGTCAAGGCTACCGCTTCCGACTGCTTAGTCCTGGTCTGGGCGTCTAGAAAGTTTTCGGCTAGCAGTATCAAGATCAGGATCGGGAAAATGTTGACGCTCATCAGCGTCACTAGGTTGACCAGCGGCGAAATTAGCATCAGTCCCAACACACCCATCGAGATCGTCCAGATGAGCAGAGCAGTCCGCGGCAGGTAAGATAACTTGATCCTTTTAATGATGCGGCTGGTGAGCAGGGCGGTGACTACGATGGCCACAAAAATTGCCAACCCCCCCAGAACACCGGTCGAGGCCAGCGCCACCGACAGTACCGCCGGAATGTAAATGCCGAAACCGCGCAGACCAATCACGTGCCGAGAAGCGGCGATCAGGGACGCCACCAGCGGAAACAGTAGCACCAGCACAATAGTGTTGGCCGGTACTCCTTGGGCCACGGCTGACACGATGGCATGCTGAATGAGGTTGTTCCAGCTCAGTGGGCCGGGCGGATGTTGTTCTAAGTACAGCGTTAGTCTGTTTTTTTGCTCGCCGTCGGTCTCGGTGATGTCTTGGTCTTTTTTCTGTTGGATTTTTTGTTCAACTTCGGCCGAGGGTGAGGCCGGGTTGGCAGAAGAGGTGGCCTCGGCCGCGGCGGTGGCCTCGTCAACTTCGCCAGCCGTCGTCGAAACTGCCGGCTGACTTTCCGGAGATAGTTCTGTCTGGGCTTGGGCGACAGCGACTGCCGGCAAGCGGTGGACTGCTGCCACTGGCCTGGTCGGCACCACTGGCTTGACTGACGCCACTGGCCCAGCCGGCGCCACCATCGCTAGCGCCACCAGCCCCACTGCCGACAGCACCAATCCCGCCAGCCAGGCTATTGTTTTCCTGGACCGGCCGCTCTGGCGGGCCCGAACTTGGTTAACCATGGTTGCTATTATACCTTTATATCTTGGGAGGCTGGAACCCGACTTTCGCGAATTAGTAACCACTTAGTTTGCTGACTGTCCCCTCCCCTAGGGAATAATTTCTTTGGGGGTATTTTTTTGGCGCACATTTTCCGTGGGCCATTAGTGGGCCGTTAGTGTGTCATTAGTGGGCCATTAGTGGGCCGTTTTGGCCCACGCGCATTAAGTAAGTTTTTTAGACATGCCAAGAAAATATTGCCAACTATCCTGAAAAGAAACGTAAAAAATCAAAAAGCGCGAAAGTCAGGTGCCAGGCTATTGTTTTCCTGAACCGGTCGCGCTGCCGCTGGGCAGTTAACGGTCTACAGAAAAATCCTGATAAAGCTTTGGATCAGGCCGATCACCCCCGACACCACCACCAGCGACAAAAATTGATTAAGGCCGATGCCGGCCACTGTCATAGCCTGGATCTCGAAGCCGGGCACCAGGAAAGTAGCCAACCAGAGAATAGCGGCATTGATGACGACCGAGAACAGTCCCAAGGTGATGATGTTGATCGGCAGGAACAGTAGCGCGACGACCGGTTTAACAACGTGCTGGAGCAAGCTCAGCACCAAACCAGCGATGATTAAGGTTGATATATCAATAAAACTTACTGTCGGCAACACAGCTGCCAGTATCACGATAGTGATGACGCTGATGATGAATGGTTTAAGGAGCTGCATGGCTAAAAGTATAGTTGATAAAGTTACTAAACCCAATCACGATTTTTTCTCTGCGCCTTTTCTCGACCATCACTCGAACAGCGACTTCAACCGTCGCTTGACGTGCTGCCGTTTAGAGAAACGGTGGGACTCGTCGCGGATGTGCCCAATAAGTTTTAAGGTAGGATGGTCGGCCGGTAGTCGGACTACTTGGTAACGGGGCTGGCGAGCGTTCTCCCCCGCTCCGTCCGGCGATAGCGGGATAATTATCCGGTCCGGTTTTTTGACGATGCTGATCACCGGTGTCGGCTGGTCCCAGACCTTAAGCGCTGAGCTCAGCTGGCCCTTGCCGCCGTCGATGACTACCAGGTCCGGCCACGGCCACTCTGGGTGGAGCTGGCGCCGCCGCAAGGCTTCTTGAAGCATGGCGTAGTCATGGGGCGTCTCCGGCCCGCGAATATTGAACAACCGATACTGGCCGCGGTCCGGCAGACCGTCCGCGAACACTACCATGCTGACACTAGCCTGTCGGCCTTGGGTGTTGCTGACGTCGTAACCCTCGATCCTCTCCAGGACCAGTTCTTTGGGCACGTGCAGGTAGGTGGACAGCAAGGTTCGCAGCTGGACGAGCGATTCTTCTCGGAGCGTCATCCTTAGCTGCGGCAGGACAGCGTCGGGCTTAAGCCGGTAGCGCCGGCCGGTGACATCTTTGATTAGCCGGACCTTGTCGCGCCACTGTCGGGCTTCCTCGAATTCCTGCCGGTCAGCAGCCAGTTTCATGTGCTGCTCAAACGATCGGACCACCTCTTTTTGGCGGCCCTTCAGAAAGGCCGTTAGCTGGTCAATCATCTGCCGGTAACTGATGGGATCGATCTGGCCGACGCAGGCACCAGGGCAGAGCTCGAGGTGGTAGTAGAAACAAGGCTTGGTGGGGGGCGTTTGTTGACTGCTCCCTTTACTGTAGCTGTTTTGTGGCTGGTTGCACCACGGAAAGATCCGCCGGGCAATCTGCAGCACTTCCCGCAGTTTGTAGGCGCTGGGAAAAGGGCCCAGCACGGTGCCGCCCACGCTTTCTCGCTCGAGCTCGCGCCGGCGGGCCGTCAGCACCCGGGGAAACAGCTGATCGGTGATGTGGATGTAGAGCGGCGTTTTGTCGTCTTTGAGGGCCACGTTGAACGGCGGCTGGTGAGCCCTGATCAGCTCGGTCTCAATCAAGATGGCTTCCAGTTCGCTATCGAGCTGCTGCCACTTAACCTGTCTGGCTACCACCACCATTTGCTTCAACCGGCTGTTAAGGCGGTTAGGCTGGGAGTAGGAACTTACCCGGCGTTTGAGGTGCTTGGCCTTGCCCACGTACAGCACCTGGTTATCCTCACCTAGAAACCAGTACACTCCCGGCTCGCTGGGCAGCTCTGCCAAGGCCGGCTGCCAGGGAAAATTGGGTGAGGGCCGGCTGGAGGATGGTTTGTTCGGCATAGCAGCGGACTGTCACTGGGCCGGGCCTAGAGTCAGGCCCCATTTACCGTTTAGAGTTGCCAGCTTTCATGGCCGCCAGCTCTTGTTTCAGGTAGTGACCGGTGTAGGACCGGGAGTGGCTGGCTAGCTGGGCGGGCGTACCCACCGCCACCACTTCTCCACCCTGTTCGCCGCCCTCCGGCCCCAGGTCAATCACCCAGTCAACGTTCTTGATCACGTCCAGGTTGTGCTCGATGATAACCACCGTATTATTGTTAGCCACCAGCTGGTGGAGCACGTTGAGCAGCTTCTGGACGTCGGCAAAGTGCAGACCGGTGGTGGGTTCGTCGAGCAGGTACACCACGTGGTGATAACTGCGGCCGGTCAGCTCCTTGGCCAGTTTCACTCGCTGGGCTTCACCTCCGCTCAGCGTCGGCGCGGGCTGGCCCAGCTTGATGTAGCCCAGGCCCACCTCCCTGAGCGTCTTGAGTTTAGCACGCAGGGTGCTGTGATTGCTGAAAAATTGGTACGCTTGGTCAACGCTCATTCCTAGCACCTGGCCGATAGTGGCGCCCCGATAAGTGACCTGGAGGGTTTCTTCGTTGTAGCGCTCGCCGTGACAAACGTCACAAGTGACGTAAACGTCTGCCAGGAACTGCATCTCGATCTTGAGCTGACCATCTCCCCGACAAGCTTCGCACCGGCCGCCTTTGACATTGAAACTAAACCGGCCGGCGCGGTAGCCGCGGACCCGGGCTTCTTGAGTATTGGCAAACACCTGGCGGATGTAGTCGAACACTTTGGTGTAGGTAGCGGGGTTGGAGCGCGGCGTCTTGCCGATCGGGCTTTGGTCAATCAGGGCAACTTTCTTGACTTCATCAGGGATGCTCAACCGCTCAACCTCGCCTGGTTTTTGGTCGATGGTGTAACCCAACTGCTGGGCCAAGTTGTAGTACAAGGTGTCGTGGAGCAAACTGGACTTGCCGGAGCCGGAGATGCCGGTGATGCCAGTCAGCGTCCGCAGCGGGAACTCAACCTCGATGGACTTGAGGTTGTGACGGCTGGCGCCGCTGACGCGCAACTGGGGACGTTGGTCGATGCTGACTGCTCGGTCGTCATCGTCGCTGACTATTCGCCGCCCCGTTGCTGTCTTGGTCCGGCTGACTTCCCGGCTGCGCTTGAGAAACTTGCCGGTCAACGAAGTGGTGTTGTTTTGGACCTGAGCGGGCGTGCCGGTTGCCACCACTTCTCCGCCCTGTTCCCCGGCCGCCGGGCCGAAGTCGATCACGTGGTCGGCGGCCAAGATCACGTCTCGGTCGTGTTCGACTACGATGACGGTGTTGCCCTTGTCGCGGAGGCTCTCCAGCGTCTCGATCAGCCGGTCGTTGTCTCGCTGGTGGAGGCCGATGGTCGGCTCGTCTAGGATGTACAGCACTCCGGTCAGACCGGTACCGATTTGGGAAGCCAGCCTGATCCGCTGGGCCTCACCGCCGGCCAAGCTGGCTGCTTGCCGGTGCAGGGTTAGATAGCTCAGCCCCACCGACACCAAAAACTTCAGCCGGGCAGTGATCTCCCGCAGGATCGAGGCGGCGATGGTAATTTCCTTGGGGTTGAGCAGTTGCCGGTCGCTTAATCGTTGCGACCAGTCCAAGGCTTGGTTGATCGGTAGTTGAGTGACCTCAGCGATGGTCGAGCCGCCCACTCTAATAGACAACGCCTCTGGTTTCAGCCTGGCTCCTTGACAGCTGGGACACTTTTCCTGCTGCATGTACTGGCTGATCTCGCGCCTCACAAAATCAGACTCGCTTTGGTGGTAGCGCCGCTCTAAGTTAGTGACGAAGCCCTCGAACGTTTCCTCGATCGAGGTAGCTTTGCCGAACCGGTTGGCGCCCGTCACCGTGTATACCCGGTCAGAGCCGTGCAGCAGCAGCTGTTTGGTGGGCCCATCAAACTCTTCCCAGCCGGTTTTGCGAAAGTCGTAATCCTGGTCTGCAACCACGGCTTGGACCAGCCGCGACCACCAGCTGTCCGAGCTGAGCACCTTGGCAAACGGCACGATCGCTCCCTCGCTCAAGGTCAGCGAGCCGGCGATGATTTTCTGCTCGTCGATCTTGAGCCGGGAACCCAGGCCGTTACACACTGGGCAGGCCCCTTGGGGAGAGTTGAACGAGAACAGCCGCGGCTCCACCTCGGAGATCGAGATGCCGCAGTGGCTGCACGCCAGCTTTTCGCTGAACAACACGTCGCTGACGTCACTCGGGTCCTGGGGAAAATCGAAGGCGTGGTCGTTAATAAAACTGATTACCACCAAACCGTCGGCTAACTGCAAGGCTTGCTCGATGGACTGGGCCAAGCGGGTTCGCAGCTGCCGCCGTTCCTGTTCGTTCTTGAGTTGTTTCAAAGACGTAGTGATTCGGTCCAGCACCACTTCGATGGTGTGCTTGTTGGTTTTGATGAGCGTTAAGTCACTGTTCAAGTCATAAAGCCGGCCGTCAACCCTAGCCCGGGCATAACCCTGCTTGACCAGCGAGCCAAACAGTCCGGCAAACTCGCCCTTGCGGCCGCGCACCACCGGCGAGAGCACCATTAGCCTGATGACCCCAGCGTCAAACCGCTGACCGATCCGGTCCATGACCTGGGTAACGATCTGGTCGATGCTTTGGGTTGACACTTCTTGCCCGCACTCGGGACAGTGAGGGTGGCCCACCCTGGCGAACAGCAGCCGTAGGTAGTCGTAGATCTCGGTGATGGTGCCGACGGTCGAGCGCGGATTGTGCGAGGTAGTTTTTTGATCGATCGAGATAGCCGGCGACAGTCCTTCAATTTGGTCAACGTCAGGCTTAGACATCATCCCTAAGAACTGACGAGCATAACTGCTCAGCGACTCGACATAGCGGCGCTGTCCTTCGGCATAGAGAGTGTCGAAAGCCAGTGAGCTTTTGCCGCTGCCTGATAAGCCGGTGAACACCACCAGCTTGTTCTTGGGAATGGAGACGTTGATCCCTTTGAGGTTGTGCTCGCGGGCACCAGTGACGGTGATGTGGTCGATAGCCATACAAAGTTTTGATTATACTGGGGTGGTCAGCTGCTGGACGGTGTCGCGGATGGCGGCAGCCAGTTCGTAGTCCAGGTCGCGGGCAGCCCTGTTCATTCGCCGCCGCAGTTGAGCGGCCAACGTTTTGCGCGCTTGGGGGGTCAAGCTGTCCGGCTCGATGTCATCCAGCACCACCGAGCTGTGCTTGGTCAACTGCAGTTTAGTAGCGCTCCGGCCGCGGCCAGCAAGCCCGCGTTTCCCCGAGCTGAGCCGCTGCTGGTCATCTGGCCGTTTTTCGATCATCCGCTGCCGGATCGGCTTGGCGATGCTGGCCGGAGTGATGCGGTGCCGCTGGTTGTACTCCAGTTGGACTTGGCGCCGCCGCTGGGTTTCGGCAATTGCCCCCAGCATCGACTTGGTCAGGTCCTGGGCATAGAGAATGGCCCGGCCGTCAGCATGACGAGCGGCCCGGCCCATGGTCTGGATGAGCGAGGTTTTGGACCTTAGAAAACCTTCTTTGTCGGCGTCCAGCACGGCCACCAGCGTCACCTCCGGCAGGTCCAAGCCTTCCCTAAGCAGGTTGATGCCTACCAGTACGTCGTACTTACCGCTGCGCAAGTCATCGAGGATGTCGGAGCGTTCCAAGGTGGTTACGTCGGAGTGGAGGTAGGCTACTTTGGGTAGTGGCGGCCGCGGCTGGGCAGGCAGAGGAGGTCGCTGCTGGGCCGAAGTGTAGTACTGCGGTTCGATCTTACCTGGCTGCAGCTGGTCAACCGGCAGTTGATGGTGGCAGTTGATCGGTTGGTCGGGATCGATCAGGCTGTCGTCGTCGCGGACCGCTCGCTGCTGAGCGTGGAACCGCTCGATCAGCCGACGAACCTTGGTTGGTTGGTTGAGGTACTCGGTCAGCGCCTCGGCCATTTTTTTGGTCAGGGTAGTCACCAGGGTACGCTGGCCGCGGCGTTTGCGCTCCAGGATCTCGATCGCCAGGTCCTCGATCTGGCCGCGTGTCCGGCGCAGTTCTACCGGCGGATCTACCAGTCCCGTTGGCCTGACCAGCTGTTCGGTCACCGCTTCCCCCGCTTGAGACACTTCCCATTGGTCAGGAGTGGCGGAGACGTACAACATTTGGTCGGTCCG
>Ga0210057_1005183_pt1 | contig 16872 bp, 19 predicted proteins | sample CryGeyCG2114_010_2_FD_183968 | JGI IMG/M metagenome (GOLD analysis project Ga0210057, IMG submission 183968) | Groundwater microbial communities from aquifer - Crystal Geyser CG10_big_fil_rev_8/21/14_0.10 (SPAdes) (version 2) | ecosystem: Environmental > Aquatic > Deep subsurface > Groundwater ...
AAATGAGTGTAAGACATATTGGTTTTGGTTATATAATTAGTGACTTAATTATTATACACCGACCAATATGTTTTTTTATTACTATTTGGTAGTTTTAACTATGTTGCACTTGGGACCAGAATTCAGCCTGGCTTGCTTGACAAAATACATTAATAATGATAGCCTGTTATGATGGTTAAAAGTTTAATCATTGAAAAACAAATAAGCAGAACGTTTTTTTGTTCTTTAAAAATATAAATAATCGAAAAAAAACAAGATATCATGAAAAACAACAAAAAGATTAACAGCTTGAGAATTAATTTACTCGCTGTTGTGGTAATTTTAGTCGCCACTATGTTTGGCAGTTGCGCAAGAAGCCTTGTCTCCGTTGGGGACAAAAATATCGCTGAAGTGGCAGCCTCACAAAAAATATTTCAAGACAAAATCAAAGTTTATAGGGAGGAAATAATCTCTCTTAACAAAAAAAACTATTATTTTGAACAGTTGGCGGCCAACACTCAAGATTCTACCACTAGATGGCAGTACTATAAAAAAATTTCGGTGAATGATTCCGTGATTAACGTTATCATGCAGAAAGTTAATTCCTTGGAAGATCAGGGGGACGAGTTCATAGTTCGGGCTGCTGGCAAGGATAAAAACGAAATCATCAATTTGTATGGCGGGGATCCGTACAAATTAGCAGAAGCTTACTCCCTTATAAAATATAGTAATAACGCTTCTGTTGCATCTGCGTTAGACCCTTCAGGTGGCTTAATTGGTATTGTGGAAAATACCACTTATCGAAAAAATGTGGGAGTTTTAATTACTGGACCAGCAAATTTTTCCCGTGAATTCATGTTGGGACCAAGGCAAGAAAGCCCATCGTTTAAGATTCCAATGCCAGGAAACTATACGGTGACGTTTCTTGATGGATTTAATAAAGTTTCAATCACGAAAAAAGTCGGTCCAAACATAATTTATTATGGATCAGACGGCAGCAAATATGATTTTAAAGCCACATTGTTAAGATAGAAATATCAATATAATGTTGCTTACAAAATCAAAAGGCGTTGAACAACAATTCAACGCCTTTTTAAAAATCAAAATAATATATTTGAAATCAGCCGGCCACCATATTAGATCCTCCACCAGCAAATGGTAAATAAGTAAAGATAAAGTAAACAATTCCCCAGGCAGCTAAAACGACAACTAAACCAATTAGGGCTGATTTTATTGTCCCTTGAGCTTTTTTAATAGCTTCTTCATTACCCCCGGCAGTCATCCATTGAAAACCAGCGAAAATTGTTAAAACTAAAAAAATTATTGATAACAAAGCTAAAGCCCCTCTAATAACATTAGCAATAACATCGCCGATGCTTGTGGTTGGCGCAAATCCAGCCACCTTGCCAGTTGTGTCAGTAAACTTAGTAATTGTCTCTGAGTTAAATAAACCTTGAGCAAAGACATGACTAGTAATTAAGGTGAACAGGCTTATAAAAATTATGGCAATAATGAATTTTTTCATATAATATTATTTATCCTAAAACAAGTTTTTTTATTAAAAAACTCCAAATAGCCCAAGAAGCTAGAGTAATAATTAATCCGGTAATAGCGCGGCGAATATAATTTTGAGCTTTTTCTGTCTTTTGTTCATTACCTCCGGCAGTCATCCAGAGATAACCGCCAATAATAATTAAAATTATAAAAATAGCACCTAATAAGCTTAAAGCTGCTCCGATTATTATTCCAACAGCCGTTGGTAATAGTTCTCCGGGAGCAACACTTTCTTGGTATCCGCCATCTTTAGCCACTGAAGATAAAGTATCAAGAGTTGAACTGGAAGTAGCAAAAACAAAATAAGGTAAAATTAGTAAAGCCACCAGAAACAGAAGGGATAAAACAAGTTTAAAATGTTTTTTCATATTTTAAGATATTAATTTTTCACCAACAGTTTTTATTAAGTAATAACTAATTGCATAAGCCGCTAAAACTATAATTAAACCAATAATAGCTTGTTTAATCATGTCGCTAGCTTTTTCTACTTTTTGTTCATTACCTCCAGCCATTGTCCATTGCATTCCACCATAGATAAGTAAAATTAAAAAAATAGAACCAATCACAGTTAAAGCTGTTAGGATTATATTAGAAAAAATAGAAGGTAGGTTATTGGTAGTTTTTAAATTTGCGCTATCAGCCGCTGTTTTTAAAGGTGAATTGTCGCCATTAAAAGCATTGTTTAAACCCGCTTGAGCATTAACTAAAGGAGTAAAAAATATGAGAGATAAAATAATAATAAAAAATATTTTTTTCATAAATAATTCTTTAATTTGTTTGTAAAGCTGAAGAACTGAAAGAGTTTACTATAAAATAACTAATAGCATAGGCGGCTAGAACTATCATCAAGCCAATTATAGCTGCTATAATAATATTTTTAGCTTTTTCAGCATCCTGTTCATTGCCTCCGGCCATCATCCAGACTATACCGCCGTAAATCATTAGGCCGACAAACAACACCCCTAAAAATTGTAAAATTATTCTAATTATTTTGCTGATTGTATTAGCTGGGGTTAAACTTTTTAAAGTATCACTGTATCCAGCTTCGGTACTGGTTTTTTCTAAACCACTGCTACTGATGAAATTATAAGAACCAGAAGTAGTTTGAGCTAAAACCGTGTTAATGCTAATTAAGGAAAAAATTACAAAAAATATCCCAATTAAAATTTTATAAAGTTTAGTAATCATTAAGTTTACCGATCATTATTTTAAGAAATTGTTTCCAATAAAAGTGGTTAAGGCATAAGCGGCAAAAACAATAATTAAGCCGATTATAGAGCTAACTATTAAATCTTTAGCTTTTTGGACGTTCTGTTCATTTCCTTGAGCCATCATCCACTGAACGCCAGCAAAAACCATTAATCCTAAGAATAAAACTCCGACGAACGAGAGTATGATGCCAATAATTTTTCCGGCGTAACCGGCAAAAAAATCAGTATTGTAAGTGTTGCCAGTTGAACCTTTAAAAGCTGGGACAACATTGGCGGTTTCGTTTAACTTGTTTAAAGTATCATCTACATTTTGAGCGTGAACACTTATTCCTGAAAAAGAAAAAAATAGAGCAACAAAAATAGAAAAAATAAAGACAATAATTATTTTTTTGTTCATAAAAGTTTATTTACTGCTCTAAATATGAAATATTTAGTAATAATTTCGTATTTAGAGCAGTAATTCCCATATCAAAATGAGAACCACTGTGTTGATTAAATATATTTATTGGGTAACATTGCCTAAGGTATTAACAACATAAGTTGCTATTGCCCAGGACATTAAAATAATTACCAAACCGATAACACCGGCACCTAATAATTTTTTTGCTTCTTCAGTTTTTTCTTCGTTTCCGCCGGCAGTCATCCATTTAAACCCACCTAACAATACAATACCAACAGCGATAACGCCTAAAAATCCTAAAGCAACATTAATAATTCTACCAATTACGGTTCTAGGATCAGAAGCTGATAATGTACCGTTTATTCCACTATTAACATTCTCTAAACCAAATGGGTCAGAAGATTGTGCTAACGCTGGTCTAAAAGCCAAAAGCGGAGAAATTAATAAAGTTAAAATTGCCAAAGAAACCAAATGCTTGTAAATTTTTTTCATATTTCACCACCTTTCTAGTTTTTATGATTTATAAATTTTATATCTTTAATTTTAGCATATTATTTAAAACAAGACAAATGATTTCGGCTATGCTAAGATTAATATAGGCGAGCTAATATTAGTAAGTTTTTATGCTTAAATTGTTGAAAAAAGTTAAATTTAAAACCTTATTTTGGTTTTTTTTCTATTTATTTATTTTTTCTTTATTATTACGTGGTTCTTTTAATTATTTAGATCCTGATCTTGGTTGGCATTTAAAGGTTGGCCAAGAAATTATCGAAACAAGGGCTGTGCCCCATATCAATCATTATAATTACACTTATACTGGCAATTGGGTTGATCATGAGTGGTTAAGTAATGCTGGTCTTTATTTGCTTTATAGCCAGGCAGGCTATTTAGTTGTTAGCATCGTCTTTGCCTTGTTGATAATTTTTGTTTTGATTTTATTAAATGTTTTTGCTCATAAATTTTGGCCGGATATAAATCCGTTTCCTATTATTTTATTTCAATCTTTGGGCGTGGTAGCTTCTTTGCCTAATTTTGGGATCAGGATACAAGAGCTCACTTTAATATTTTTATTATTATTATTGCTTATTATTGTTTATTATAATAAAAATAAAAATTGGCACATTTTATTATTCTTGCCACCGTTAATGTATCTTTGGTCTAATATGCATGCTAGCTTTTTGATTGGATTTTTTTTAATGACAGCCTGGCTGTTTATTAAAATAGGAGAAAATATTGGACAAACATTTAAATTAAGATTTTTTTCAGATTACTCTTATATATTAAAGACTAAAGAAATTATTTTTTTTGCTATAGCATTGATGGGGTCATTTTTATTAACCTTGGTAACCCCCTATAGATTAGAGTTATATTCCTTTTTAATAAAATATCAGGATTCATTTTATCAATCTCACCTCCAAGAGTGGCTATCTCAATTCTCTTTTCCTCTACAATATTGGCAGTTATTTTATTTAGCTTTGGTTTTTTTAGCCTTTATCTTGTATATTGTCTATTTAAAAAAAATAAAAAAATCTTTTAAAATCAGCCTCTGGACAATATTTTTAATAAGTTTATTTTTGTTTTTAGGCTTTAAATCACGACGACACATTCCTTTATTATTCGTGGTGAGTTTCTTTTTTATTATAGATATCTGGAAACATATTTTTTCTAATGAATTTTCTGTTAAAATAAATTATAAATATTGGCGTTTAAATGTATGGTTAAAGATCTTTTTGTTATTTTGTTTGTTTTTAGCTTCTCTTTCTCAAATTGTTCAAGCTAAATTAACCGCTAAACCCTTTGATAATTTTTGTAATAATTATCCCTGTGGAGCAGTAAAATTTTTAAAGACTAATTTACAGTATGATTCTTTAAAACTTTTTAATAGTTATAATTATGGTGGTTATTTGATTTGGGTTTATCCGGAAAGAAAATTATTTATTGACGGCCGCTTGCCGCAAATATCTTTTGCGGAAATAACATTTTTAGAAGAGTATTATAAATTTTTTGATAAAAAAGAAGATATTAAAAAAAAGTTAGTTCAGTATAACATTGGTTTAGTTTTGTTATCGGCTACTGATCATGATTTGAAATTAAAAAATTGGGAAAAAGTTTTTTTTAGTATAAAAAATGAAGAATTAAAAGATCATAATTATTTACGAGATTATTTATCGTCGGCGGGTAATTGGGAAAAAATTTATAGTGATTCAAGTTCTGTTATATATAAAAGGAAATAAAATGAAAGTAGATTTTTGTTTACCAGCAAAAAATGAAGAGCAAATTTTAGCAAGTAATATTAAATACTTATTAAAATTTTTGGAAAATCAAAAATTAAATTATTTTTGGGAAATTATTATTATTATTAATGGTTCTCAGGATAAATCATATTTAATCGCCAAGGAGTTAACTGAAAATGATTCAAGAATAAAAATAAAATATTTAGAATTAGGCGGGAAAGGACGAGCCTTAAAAGAATATTTTCAAGAGAGTCGAGCGGATATTTTAGTTTTTATGGATATTGATTTAGTTGTTGCATTGGATAATATAACTCCTTTAATAAACCCAATATTAAACAATGAAGCTGATTTAGTTATGGGTTCTCGTTTATTGCCTAATTCCCACACAGATCGTTCTATTTGGAGAAGTTTTATTTCACACACTTACAATATTTTATCTCGTGTGATTTTACAGCATAGTTTTAGTGATTTACAGTGCGGTTTTAAAGCATTCCGGCGAGAGGTGTTTAGTGATTTACAGACAAAATTTAAAGATAATAATTGGTTTTTTGATACAGAACTTATTATCTTGGCTTATTGTAGGGGCTATAAAATTAAAGAAATTCCGGTAGATTGGAGGGAAAATCGTCATGACGTAAGAAAAAGCAAAATTAAAATTTTTAAAGATATCTGGTCTTTTCTAAAAAATTTAATTTATTTTAAATGGCGGTTAATTAATCTTAAAATTGATAATAAAAATATTTCTGTAAAAAAGTAAGTTAAAAAATATTTTTATAATGTTTTAGATCGGCTAGGTTTAATTTTTTATCAACTAAAATTATAATTAAATCTAAACTAATTTTTTCTAGATCAAGATGATGATTAAAGCAATAATTATTAATTGCTTTTTGTAAATTTTTTGTTTGCTTTTTGTGTAAAGGGTTTTCGGCCAAACTGTTCGATGTTTTTATTCTAGTCTTTACTTCTATAAAAATTGTGTTTCCTTGATGCTCACCAATCAAGTCAATTTCTAAATGTTTATAATAATAATTACAAGAAATAATTTTATAACCATGATTTAGCAAATATTTTTTGGCCAAAGCCTCTCCTTTATTCCCCAGAATTTTATTATCAGTCATATTATTAAAATTAATAAATTGTTTACGAAAAAGCCTCTTTTAAAGAGGCTTTTTATTGTTTAATTAGTTTTTTAATAATAGCCTCTGATTTAATTATGGAAGATACTTTTTGAATTCTTGGTCTTTTTCTAGCTGTTTTTTTCGTAGAGGAATATTTTTAAGTTTTTTAAAAATAAAAATTGACCAAACCAGCATTGTTATAATCCAAATACCGAGCCAAAAGCGAGCCGAGAAAAAAGGAATTTTTTCGTAATTAAAAAAGAATAGAATTAATCCTAGTAATGTATTAGTTAAACAAAATAGATATAAACTATTTAAAATACCTCGGTAAATTCCTCCTCGTTTTTTTATTAAGATAATAATTACCGCCAAAATGGCCAACAAAATAATTCCCCCAATAAAAATTTTTTGAGTAGGTGCTATTAATAATTTTGGTTGTAAATTAAACCAGTAATCTAAGGTTAGTAAATGTTTCATATTTATAATTTAGTTAAAATTAGGCCGTAATGATATGGTCCGGCTTCAAATTCTTCTTTAATAGTTAAGCCTATTTTAGGTATAGCTGTTTTTAATGAATCAACGTTAACTCGGCGTTCAGGTTTTGGCCCTAGTGGTATATCAGTACTTTTCCATTCTACAATTAATAATTTTCCTCCTCTTTTTAAAAGACGAATTGCTTCTCGTAAAATTTCTATTTTTTTTTCTGACTGATGAAGAATATTAATCAAGAGAGCGTTGTCCAAGCTGCTATTTTCTATTTTGGTTGCCTTAAATATCTCTAAATTACTCCAAACTGTATAAACTTGAGTAAGATTTTCTTTTTTAGACTCTCGAGTAATTTCTTCCAGGGTTGGTTTAAGAATATCAACGGCATAAACCTTCCCCTGTTTTCCCACTAAACGAGCGAGGGGAAAAACAAAAAACCCAAAATTACCGCAACCTAGTTCGGCAACATGTTGTTTTTCACCTATATTCATTTTTTCTAAAATAGTAGCAATATTAAATAGGGAGGTTTTTCTTATTTCTGGCATATTATTATATTTATTCAACTAAAATTTCACGAGTTATTGTTTGAGTTTGGCTGTACTTTTTTTTAGCGGTAATTATTAGGTTATTTAAGCCCTTTTTTAAATTAACTATTTGAGAAAAATATCCGTTACGATTATTTAAAATATTTTCATTATTAATTTTAATTTCTGCCTCCGGTTCAGCCCAGCCAATAATTTCCAGGGAACTGCTTGAAGTTAATAAATTTTTAGTCGGCTGACTAATTGTTAGTTTGGGTGGGGAAAAAATTTTTTTAAAATAAAATATTAAATACAGAAAACAAATTAATACGGCTAAAACAAATAAAATATTTCTGATAATTTTTGGAAAAACAATAAGTTTATGGGCTTTAACTATTTTTTGTGAAAAAGGGTCATCTGTATTGTATTTACTAGATTGGTCATTCCAATTTTTTAATAATTCAGCAGAGTTTAATCCTAAAAAATTAGCGTATTGTTTTAAGAAATTTTTTCCGTATAATCCGTTAGGTAATTTATCAAAGTTCCCGTCTTCTAGGGCTATTAAATATTCAGTTCGAATACTCAATATTTTAGCGACATCTTCTATGTTTATTTTTTTAAAATGACGTTTTTGGCGCAATTTTTCTCCAAAAGTTTCCTCTAGCGGTAATTTTTTAGGAGTAAAAACGGGCATGTTTATATTAAATTGAATAAATGATAATTAGGTTGTTGGCGTGTTGCTTATTATCGCCGTTGTGGTAGTTGGCGTGTTTATACCGCCATTCCAATTTAAGCCCATTGAACCCATAACAAATTTAATTATCAACCAACTAGTAAAAACAATAAGTAATCCGATAACGGCGGCGACAATTATTTTTTTAGCTTGAGTGACTTTATCAGCTGAACCGGCCGAAATAAGAAACATAAATCCCCCATAAATAAACATTATTAGAGCTAATGAACCGACGATACCTAAAATCCATTTAGAAATATTAATTGCTAAAACCATAAAATCATTAACAGTATAATTTCCGCAGTAAGTAGCATCATTAACTGCGGTGTCCCCAGAACGACAAGTAGCATCTCCAGTTGCCGGCGGTAAAATAACAACGCCATACGCAAAAGAAATATTAAATATGAATAAACCCAATAAAATAACTACGAAAATATTTTTTTTAAACATATATAATAATTATCAGTTATTTTAATTAATAGTCTGTTGAATCTTAGCCGCTGTGGTATTAATAATTTTTATTAAATTTTCCGGTAAGCTTTTAGCGGCTTCAAAAATCATTTCTTTAAAGGCATCTTCGGCTGCCTGTTCATTTTTTCCAATATACCAGCTTTTAGCCGTTAAAACTTCATCGGCAAAAATACTAAGTTCATTGTTTTGTTGTTTTTGCCAATTAACCAAAGATCTTAGAGCTGTTGGATGATTAGTTTTTTCTAAATAGCTTTTAACATTTTCTGCTTGAGTAGCAAATTGAATAAAATCCCAAGCTTCATTTTGATTAACACTTTTTTTAGAAACAACTTCAACCCAGTAATTTGCAAAATTTACGCTGGTTGGTGGGTTACCTTCTATTTGTGGCAATTTAGCTACTGAAAAATTTAATTTAGGCGCCACTACTTTAATAGTATCTAAATTATAAGAATAATCAAACATGATAGCTAAATTTCCGTTGATAAACATGTCTAAAGAGTTCGGGAGAGTATCATTCCAAGTGTATGATTCTTTAGCTGAATTAGTAAAATCAGTATAAAAATGCAAAGCCTCCACGCCAGGATTGTAATTATTATTTTGTTTAGGAGGTATATTAAATTGAACTTGGTCGGCGCTTATCATTGTTGCTCCATTTTGCATCATTAAAACCGAGAGAATGTCGCTAAAACGATTAATATTAGTGCTTCCACCCAAGGCGGCGCCTGATTGGACTATTCCTAATTTTGGATCTTGAATTGTTAATTTTTTAATATCTTGTAAAAATTCATTATTCCAGTATTGCGGCGCCTGACTAATTCCGGCATTATTTAATAAATCTTTATTATAAAACATAGCTAAAACATCCACCGATAAAGGGAGTCCATAAATTTTTTGGTCATCTAAAATAACATCATGGCTAACGACATCAATAAAATTATCTCTTAAATCTTTAATTGATAGACTGTTTTTAGTGTTAAGCTGATAAGTTACAGTTTTTTTAACAGTCCCGGTTACGACGGGGTAGACAAGAGAAATGGTCGGTGGCATAAAAGATAATTTTGGTTGGTATTTTTTAACCCAAGTATTTTGAATAGAAAAAATATCCGGACCGCGGTCTTCCGCTAAAGCATTAAGAAGCTGGCTTTCGTACTCATCATAGCGAAATTTGTGATATTCAATGGTAACGTTGGAGTGAATAGCCTTGTATTGATCAATAATTGTTTGAAAAGCATCGGAATCATCAAAAACACGCCAATAAACTAGGGTAACCGGCTTCATACTTTCTTGTACTTTTTTACTGGTAGTTTGGCAGCCAAAACCGGATGTTAGTAAAAATAGTCCTAAAATAGAAAGAATTGATATTTTTTTAAACATATACTAAGTTCTTATCTAAATTTTAATTTAAATTAGAAAGATAATAAAACGACAAATTATTTTCTACTTATTTTCAATTACATTATAGCAAAATCGTTTAGATTATTCCAATATTATTTGCGGTTTATATTTTAGGGCGATATTGCAAGGCTTCAGCCAAATGATTAATGCTAATATTTTTTTCGTCAGCTAAATCGGCGATCGTTCGAGCTATTTTTAGAATTCGGAAATAAGATCGGGCTGATAAATTTATTTTTTCACAGGCTACTTTTAAAAAATTATAGCCAGCCCCGTCTAACTCGCAAAAATTTTTAATTTCAGAATTATTTATTTCAGCATTAGTAAGAATTGGTAATTTTTTAAATCTTTTTAGTTGTTTAGCACGGGCTAATTTAACTCTTTGAAATATTTTAATAGACAATTCATTATTACTTTTTTCTTGCAGTTTTTCTAAATTTATTCGGGGAACCTCGACATGTAAATCTATTCGATCAATAATAGGTCCGGATAAACGATGATGATAATTATTAATTTGTTTAAGTGAACAAATACAGGTTTGTTTTTTGTCTCCTAAATAACCGCAAGGACAAGGGTTCATGGCGGCTAGTAATATAAATTTTGCAGGAAAATTAACAGATCCTGAAGCACGGTTAATATTAATTAGGCCTTCTTCTAGCGGTTGGCGTAAATTTTCTAATGCGGAACGGGAAAATTCAGGAAATTCATCTAAAAATAAAATACCCCGATGTGCTAAGGAAATTTCTCCTGGGTGAGGCCAGGTTCCACCACCGATTAAAGCACTGGTGGAAGTGCTATGATGCGGAGAACGAAAAGGTCGGATATTCATTAAAGATTGATTTTTATTTAATTTTCCGGCCGCGCTGTAAATTTTAGTTATTTCCAACTTTTCATCGAAAGTTAATTCCGGGAGAATACTGGGCAAGGCTTTAGCTAAAAGAGTTTTTCCTGATCCGGGCGGACCAAATAATAAAAGATTATGCCCGCCGGCCGCTGTAATTTCTAAGGCTCGTTTAGCTTTTTCTTGGCTTTTAATTTCGGATAAGTTGAAACTGTTCCTTTCTTCGTTTGATTCGTAATTAAATTCAGTTATTGATTTATTGAGAATAGTGGCCGGTTTTATTAATTCTATTTTTTGTAGATGTTTAATTAATTGAAAAATATTGTTAACAGGAAAAATAATTAAATCTTTAATCATTAAAGCTTCTTCGGTATTAATGGCTGGAATAAATAAAGTATTAATTCCGTTTTGTTTGGCGGCAATCGCCATAGAAAGTAAACCGTCTACTGCCTGAACATCGCCGCTTAATGATAATTCACCTATTAGTAAACAAGTTTTAAAATCTATTTTAAAATTATTTTTTAAAGCAAGAATGCTAATGGTAATTGGTAAATCATAAGAAGGTCCGCGTTTTTTTAAATTAGCGGGCACAAGATTGACGGTAAGTTTGCGTCGTGGGTAGGCCAATCCGCAATTTCTTAAAATACTTTTTATTCTTTCTTTAGATTCTGATATGGCGGTATCTGGTAAACCAACAATACTTATTTGACCAAAATCTCCGCCTCCGGAATCAGCTTCAACATCGACAATTATTGCCTCTAAGCCGTTCAAAGCAGCCGATAGTATTTTTGTGGGCATAAATTTAGCTTAATTTGATTTAATTTAGCTCAATGAGAATGTTTTCTTAATTAGGATGTTTTATAAATTTCACTTAAGGGATTATTTATAAATTTAAAACCACCCCCGAGAAGAGGTGGTTTTAATTATAGAGAATTATAGATGAAATTTAATTAAATTTTTTTTAAAAAATAATTTATTTTTTAAAATCGTCTGAATGACGCTTTATTCTTTAATTTAAATGTTTTATTTTTTAAAATCATCCAGTTTAACGCTTAATAGTTTACTGACTCCGTCCGACTCCATGGTCACGCCGTATAAAATACTAGCCTTGCGCATACAGGCGCGATTATGAGTAATAACAATGAACTGAGTTTTATTAGATAAGTCATCTAAAATTTTAGCTAAGCGTTCGGAATTAGACTCATCAAGCGCGGCATCAACTTCATCTAAAACAACAAATGGAGCAGGATTAGCGCTAATAATAGCACAAATTAAAGCAATAGCTGTTAGAGCGCGTTCTCCTCCGGAAAGCATGGTTACGGCCTGAATTTTTTTACCGGGAGGTACGGCTTGTATTTCTATTCCGGCTAGTCCGACGGCGTTATGTTTTTTAAGAAATTTTATAGTTTTTAATTTTTCGTTTACTTCGTTTTTAATTTCAATTTCAGCAGAATTTAAGCCGGAGTTTAAATTAAGATTAGCTTGCGCTTCTGAAGAGGTATTATTATTTGTAACATTATTTTTAGCTTCTTCTTTTTCTAAATCTTCAGTTAGTAGTTTAAATATTTTAGCTGTACCACCGTTAAATAATATTTTAAAATATTCATTAAATTTTTCAGCGATAACTTTAAATTCGGAGTCAAAACGATTTTTGATATTTTTATCTAATTCTTGAATTACTTCCTCTAAAGATTTAATCGCTTTTTCTAAATCATTAGTTTGACCACTTAAAAAATCATAACGCTCTTTGGTTTCCTGATATTCTTTTTCTGCCTCCGGGTCGATTCCTCCGATAAGTTCCAACTGGTTCTTATTGCTGGTAATTGTTTTATATAAATGTTCCGGGTCACTTAATTCTTCGCTTGCCTGATAATCCCTAATGGCGGATATTGATAAGTCATCATTTTTTATATTAAGTTCTAAGTCTTCCAGTTTAGTTTCTTGTCGGGTGGCTTCTATTTGAGAATTATTAATATCAGTTGATATTAAATTAGTTTCTTGTTGGAGTGTTTGAATATTTTTTTGGTATTCGAACATTTTATTTTTTTCCGTTTCTTTTTGTTGGTTTAATTCTTCTAATTTATTTTCCAAAATTTGTATTTCTTTATTTAAGCTTTCTACTTTTTGATTAATTTCTTGTTCTTCGCGATCATGACGGGCAGTATCAAATTTAATTTGGCTTTTTGCCAATTTAGTATTAATATCTTCTATTTCTTGGCTTATTTGAGACTCTTTTAGTTTAGATAAACGAAGGCGCTCATTTAGTGAGGATACTTTTAGGCGCAGATCTTGAACTTTTCCTTGAATAATTTGTTTTTTTTCGTTTAGTTCATGAAAATTATTATTTTTGTTTAAATCATCAATAATTTTTTCTAAAGAAATTACCTTTTTGGATATTTCCATTTTTTCTTCTTCAAGTTTTCCGGCCTCAAATTTAATTTGAGCGGTGGCCAGTTTTTTTTCGATATCAATAGTTTCTCGGTTTATTTCCGATCTTTTATCTATTAATAAGCGTAGGCGTTCCGTGGCCGAGGCTAAGCGCAAGCGCTCCTCATTTAAATTATTAGTAGTATTCTGACGCTCTTCGGTAAGAATAATAATTTCTTCTTGAATATTTTTAATTTGTTGTAAAGTATCATCATCTTTTTCTGAAATAAATACTTTTATTTTGTCTTGAAAATTATTTTTAGCTGTTTTAATTAATTCTTTAATTTTAATTAATTCAGTTTCTTTGTTTATTTGATCAAGCTGTTTAAGAAATTCATCAATTAAACGTCCAATCTCGGTTTGGTGGTTTTCACTTGGTTTTATTTTCTTTAACTGCTCATTAATTAAATTAATTTTGTTGTTTAAATTATTTAAACGTTCTTGTAGGGAATTTAATTCTTTTTCTAGAGAATCCTTTTTAATAGGGTTACTATTTTTTTCTAAAGTTTCAATTTCTTGGTTAATTTTAAGTAATTCTGTTTGGAGTTCTCCTTTTTTATTATTAAGCCAAGAAACATCAAATTGTCCTTGAACCTCTAAATTAGCTTCTAATACTGCTTCTAATTTAGATATTTGTTTTAAATATTGATCTTTTTCCGAAAGCAATTGATTTGTTTTATTTCGTTGTTCATTATTTTTACTCAATTCTGAATTAAGGGTATTTAGTTCAGCCTGTAAGTTATTTTTTTCTTGGTCAAAATTATTTTTTGTTAAAGAAGAAATTTCTGCTTTAAGAATTTCTAGCTCGGTGCTTAATTCGGCTTGTTTATTGTGAAGCCAGGAAACATCAAATTGTCCTTGAGCTTCAAATTTTAATTCTAATTCCGCCTGAAGCCTCGCCGATTGTTTTAGATACTGATTTTTTTGATTATTTAATTCTTTAAGTTGGGCTTGCAGTTCGTTTATTGCTTGTAAATTATTAGTGGTTCTAACCTTACTCAAGTCTTCATTTAATTTATTTATTTTCTTTTCCAGTTCTAGTTTAATTTTTTCATTAGCTAATATTTTCTGATTAGAATTAATTAATCTTTGATTAATATCATGCCAAATAAAACCATAATAATTTAATTGATCGGCTTGTAAATTTTTTTCAATCTCACTACGGCGTTTTAATTTTTCAACTTGGCGGGTTAAACTTTTTAAACGAGGTTTAATTTCGGTTAGCAGCATATCGACTTGCTGCAAATTTTCGTAACTGTTTTGTAGTTTGTTTAGTGCGGAATCGCGTTTAATTTGAAATTGTTTAACTCCGGTGGCTTCATCAAAAAAATCTTTACGTTCGCTAGCTGAAGAACTTAAAAAGTTTTCAACCATGCCTTGGCCAATAACGCTATATGTTTTTTGGCCAAAATTAGCTTTGGCTAGTAACATTTGAATATCAGCTAAGCGAACACGGTTATTGTTAAGTAGATATTCACTTTCTCCGCTACGGTATAATCGTCTCGTAATAACAATTTCTCCGCAACTTAAAATTAATTGGTCTAGATCACTTTCTTTTTCTAAAATTTCCGGTTGGCTAACTTTATTTTTAATAACTTCTGAATTATTTAAATACAAAGAAACCTCAGCTAAACTGAGTTGATTTTTTTGATCTGAGCCAGAAAAAATAACATCTTCACTTTTTTTGCCTCGTAATGTTTTTAAACTTTGTTCTCCGAGTGCCCAGCGAATTGAGTCGGCGACGTTAGATTTACCGGAGCCATTAGGGCCAACAATAGCAGTCAGCCCTCTTTTTTGGCCGTCAATGAAACCGGAGAAAATAAGTTTATTTTTATTGGCGAAAGATTTAAATCCTTGGACTTCTAGTTTTTCTAGATACATAGAATAGCTACTTTTTTATTTACATCATTTAAGTTATAATAGTATAATAAACTTTTATTATTAAAAAGACAACTGCTATATGATTGTTTCTTTAAGTGGGGCTCATGGTTCAGGAAAAAGTACAATTGCTCAAATGTTGGCTGGTAAATTAGCTTGGCCTCGATATTATATTGGTGGCTTAAGGCGTGAAGCTGCTCAAAAAAGAGGGATAACTTTAGCAGAATATAATAAATTAGGGGAAATTGACATTAAAACCGATCAAGAGGTTGATGAATACCAAAAAAAATTAGGAGAAACTGAAGATAATTTTATAATTGAGGGACGTACTTCTTGGTATTTTATTCCCCAATCATTTAAAATTTATCTGGATGTTAGCCCGGAAGAGGGAGCAAAAAGAATTTTTAATAGCCTACAAAGAGAAAATAATCGTAATAATGAAGATAAGGAATTAGTTAGCCTTGAAGCTGTTTTGACCAGCATGAAAAATAGATTAGCTAGCGACCGCAAAAGATATCATCAATATTATAATATTGACGTAAATGATGTAAATCATTACGATTTTTATCTTGATACAAGCAATTTAACCCCGGAACAAGTTTTTTTAATTTTATATAAAGAGATAAAAATTAAGCTTGACAATAAGAAAAATTAATTATAGTATTAGACAAGATTTGCCTTATTAAATGTTTAAAAATGAGATTTAATTAATCTCGTTTATTTGTTAAGCGGTTGGAAAAATAGAGTTAATTATTTTTTCAACAATTGAAATGAATTGTAATATAAATTAATTGTAATATATAATTTTAACTATATGGTTGAGACTAAATTAGATTTAAAACCGGGGATGACCATTAGAGTTTATCAAAAAATTAAAGATTTAAATTCTAAGGGAGAAGAAAAGGAGAGAGTTCAATATTTTGAAGGAATAATTATTGCTCGTAAACATCGCAAAGAAATTGGTGCGACTATTACTGTTCGTAAACTTTCCGAAGGTATTTATGTGGAGAAAATTTTTCCTCTAAATTTACCGACTATCACTAAAATTGAAATTAAAAAAGAAGCTAAAGTTAAACGTGCTAAACTTTATTATCTTCGTGATGGCTATAAGAAGAAATTAAAAGAAAAAGTTGTTAAATAGATTTTTGTTTGGTATTTTATCAACAGTAGTTTTTTAAAAGGGCGAATGGTGAAACTGGTAGACACGCAAGCTTGAGGTGCTTGTGGCCGCAAGGCTGTGGAGGTTCAAGTCCTCTTTCGCCCACCAGTAGTTTACCATTATCGGGCGCATAGCTCAGCTGGTTAGAGCACTTCGTTTACACCGAAGGGGTCCAGGGTTCGAATCCTTGTGCGCCCACCAAAGAAAAATCTCCAATGTTCAGTGGAGATTTTTTATTTTATAAAACTATTACCAATAAGTTTATCTTTTTACTATTTCATAGTTATAGTTGAGTTGATATATTCAATAGTCTAATTTTACTGGATTTAATGGTATAAATTAGCAAACTGTTGACATTTTATTAAAACTATGCTATTATATAGACATCGGAAATAGTTCGTTTACAAATAAGGTTAAATTTGGTTAATTGCCAAGTCCGTCTGAATCTAGGCGGATTTAGTAATTAAT
>Ga0210057_1005185_pt1 | contig 16870 bp, 18 predicted proteins | sample CryGeyCG2114_010_2_FD_183968 | JGI IMG/M metagenome (GOLD analysis project Ga0210057, IMG submission 183968) | Groundwater microbial communities from aquifer - Crystal Geyser CG10_big_fil_rev_8/21/14_0.10 (SPAdes) (version 2) | ecosystem: Environmental > Aquatic > Deep subsurface > Groundwater ...
CAATGCGGTATGCGACACTTGGGATACACGAATCTAATCTGGTGGTTGGTACCATAATAATAATCGGACTCATTTTAGGTCTTGGTGCACTGGTAGTACATTTGTTTAAAATAGGATGGAAGTTGCGGGAGTGATAGACAGGGCAACAGTGTAAAAGTTCTTTCGATTAATCGAAAGGTTTGGTGTAATGTATAAAGGAGTGTGGAAATACATTCTCAAAAAGATCAATAACAGCTTATTTTAAGCCACTTTTTCAATCTTATAATCGGCAGGAGCGTTGCTAAGGAGCTCTTCTATTTTGTCGCGTTTAAGCAGGCCTTCTTGTGCGCCAATGTACTGAACAACATTCATGGAATTTATCGGCCCACGCATCAGAGCTTCTGGAAGAGAAAGGCCTTGCTGAAGCATGCAGACAATAGTTGATGAGAAGGAATCGCCGGCGCCGGTTCTATCCACTGGCGGTGCTGGATCTGGATACATTGGCATTTTCCATGCGCCCTCGTCATTCATTGCGTAGGCGCCGGCGGGTCCGTCTGTTACCATCGCAATATTTGGACCTAATGCGCGTACTTCTTCCATTAATTTCAGTATGTCTTCTTCTTTGGAATTCAAAATACGTTGCGCTTCTTGTTTGTTACAGAAAAAAATTTCACTTGCTTCATAAACATCTTTCAGAGTATCAGCGCCGAGTGATATCTGAAAACTACCCGGCTGAAATGCGAGTTTTACGCCATTATCTTTTACATACCGCGCAATGGTGTGGTGATATTCAATTCCGTGTTCACCGACGGATGAAAAATAGATCCACTCTGGTGGCTCGTCGAATGCTGGTAATTCGTATGGATATTCTTGATGTTTAATTAGAATGGTACGCTCTGGTCCGTAGCGTAGCACATAGTGGTAGTTACTCTTCATTCCTTTATGCACCTCAACTAGTGACGTATCTACGGCCTCTTTCTGGAGTGCCTTAATGTCTTCTTTTCCGAAATCATCGTCGCCAATGTCTGTTGCAAGCGCCGAGTTGAGTCCTAAGCGATGTGCTGAAACAGCGGCGTTCCCGGCATTTCCTACCGCAGGCACCACAACTACATCTTCGTATTCAATTTTATCGCCGAAATTAAGACACACAGCTTTGCCGTGTCCGCCATGAGGCTCATCAATATGTATACCCTCTTTGAGTTTGATAAAAGCGTCTATTGTGATGTCACCGAGTCCTACGAAGTCAAATTTCATAGATATAGTTTAGCACGTGCGTTTTTGGTTAGGATGTGTATAGTTGCGTCAGATTGGAAACGCAAACGGGAGCTAAGATTATGAATGACGTCTCTGAAGCAGGTAGCATTTCGACTCCGGATATTATACGCATTGCAAAAAAGTATGCTGGGAAGACAAAGTACACGGGGAAATTTGCAATGGTTCTAAACGATGTCGGGTGGTTTAGTTCTCCCTATAATATTCTAAAGCCATGTGTTGGTAGCGGAACCATGGACGGTGTCGGATCGAAATTGAAAATTGCTTTCGAAACGGGACGACACGATACCATTGGGATTGATCTTGTAGCCATGGTTGCAAATGACCTTCTTGCCGACAAATTAGAGCCGGCGTTCTTGCACGATTACATTGCAATGGGTCCATTTACGCGTGCTCACTTCGAATCTGTACTCACGGGTATTGCGAAAGGTTGCAATATTGCTGGTATGCAGATCCTTGGTGGCGAAAGCGCAAACATGCGATTTTTGTATGCGAGTGGGGAATATGATCTTGCTGCACACGGCACGGGTTTTGCGAATGTTGATGAATACATCGTAAACGGCAGTGGAATCAAACCCGGCATGTCAATCTTTGGACTTTCATCGTCAGGTATCCACGCAAATGGATTTACTAAGATGCGGGAAGTGTTGCACCTCAACGGTGGTAGCAATGGACTTCGAAAGGGTCTTCTTGAATCTGACTGGAAAGGAGTGCTAGAAGGACGAACTCTTGCTGATGAGCTTTTGATTCCAACGAAAATATATCTAAAAGAAGTGAGGCGAGCGTGCAAGAAATATGAGATTACCGGATTTGCTCACATCACAGGCGGTGGACTACCCGAAAATATCCGTAGGATTCTACCTGGAGGTTGTAGTGCGCATATCCAGAAGGATTCCTGGAAATGGCCACCAATATTCTCTCTCATTCAGCGAGAGGGCGATATTGGGGCAGAGGGTATGCTATCCACCTTCAATTGTGGCATCGGTTTCGTTGCAATTTCGGGAGACGATATGGTCAGTGATGATTGGATGCACATCGGTACGGTGAAAAGAGGAAAGAAAAAAGTTCTGTTCACGTGAGTTACTGGCCGCGTTCTGCAAGAGCAGGGCGCGGTCTTTTGTATGTTAAAGTATGTATATGCTGACACTTAGAGGTGTTCTAGACGACGCTTTAGTGCGCAAGGTTGCAATTGGTCATTTTAATATTTCCGATTCAAATCAATTAAATGGAATTGCCGCCGCAGCGCGTGAAGTGAATGTTCCGGTGATTATCGGAGTATCCGAGGGTGAGCGGGAATTTTTAGGTGGCAAAAAAGCGTCTGCAATGGTAAAAGCGGCTGGCGAGGAGTTTGGAATCGCAATATTTTTGAATGCAGATCATATGCATAGTGTTGACGCATGCAAAAGCGCGATAGACGAAGGGTTTGATTCAGTTATTTTTGACGGCACAAAACTTTCGCCCGGGGAAAACAAAAAGTATACAAAAGAGGTTGTGGAATACGCCCGAAAAAGTGGTCGTGATATCATTGTAGAAGCTGAACTCGGCTATATCGGCTCTTCAAGTAAGCTATTAGATGACGTCCCAGAGGATGTTATTCTGAATGCACTGCCGAGCGCCGAAGATGCCGCGGAGTTTGTATCCGATACGGGAGTAGATGCGCTTGCGCCGGCAGTAGGTAATCTTCACGGTATGCTCAAGGGCCGCTCAAATCCTTCTTTGAACATTGAACTTATTTCGTCAATGCGAGAAGCGGTGGGAAGTGACATATCACTAGTCTTACACGGTGGGTCGGGGCTCTCTGATGACGATTTTAAAAAAGCAATTCACGCCGGAATGAACGTGGTGCACATCAATACAGAAATACGGGTTGCGTATAGAAAAGGAATTGAAGAAGCGTTGAAAGAAAACCCCGAAGAGGTAGCGCCGTACCGGTATTTGGATAAAGGACGTGACGCAGTAATGGAAATCGTCAAAGATAGGTTACAATTATTTTCAAGCTAGTACATCGAGGCTAGGACATCCGATGTCCTAATATACACATTATGGCAAAGATATATATAACAAGACAAATTCCGGAAAGTGGCCTGGCGCTTCTTAAAAAGGAGGGGCATGAGGTTGTGGTGAGCAAAAAAGACGGCGTGCTGACACGCGAGGAACTTGTTTCGGAACTAGAAAAATATAATCCGGATGCAGTGCTGTGCCTTTTAACTGACAAAATAGATTCGGAAGTATTTGACGCGGCACCGAATGCAAAAATATTTGCCAACTATGCCGTTGGTTTTAATAACATAAACTTAGAAGACGCAGATGCGAAGGGGGTGACAGTAACCAATACTCCGGGTGTTTTGACCGACACAGTTGCAGAGCATACGGTAACGCTGATGTGCGCTCTAGCAAAACGTGTTGTTGAGGCGGACTCATTTGTACGTGCCGGAAAATATGAAGGATGGGGGCCGATGATGTTTCTCGGATCTGATTTAAAGGGTAAAACTCTTGGGGTGTTGGGGGCAGGAAGAATCGGGACACGTGTTGCAGAAATTGCTCATAATGGGTTTGGAATGAGTGTGATCTATTACGATATTAAGCATAGTGAGTATATTGAAAAAGGAGCGAGTGCGGAGTTTCGAGAAACGCCGGAAGAGGTGCTTAAGGATGCAGATTTCGTGACGATGCATGTGCCACTTTTGGACTCTACAACACATTTGATAAACAAAGAGCGTCTGGAAATGATGAAGACGAGTGCGTATTTAGTCAACACTTCTCGTGGTCCTGTGATTGATGAAGTCGCTTTGGTAAATGCGCTTAAAAATAAAAAAATTCGCGGCGCGGCACTTGACGTGTTTGAGAATGAGCCGAAGCTCGCAGAGGGTTTATCTGATCTTGATAATGTCATTATTACACCACATATAGCATCCGCAACAGACGAAACACGTGGAAAAATGAGTGAAATTGTGGCACAAAATATCATTGCTTTTCTCAAAGGAGAAGAGCCGCTGAATAAAGTGGATAGTGAATAGCGGTTAATGACGAGGGGTTGAAAGAGCGCGGTTACTTTTTAAGTTTTTTCTTGACAATGCCCCAGTCTTTCTGCGGTAACCCCGATTGTGCCACCATACCCCTTAGAGCTCTAGGCTTAAAAGCCTGCTTACCATGTTTGGGGACACATACTTGTCGCATTTTTCCGCTTATCTTCGCAACGTAAAAATAATGGCTTCCTTTTATGTGATTGAGCTGAAAACCATTGTCTTTTAAAAGAGAAACTACATCGTTGAAGTTCCAATTACGAACTCCCCTGACCATAGTTAAACAAGCGTGTGCCCGTAAGACACAATTTGAATTGGTGAAGGAATTGGCTTGTGTGCCTCAGCTTTTTTCCAAAGCATATCGTATTCCGGATCGGGTTTCTGGTTGAGGGGCTCAAATCGGGAGCCTCTAATCTTTCGTTGCGATTCTACGTATCCTCGTATTGCCTCTTGGAGGTTGAAGTTAACAACATCGGCGTCGTCGCTGGAAAGAACAATATTAAACTCAAGGGCGACACCATACCATGTTGCCCCCTCTTTAAAAATAAGAGTCCTTACCCTCCCCTTTTTGCCAGTATTTTTTACCATAGAGGCATGATATCAAAACACAAGTTGATATACAATGAATTTGATTTTTTACTTTAACACGGTTATACTGGCGCGCATGTTAGAGATCGCAGTAAAAGAGCGAGACAAAAAAAAGAAATCGCAGGCGCTTCGTGACGCAGGCTTAATTCCTGCAGTTTTTTATGGACCCAAAGAAGAAGCGATGCCGATTGAGGTGGATGCCAGGGATTTTGAAAAAGTCTGGAGAGAAACTGGAGGTTCCGCGATTGTGGTCTTGAAAGGTGTGGGGGATGACAAAGAAGCTCTTATACACGAAGTAGATGTACATCCTATAACCGGTGCGCCCAGGCATGCCGATTTATACGTCATAGAAAGAGGAAAGAAAATTACGGTACAGATTCCTTTTGAGTTTGTTGGAGAGGCGCCTGCTGAAAAAGCCGGACACACAGTCATTAAAGTTATGCACGAAGTGGAAATTGAAGTTCGTCCGAGTGAGCTTCCACAACATTTGGAAGTTGACACCTCTGCCTTGAAAGAAGTTGGCGATCATATATCGGTGAAAGACATCAAACTTCCTGAGAGCGGCGAATTTGTTACTGACGAAAATGAAACGATTGTCGCGGTAAAAGAAGCTGCTGAGGAGGAGGTATTTGAAGCTCCTGCAGAAGAAGTGACGGAAGCTTCGGCTGAGGAGAAGAGCACTGTCTCTTCTGATGAGGGTGAGGAAAAAGGAGAAAGCGAAGATATACAGGAGTAGTATATCTCTCCACTCTAAATTTGGTACGATATAGGATGCATATGAACGCATCTCTTGTTCGCTTTTCACACATTTTAATAGTATCTGTCGTTATACTACTTAGTATTTCTCCATGGGCACTTACTTCAGGGGAGACAATTGAAGAACAGCGTGCGAGACTACAGGCGGAATTAGCGGAGATTGAGAAAGACATAGAAGAAAAGCGTGGAGTTCTTTCAGAAAAACAAACTGAGAGAACGTCACTGGAAAGGGATGTTGCAATTTTGGATGCGCAAATAGAAAAGGCACAACTCTCCATCCGTCATAGAGACATAACATTGAGTCAAATAGGATCAGATATAGACAGCAAGGGGAATGCGATCACGGAGCTTGATTTGAAGATGGCTAGGGAAAAGAGTTCTTTGTCTCAACTCATAAGACGCACGAGGGAGATAGATGACATAACATTGGTTGAGTTGGCGCTCAGCGGTTCCTTTTCTGATTTATTTTTAGATATTGATAATTTTGAGGCAATACAAAGGTCTCTGGATATTTCTTTTATTGAAATAGAGACCCTGAGAAAAGATTTGGCGTCAAGAAAAGAAATTCTTCAAGAAAGACACGTAGAGGAGGAAGAGTTACGACAGATACAAGTGCTCGAAAAACAGACAATAGAGAGAAGGGAAAGAGAAAAGCAGGAGATTCTAAATATAACTAAAGGAGAAGAGAAGGTCTATTTGGATTTAATTGCCGAGCGCGAAAGGAGTGCCGCAGAAATTCGGACTGCTCTGTTTCAATTTAGGGACACTGCCGCGATTCCCTTCGGGGATGCATATGAGTTTGCAAAAGCGGCAAGCGGTAAAACAGGAGTACGGCCTGCCTTGATTCTCGGTATTCTTGCTGAAGAATCAAATCTTGGTGAAAATATCGGGACTGGAAACTGGAAGACAGATATGCATCCCACTCGCGATGCTCCGGTGTTTGAGGAATTAATGCGTGAATTAGGATTTGACCCTAACAAAATGCCCGTATCAAAAAAGCCTTGGTACGGATGGGGTGGGGCTATGGGGCCGGCACAATTTATTCCTTCAACGTGGGTACTATACAAGGACAGGATTGCTAAAATGGTTGGGGAAAATCCGCCGAATCCATGGAATCCGAAGACAGCCATTTTTGCTTCAGCGATTTTACTTATGGACAATGGAGCTGATAAAGGTACCCGAGATGGGGAGCGGCTCGCGGCACTGCGCTACTTTGCCGGATGGAAAAATGCCACTAATCCGTCATACTCATTTTATGGTGACGAAGTGATGGCACTTGCAGATAAGTTTCAAAGACAGATTGATATTCTGGAGGGGAATTAGATTTTTTTCTTGCAACTTAAGGTTTTTTGATGTACAGTTTGGCCGTATGAAAAAGGATATCCATCCTGAAAATTTTAGAGAAGTAATTTTTGAAGACAACTCCTCAGGAGCTCGTTTTCTTATTTCTTCAACTGTAAACACTGATGAGAAAGGGAAATGGACTAAAGCCGCCAAAGGCGGCTCACCCGACCAACCTATGCAGGTTGGTGTAGGGGAAGACGGCAAAGAGTATCCTGTCTTTAAGGTTGAGATATCAAGCGCATCGCATCCTTTTTACACCGGACAAAGTAAGACAATTGATACCGCAGGGCGAGTTGAAAAATTCAAAAAGCGACAAGCCGCGGCAAAAGGTAAAAAATAAATGTACATTGCGTTTTTGCATCCCGATAGTCGGGGTGTATCTTGTGTATATGCTTGATGAACTTAACGAGAAAACTTTTAATCCTGACGATTATATCGGAGACCAACGCGTTTCCTATCTAATTGAAGAGTGGCGGAAGCTCTCAAGAGCTGAGGAGGACGCCCAAAATTTGTATGAGGTTGATTCTGCAATGAAAGAATTAGCTGAAGCAGAAGTAAGTGAAATCTCAAAGCAAAAGCTTGCTCTCATTGATCAGATAGAAAAGATAACTAAGGTTGACGAAGAGGAAGCCAAATTTCCAAACGAGCTTATACTAGAAATACGTGCCGGTGCAGGAGGAGAGGAGGCAGCCCTGTTTGCTGAAGAAATAGCCAATATGTATTTAAGGTTTTCCGAGAATATGGGGTGGCAATGGAAAACTCTGGATGAATCCAGGGCGGCACTTGGTGGTTACAAAGAAGCAACATTTGAAATAAAGGGTAAAGACTCTTACAAAAAGCTTAGGTTTGAAACGGGAGTTCATAGAGTGCAAAGAATCCCGTCTACTGAAAAGCAGGGGCGGATACACACATCAACTGCCAGCGTCGTTATTTTGCCCGTGTTCAAGCGCACAACTGTAGAAGTTAATCCATCTGATATTGAAATGAGCTTTACTCGCTCAGGTGGTGCGGGGGGGCAAAACGTCAATAAGGTGGAGACTGCTGTTAGACTCGTTCACTTGGCGACGGGGATAGAGGTTAAATGCACTTCAGAGCGCTCCCAGGCGCAGAATCGTGAGAAGGCGATGACCATTCTTAAGAGCAAATTGCAACAACTAAAAGACGAGGAAGACGCAAGGAAGCGCTCAGATGAAAGAGCGGGTCAGGTAGGAACAGGGGATAGAAGCGAGAAAATAAGAACGTACAACTTTCCTCAGGACAGAATCACTGACCATAGGATAAAGCAATCGTGGTCAAATATTGAAAAAGTTATGGGCGGGGGAGTTGAAGATATTGTGAAAGCTATATTTCAAGAATACGATAAAAAAAATTAGTAATGTATATAACTCATACTGTTTGACATCCAGTGTCAAACACAGTGTCAAACACATGGCTTCTTTCCCGAAGAGGAGGCATCCTACCATCGCCGCCGAAATTGCCGTTATGTACAGGCTGCATCTCTACAAATATGCTTTGGTCTTCGTACTTTGCTGGGTTAATTTTTTGTTTGCCAAAATGTTGCTATATTTTTGTGTCCTTGCTACAATCGTACCTGCCCGATCAATAGCTACAGCTAAGGTGGGCAGCCGTTTTAAGCGGCTTTTATTGGCGACGTAGAGCGAGAGATGCCACACCTCGCAAGGTGTGGCATCCGAGCCTAGGAGTCAATATAGTCTAATACTGCGCGGCTTTGCCGCGCGTTTGGACGAACCCCCACACTAATTTTGTCGCTGTTTAGCGGAGTATTACCACTCTCGGTAACGAAACATAAATTATTCCCTATATACATTCCGTAATTTAAAGAAAGGCAAAACGAAAGTTGCGACAAAATTAGTGTGGGGGCAAGCCCCGAGGAACTATATTATATGATTCAAACACAAGTTAAGGATTTATTTGAAACCGGAGCTCACTTCGGTTATTCGCGTTCGCGTAGGCACCCTTCTGCGACTGCTTTTATCTTTGCGACGAAAGACAAGAGTGATATTTTTGATCTCGAGAAGACCGAGAAATGTCTCAAAAAGGCTGAGGAATTTGTTGCAAAGGTTGCCGAGAGCGGGAAGCAAGTTCTTTTTGTTGCTGGGAAACACGAGGCTTCAAAAATTGTTCGTGATCTGGCTGAAAAAATTTCTGCTCCGCATGTGTCAGGGCGATGGATCGGGGGTACGTTGACTAACTTTAAAGAAATAAGAAAAAGAATTGACAGGCTTGAGAGATTCAGAAGAGAAAGGGATGCAGGTGAGCGAGATAAGTACACGAAACTTGAAAGGTTAATGCTAGACAGAGAAATAGAAGAACTAGAGAGAAGATTCAGTGGTCTCGAGGATATGAAAGAATTGCCAGCCGCTTTGTTTGTGGTTGATCCTAGGCACGAACAGACCGCGGTAAATGAGGCAAAACAGTTGGGAATTCCAATCGTTGCGCTTGCCAACTCCGATTGTGATTTTAAGTCAATCCAATACCCCATTCCGGCAAATGACAGCGTAGTAAAAAGTATAAGTTTTTTTTCATCAGTGATTGCTGATTCTTACGATAAAAACAAAAAGATTCCGGTAAGTGATGTTTCTGAAAAGTAGAGTCCTATTTATTTATAAAAACATGATTACTACCGAAGATATAAAACAACTACGGGAAGATACCGGGGTTTCAATTATGCAATGTAAGAAAGCCCTTGAGGAGGCAGGGGGAGATACTGATAAAGCGAAGGTCATATTGAGAAAAGAGTCTGCGTCCATTGCGGCCAAAAAATCAGAAAGATCCCTTGGTGCTGGAATAGCGGCGGCTTACATTCATGCGGGAGGCTCCGTAGTTGGGGCGGTTGTTTTATCATCCGAAACCGATTTTGTAGCCAAAAACGAGGAATTTGCAAAGCTCGCGTATAGTATAGCTATGCACGTTGCCGCCATGAACCCACAGTTTATTTCAAAAGAGGATGTGAAAGAAGAGGATATTACTGCCGCTAGAAGTGTTTTTGAGAAGGAAGCCTCAGATAAGCCCGAAGAGATTCGGGAAAAAATTGTACAAGGTAAAATTGATTCATTTTTGGATGAAAAGGTGCTGTTGGAGCAACCTTTCGTGAAAGACTCGAGCAAGACTGTTCAGACTCTAATAGACGAAGCGGTGCAAAAATTTGGTGAAAAGATACAAATCTCCAGATTTGAACGTCTGGCAGTTTAGTACTATAGTACAATTGCCTTATGCCGATTGTCGCACTGGTTACATTTTATGTTGCTCTTTTGGGCCTGTTTCTTCTTTTTGGTTTGAAGTCTTGGGAAGAGTATGATCGGTTTCGACTATTGCCAAAATTACGAAGAAAGGCTGACGAGAAGGCCTTGATCCTTAAGGATATTATTCTGAGATTTTTAGATATTGCGAAAGACTTTCCAAAATATTCTCTATTGGTAATGAGGATTATTTTACACACTACTATGGTAGCGTTCGCAAACATTGCTGGAGCTACTGAGCGTGGTGCGCATAGAGTTGCGGATTTCGTGTCACATCGCCATCGTTTTGAACGGAAGGAAACGAACTCCGACTTTTTGAAAAAAGTAAGCGCACGGAAGGAGGAATTAGTAGAAAAGGAGAAACCGGGCTCAACAAGAAAGGTGGGGCGTAAAAAGGTTGGCAAAAAGACATAAAAAAGGCACAATGGCGCCTGTAACTGCCAGAGTAGCTGATATGGTAGGCTTGATAAAAATTCGCCAGAGTAGCTGATATGGTAGGCTTGATAAAAATTCGCCAGAGTAGCTGATATGGTAGGCTTGATAAAAATTCGCCAGAGTAGCTGATATGGTAGGCTTGATAAAAATTCGCCAGAGTAGCTCAGTTGGTAGAGCAACACTTTTGTAAAGTGAAGGTCGGAGGTTCGAGTCCTCTCTCTGGCTCAGGGCGGAAAAAGTAGTATTATATAGGTATGGATTTTTGGGAGAAATACATGACGTATGCGAAGGATAATCCGGAAGGATACTGGTTTAAGAGTAAGATATACGGCTGGGGATGGACCCCTGTGACGTGGCAGGGGTGGGCGGTAACGTTTGTGGCACTCGCTCTTATTATTGGAAATGGAATTCGCCTTAGTAGATACGATATATCAGAATCAGAGTTTGCCGCATATCTCATTCCTCACACGATCGTTATAATATTGGTTCTTATTGTAATTTGTTATGCAAAGGGTGAAAAGCCAAGGTGGCAGTGGGGATTTCCGAAAGAAAACGATAATAAGAAAATAACATTTCCTAAATAGAGCGTGGTACACTTGGCACCATGAGTCGCTTTGAGAAAAGCATTCTCGGTGTCTTTTTTCTTTTGGCACTAATTTTTTTCCTATTGCCTGAAAATACTACAGGTGTTCCTGTGGATGAAGAAGGATGGGAATCCTGGATCGAAAGGAAGGGAGGTGTCCGTTCGTATGAAGATTTCGCGCTCTCCGTTGAAGGGCTTCGAGAAGAAGAACAACACATTCGAGTACATGTATTTGGGGGAGCACTTTACGATACTGAGGGTCTTCGTTCCTTATCTGTCTGTGACTCAAGATTTTTTTACGGATGCTTCCATGAATTTACAGGGAGAGCTACGGCCGAAGGTGGTATAGAATCGGTTGAAGAATTAAATAAAGTCTGCATTGATACACTGGATGGCTCCGAAGAAGAAGCATGTCGTCACGGGCTCGGGCACGGAATAGAGGTATTTTTTGGCTACACTCCCGATGATCTGGAAAAATCACTTGATGTATGCAATGAACTTCCTGAGAATAATATTTATGGGGGAGGGTGTTTTGGCGGTATTTTCATGGAATACAACCTGCGCACAATGCTCTCAGAGGATGCCACCGTGCGTGTTTCGTCGGATATGTTGGAGCCGTGTAGGGGGTTGCCGGACGAATATGTTCCCGCCTGTGCATATTGGCAACCTCAATGGTGGAGAAGCGGTCCACTTTCCCATTTACAGATGTGGGAAGTGTATGCACGCATGGGGCGTTATTGTGCGGAGATGGAAGAGCAACTAGGTGCAACTGAAGAGCAACAGAAAACCATTCGCTCTATGTGCTTTGGTGGAATCGGCGGCATTAGCGCGCCTGATGCCGAGTTTAATACCTTTTTGATTAAAAAAGTATGTGATATTGCCGCGGGCACAGAAGAAGAGCGCATATTGTGTCGCGCTAATGCCGCGTATCGAATGACGGAAAGCCCATTGAGGGACGAGGCCAAGGACGTATGTGAGGACCTTGATGATATTGGTCTTGAATATTGTCACGCTTTTGCGGATGTTGATTTTGCCCGCGCTTATCAAGCAGGTCAGGAAATTGGCTTGTGAAAATGAGGAGTTTTCTTGGTTTAACAGGATGGTATACTGCCGAAGTATGTATATTCATCCTATAACGGGAGCAATACGAGAGATTGTCTCCATTTTCTCTGAGATGGGGTTTTCGGTGGCACAAGGGCCGGAAATTGAAGACGAGTGGCATAACTTTGATGCGCTTAATGTGCCGAAAGATCATCCTGCGCGCGATATGCAGGACACGTTTTGGCTAAAACCACCCGCCGAAGGCGGGCGGTTCGCCCGGCCAGCCGAGCGAAGCTCGGCTGGCTTAGGGCTTCCTGAAGATGGATTGGTTATGCGTACGCATACCTCGCCCGTGCAGGTGCGCTACATGCAGGAGCATGAGCCGCCGGTACGTATTATTGTGCCCGGCAAGGTTTACCGGAATGAATCCACCGACATGACCCACGAAGCGCAGTTTTATCAGGTGGAAGGCCTTGCGGTGGATACCGATATTAATTTGGCGCATCTCAAGGGAACACTTGAACACTTTTTTGAAAAGTTTTTCGGCGGTGATGTTGATGTACGATTTCGTCCTAGCTATTTTCCGTTTGTGGAGCCGGGTGTGGAAGTAGATATGCGTCTTACAGGGGAGGGCGTACCGGAGAAGCTCAAGGACAAGTGGATTGAGATTATGGGTGCCGGAATGGTGCATCCGCATGTATTGAACAGTGTCGGGATTAATCCGAAGAAGTATCAGGGCTTTGCATTTGGTGTGGGCGTTGAGCGCCTTGCTATGCTTAAGTGGGGAATCGATGATGTGCGTCTTTTTCACACGGGTGATTTGCGGTTTGTGCATCAGTTTAAGGCATAGAAATAATTATGTTAGTTTCGTATAAATGGCTTCAGACATTTTTTGAGGAAGAGCTCCCATCGACGGAAGAGATTGCAGATATTCTTACTTTTGGGGCATTTGAAATTGAGGGAATTGAGAAAAAAGATGATGACACGGTAATTGACGTTGATGTACTTCCGAACCGTGCGTCAGATTGTCTTTCGCATTATGGTATTGTTCGAGAAATTTCTACGCTCATTGGTATTTCAATACAGTATAAAATGCTCGAAGCGTTTCCGGAATTGTCTCCGAAAATTTCAGGAGAACTACAGATCATCATTGAGGACACGAAGCTCTGTCCTGTGTACTGCGGGGCTTTGATTCGGGGCGTGAAGGTCGGTCCGTCGCCCGACTGGATAAGAGAGCGGCTAGAGGTGCTTGGCCACAAATCAATCAATAATGTTGTTGATGCCACGAACTATGTATTGCTTGCAATCGGCCAGCCGACTCACGTGTTTGATGCAAAAAAGCTTATAGCGGATAGCTTAGAGCATAAAGCACGTTTAGGCATTGGCGTGCGCGCGGCGAAAAGTGGTGAAAAAATTACTGTCTTGGGCGACGACGAATACAAGCTTACCGAAGAAATGACGGTGATTACTGACGCAAACGCAGATGTGCCCATCGCGATTGCGGGGGTAAAGGGGGGTGCGCATGCAGAAGTGGATGAACAAACGACAGACATTGTTATTGAATCGGCAAAGTTTAATCCGGCGATAACGAGACGCACCGCACAGGAGCTTGTACTGCGCACTGACGCGTCAAAACGATTCGAAAATGAGGTTCCGAATGAATTGCCGTTTTACGGAATCAAACTCGTTGTTGATTTAATATTAAAAATTGCAGGTGGGGAACTCGTGGGATATGCAGGGACCGAGCCCCAAGAGAATAAGCCCTATAAATTAGGTATTTCAGTTGGTGAGGTAAATAAAACGCTCGGGACGAACCTTTCCGATTCAGATATTTCCGATGCATTCAATAAACTTGGTTTTCTATACGAAAGAATTGAAAGTCCAATTGAGCGGGTTTTAAAGCTCGCACCGACCCTGCAAGGAAAACCGTATAAATACGGTGCAAGTGTTTCAAAAGACGCGCCTGAGCAATTTGATTGCTCGTCTTTCTTAGCATACTTATTTGCGCAAAACGGAATCTCTATTCCACGCGTTGTAATTGATCAATATGTATACGGAACAGAAATTTCTGAAGATGAATTAGTCCCCGGGGATTTGATATTTTCGGTAAGTGATGAAAATAAGCGCAAACCCCATAAGTTTGTTCTTCGAGCAGACGGTAAAGAATACGTCCACAATGGTCCTATGTACGAAACACAAGAGTTTGCTCGAGGCACAAAGGTGGAGAAGGGGGTCAGCCATAACGGTCTATATCTTGGAAATGGCGAAGTCGTGCACGCATCGGGAAAAAATGGCGTAAACGTTGAGAAGTATGCTGAAAGTGATTATTTCAAACATACTGTTGGCTTTCGTCGTATAGATGGAGGATTGGAGTCACGATTTGTGGTAAATGTTCCATTCAACCGTCTTGATTTGCGACAATCGATTGATTTGATTGAAGAAGTCGGACGTGTTTATGGATATAAAAATATTCAAGGGGAGTCGTTATCGCCCCACAAACAAGAAATTGGACATGAGAAAGAGTATATTCTAGGGGAATATGTTCGCAGTATGTTGACTGAAGCAGGGTGTACGGAGATTCTTACTTACTCTCTCACTGATAGGGGGGATGTAAAACTTGCCAATGCACTCGCGAGCGACAAGGATCATCTACGCTCAAATCTATATGACGCAATGAAAGAGAAACTTGATTTGAACGAGAAGAACGCGCCACTTCTCGGTTTATATAATGGTGTTCGGATGTTTGAAATTGGACGTGTATTTACTGAAGGTGCTGAGGAGACGCATGTGTGCGTAGGTGTAAGTGGAAAGGACGCACAGGCGTACGTAGGTGATGTTCTTAAAACGTTAGGTGTTCAGGAAACAGTTGAAATCAACAATGGGGTTGTGGAGTTTAGTCTTTCCAGTGTAAATAAAACAGATGACGCAAACCATAGTCCTTCAAATATTGCTAATGGAATTATGTATATGCCAATTTCACAGTATCCGTTTGTGCTACGTGATATTGCTGTTTGGGTGCCGGAGAACACAAGGTCAGATGAAATTACGAAAGTTGTAAAAGCGCACGCAGGCGATTTACTTGTGCGTCAAGATATGTTTGATGAATATAAAAAGGACGATCGCATATCATACGCATTTCATCTTGTATTTCAATCCTCCGACAAAACACTTACAGACGAAGAGGTCAGTAATATAATGAAAAAAATTGAGTCTGAGATGGCTAGTAGAGGATTTGATGTCCGTTAGTATGAACAATTTTGTTATCTTTGGGGCCATCATTTTGGCGCTTGGTTTCCTCACGTTTTTTATCTCTTGGTCATTTGGGGCAGATGGATCAATTGTTGACAAGGTGGCTGAAAATGAAGTATCGGTAGTGCTTACAGATGCAGGATACGAACCCAGACATTTTAAAATAAAAGGGGGCACGAAAGTAATATTCTCCACGACTAGAGCTGGGCAACATTGGCCGGCATCAAATTTACATCCGAGTCACGACATTTATTCTGAATTTGATCCGGAACGTCCACTCGAATCCAATGAAGAGTGGTCATTTGTATTTGAAAAAGAGGGTGTGTGGGGATTCCACGACCATGTCCGGTCATACTACACAGGAATAATTTATGTTGTCGAGTAACAAAACATTGCTCGGTATTTTTTTGATAATATTATCCGCATTTATTGTATTTACAGGAGTACACATTGCGGAAAGTCACACTGCTGGAGCGCAGATACGGCACTGCGACGCTTTTGATGGTGATTTACAAGTGGATTGTATATATCGAATTATTGAAAAAAGCATCCAAGAAAGAGATATAAAGCGCGGGTTTGATATATTTCGGTCGGCATACGATATGTTTCCCTCGCTCTCAGGCACCGGGTGCCATCGCCATGCACATAGGATTGGAGATATGGTTTATTACGGAATTTACTTGAGTAAAAATATTGATATCAAAGAAATAAATTTTCCTCAAGACACAACATCGTGCGGGTATGGTTTTTTCCACGGGTTTTTGGAACATTTAATACAAGATAACCCTGACCCAGCATTTGTTACGGATACTTGCAACTACTTGCGAGACGCGCTATGGCATAGGATGGGGGACGTGGAGGTCATCTGTTATCACGGTAGTGGACATGGCTTTATACTGCACGAATCTGAAAATATTAGGAAGGAGAAGTGGGGTGATGTTTTGACGTTTGTAAAACGTCCTATAGAGGAATGCGAGTCGCTTCCTGAAGCAGATGAAAATGAAATAGAAGAATGTAGGCAGGGGGTATTTAATGTCATTGTTGATTGGATGAGTGACGGAGAGTACGGGTTCTCGTATGATACGGAAAATCCCTTATCTGTTTGCGGGTCTCTTGACCAAAATATGCAGTACGCCTGCTACTATGAAATATCCCAAAAGCTGGATGCCGTATCAGACTATGACCCACGTGAAATTTTGAGTGTTGCTAAAAAAATTGGGGACGAGAATATTCAAAAGGCGGTGTTTGGGACCGGAATCGCGGGAATTATGCAACAGACAATTCTTGACGGAGAATGGAAGGATGTAGTTCTATCGGTATGTTTAGATCTTGAGTCTCCT
>Ga0210057_1005187_pt1 | contig 16862 bp, 13 predicted proteins | sample CryGeyCG2114_010_2_FD_183968 | JGI IMG/M metagenome (GOLD analysis project Ga0210057, IMG submission 183968) | Groundwater microbial communities from aquifer - Crystal Geyser CG10_big_fil_rev_8/21/14_0.10 (SPAdes) (version 2) | ecosystem: Environmental > Aquatic > Deep subsurface > Groundwater ...
CCTAGAGATGAGCTTATTCGCGCCATGAAGATGCCAACCCCGGCTGCCAACGCACTTATATCTATTATGGAAATAAAAGAAATAATTAAAGAAGAAGTCGGAGAAATAAAATTGGCTTAAGTTGCATAAAAAAAGTATTTCATGTAATACTTGTTTAAATGAAATTATTGATTGTCGAATCGCCGTCCAAAGCAAAAACGATTGAGAAATATCTCGACGGGGCATTTACCGTGCGCGCTTCGGTGGGACATATTCGAGATTTACCGAAATCAAACAAGAAGGCTATAGATGTCGAAGCTGGTTTCATCCCGCATTACGAAATTTCCCCTGGAAAAGAAAAGGTGGTGCACGAGCTCCAAAAGTTAGCAGAAAAAGCGGACGAAGTGGTATTAGCCACAGACCCCGACCGTGAGGGAGAAGCTATCGCTTGGCATGTAGAAACTTTATTAAAAGAAGATCGGAAAATTAAGGCAAAAGTAGAAAGAGTCAGATTTTATGAAATAACAAAAGAAGCGGTAGAAGAAGCGCTAAAAACTCCCGACACAATAGATGCAAAATTAGTTAAAGCTCAAGAAGCTCGTCGCATACTTGATAGGTTGGTGGGGTACGATCTTTCAGGTCTCATCTGGAAGAAGGTGCGTTATGGCCTCTCTGCTGGACGAGTACAATCCCCTGCTCTGCGCATTATTATGGAAAGAGAGCGAGAAATTCGCGCTTTTATACCAGAAAAATATTGGAAAATATTCGGTTTATTTGAAACATCCCGCAAAGACAAACTTACGCTAGAGTGCTCTAAAGAACCTAGAGATGAAAAGTTGGTAGAGAATATACTCTCCGTAGGTAAATCTAGCGCTTGGATTGTAAGCTCAGTAAAAGAATCTGAACAAAAACGTTCTCCGCGAGCACCATTTACTACGTCTACCTTGCAGCAGGCAGCTAGTTCCCGATTAGGATATTCCCCCTCGCGCACGATGCAATTAGCACAAAAGTTGTACGAAGCCGGCCACATTACTTATATGAGGACAGACAGCACAAATCTGTCATCCATGGCCCAGGGACAAATCGTAAACTTTATAAAAAAGAAGTATGGGGAAGATTACGCGCAAGCAAGAATTTACAAAACTAGGTCTAAAAACGCACAGGAAGCGCACGAAGCTATTCGCCCTACTCATATTGAAAATATTCGAGCGGGCACAAGTGAACAAGAGAAGTTATATAGATTAATCTGGGACAGAGCTATATCATCTCAGATGTCTGATGCTAAACTATTGAAAACAAAAATTTCTACAAAAATAGAAGGCCACGGACCAAAAGACGGAAAAGATTCCTTACCAGAATTTTCAGCAAACGGTTCTCGCCTGCTCTTCCCCGGCTGGCTTGCGGTAGATAATGAATCTCGCGGAGATGATGTAGAACTTCCAGAATGTCAAGAAGGTGAAAAATTAAAACTGCTTAATCTTGAAAGTGAAGAAAAATTCACTCTGCCACCAACTAGATATACCGAAGCTGGCCTAGTTAAAGAATTAGAATCCCGTGGTATAGGACGTCCATCTACATATGCATCTATTATGAAAACCATTGAGGCGCGTGACTATGTGAGAAAAGAAGGCAAAACCTTGTTCCCCACAGATGTCGGCGAAGTAGTTTCTGATTTCCTAGAAAAACACTTTATGAATTATATTTCTGACGGTTTTACAGCAGAGATGGAAAATGAGCTAGATGAGATATCAAGAGGAGAAAGAGAATATGAAAAAACTCTGCGAGATTTTTATGGCCCATTCTTAAAAGAAGTAAAGGCAAAAGACAAGTTAGAAAAGGCCACAAATTTAGGAGATGCTCCAAAAAATATAAAATGTCCGAAGTGCGGATCGGGTATGATTATAAAACTTTCTCGGGCTGGCAAGTTTTACTCTTGTTCAAAATACCCAGACTGTGATGGAGCATTAATGCTTGACGGCACAGAACTAAAAGGCCCCGAAGAAACCGGTGAAGCTTGCCCAGAATGCGGAGAAAAAAAGGATGGTAAACTAGTAATCAAAGAAAGGCGTGACGGCTCAGGAACTTTTATCGCCTGTTCTCGTTATCCTAAATGTAAATTTGTTAAAAAAGACGAAGCCGACGAAGCAAAGAAAAAAACAGGGGTATCGTGTCCTGATTGCAAGGGGGGAGAATTAGTTGAGCGCCGAGGACGATTTGGTATATTTTATTCCTGTTCTAACTACCCGAAATGCAAATTCGCCATTAAGGCGAAACCGACTGGCGCAATATGTAAAGAATGCGGCAGTTTGATTATGGAGGGAACAAAAACAATTCCCGAACGATGTTCTAATAAAACATGTGTGATGCATAATCCGCATAAAATTTCTAAAAAATAAATAAAGTTGTATAATTCCTAATATATGCCAGACGTAAAGGAAATCATCGAATTAATGGGCGGAGAATTAAATGCCGAAGGCGTAGAACTAATAAAGAAAGCGTATAAATTCTCCGAGGAATTACATAGGGGGCAAAAGAGGTTGAGCGGAGAACCTTACTTTCACCATGTCTTTGAAACCGCTAAAACACTTGCTAATTTAGGGATGGATGTAGAAACAGTGGCTGGAGGACTGCTTCATGATGTGTTAGAAGATACTAGGGCAACCGAAGAAGATCTAGAAAAGAATTTTGGCCCCTCGATATTGTTTTTAGTAAATGGTGTTACTAATTTACGAGCATTAAAATATAGAGGTCGAGAAAGATATGTAGAGAGTTTGCGAAAATTCTTTTTCGCCATGTCAAGCGACCTTCGAGTGGTTATTATTAAATTCGCTGACCGATTGCATAATCTGCAAACACTGGGGGTACATCGGGAAGATAAGAAACGTCGAATTGCCATTGAATCAATCGAAGTTTACGCTTCACTGGCCAACAGACTGGGTATGGGAAAATTAAAAGGACAAATTGAAGATGCGGCATTTCCCCATGCATATCCTAAAGAACATACCCAAATAGAAGAAATAATAAAAGAGAAGCGGGGCCCGTATTTGAAATACCTAGCCGAAATTAAACAAAAACTCGAGGAAGAGTTAAAGAAAAATAAAATAAAAGTATTTGAGATAGACTACCGAATGAAACACAAATACAGCTTATGGAAGAAATTTTTAAAGCGAGAAAAAGATTTTAGTAAAGTTTATGATTTTATTGCCCTGCGCGTGATTGTAGATAGTGTCGAAGAATGCTATAGAACTTTGGGAATTATACATTCTTTATGGAACCCTCTGCCAGGCAGGATAAAAGATTATATAGCGCTTCCTAAGCCAAATGGTTATCGTTCTATACACACAACGGTTTTTACTGGTTCAGGAGAAACAGCTGAAATACAAATTCGTACCAAAAAAATGCATAAGGAAGCAGAATACGGAATTGCCGCCCACTTTGCTTATAAAGAAAACAGCGAAGGTAAAAATTCTGCGGATAAATTAAAATTGAAATGGATTGAAGAACTAAAGGGCTTAAACTACTCAAACGACAACCCAAAGAATTTTCTGGAACATCTGAAAGCAGATTTTTTTAGCGATAGAATATTCGTTTTCACTCCAGAGGGTGATGTCGTTGATCTGCCTGAGGACTCCAGCCCCATAGATTTTGCTTATTCTATACACTCGGATATAGGAGACCATATTTCTGGGGCAAAAATAAACGATAAAATGTCCCCTATCTTTTCTGAGTTAAAAAACAAAGATATTATTAAGATAATAACAAAAAAAGAATCTCATCCGACGGCAAAGTGGCTAGAACATGTTAAAACCACCTTGGCTAAAAGGCACATACGCTCTTACTTGGAAAAAAATAGTTTATTCGGAAAACTGCGATCTTTCCGGCGCTCTTAAAAACTAAATACTAAAGTTAGAAATATTATAGAGTTCTGTGTCATCCGCTTTCTTTTCTTCTTCAGATCTGTCGTCGATGGGGGTGGTATTGTCTTCCTTATTTATAGAATCGGTGGGTTCTTGGCTTACTTCATTTTGCTTGATGATGTAATTTTCTAGCATATCGCCAGGTTTTTTAGTTATATCTGATTTATGTATAAGGTCTAGAATGGCGCGCAGATCTTCCGTAGAGAAGTAATCTATTTTTATTTGCCCTCCTAATTCTTTTTTCTCTATATGCACTCGAGTGCCAAGTTTATCCTGAAATTCTTCTTCTAATTCACTTATTTCGGGATCAGGCATAAACTCTTTTTTGCGTACCCTATCGTAGGCGATTTTTCGAGCAAGTTTTTCTGCTTCACGCACAGTTATTTTTTTAAAGGCAATCTCTTTAAATAAAGAAAGCTGTTCTGCTGGATGGTCAACCAGCATCAATATCGGTCTAGTGTGCCCTTCGGTAATTTTACCCTCTGATAAACCGTTTAAAATTTCTTCTGGCAGGGTTAAAATACGCAAGCTATTGGAAACATATTCCCTACTGCGCCCCATTTTCTTTGCAATTTCATTGTGGGTAAATTTAAATTCATTAGCTAGGCGAAAAAATGCTCGAGCGCGATCTACTACATTTAAATCTTCGCGTTGTAGGTTTTCAATAATAGCAAGTTCCAACTTCATCATGGCGGTATCGCCAGTACGTATAATTACTGGCACCTGAGAAACTTTAGCCAACATAGCGGCCCGCAATCTGCGTTCGCCGGCTATAAGCTCGTATTCAGTTACCAGTCCGCCTCCTTCTTTTTCTACTTCTGTTCGAGATACCGTTAAAGGTTGAAGTACCCCGTATTGCTTGATAGACTCTGCTAAATCAGAAAGTCGAGCTTCGTCGAAATCCCGTCGTGGCTGATACGGATTGGGCTTGATTTTATTAGTGTCGATCCAGAAAATCGAGTTCGAATATAAATTAGACATGCAAGCATTTTAGCATATAAAAAATATTTTTAGTAATTGATTTTTAGCCCTTTTTTGTGTAGAATCTGTGAATTACTGTTGCAGTATTAAAAGGAGTTTAATTTGCCCAGGTGGCGGAATTGGTAGACGCGATAGACTCAAAATCTATTGATGGCAACATCATGAGAGTTCAATTCTCTCCCTGGGCACCAAACTTTTCAGCATAAAAATATTTACAACCAAAACCGCGACAAAAAATATTATGAAAAAACCAACACCAAAGAAAGAGGTTATAAAAGGCGTTATTGATTTTGAAGTACAGGGAGGAAAAAAGCTTTCAGGGACCATAACTACAAATTTTTCTAAAAATGGATCTGTGGGCCTTCTTTGTGCTGCGCTGATTAATCGCGGCACAACTACCTTTCATGGGATCGCTCAAATCGAAGAAGTCTTTCGGGTCATAGAAATTCTTGAAAGTATAGGAGTACAAATAAAATGGCAAGGTCAAAACACTCTAACTCTAAAACCTCCAGCAAAATTCAATATACGCGGCATAAATCGCGAGTCAGCCGTGAAAACCAGAACGATTATTATGCTGATGGGATCACTCATACACTTTTTACCGAAGTTTTATCTACCGCATGCTGCGGGGTGCAAGCTTGGCAAACGCACTATCGCTGCACATATTTATGCTTTTGACTCAATCGGAGTGAAAATAAAAACCACTAATACCAGCTATCAACTGTCACATAGAAAATTAAAGCCAGCAAAAATCATAATGTATGAACCAGGGGATACTGCGTGTGAAAATATTTTAATCGCCGCATCCTTAATTCCCGGAAAAACACATATTAATTTCGCCAGCGCAAATTATATGGTGCAGGAAGTATGTTTTTTCCTAGAAAAATTGGGGGTTAAAATCGACGGCATCGGCACCCCGAATCTGACTGTCCATGGAGTCAAAGAAATAAATAAAGATATAGAATACTCAAACAGTGAAGATCCTATAGAATCAATGATGTTTATTTCCGCCGCCATTGTTACCAATTCTGCTTTAGAGATAAAAAGATGCCCGATCGATTTCTTGGCTATTGAGCTCGAAAAGTTAAAAAGGATGGGATTGAGGTACAAGCAATCTGTGGCATACACCTCTTATAACGGGCACACACAGTTAGTGGATTTAAATATACTGCCCTCTAGGCTGAAAGCGCCAGAAGATAAAATTCATTCTAATCCTTATCCGGGCATTAATATAGATAATTTACCCTTTTTTGCGCTGATTGCAGCTTGTGCCAGAGGTCAAACGCTGATACACGACTGGGTGTATGAAAATCGCGCAATATATCTAACAGAACTAAATCGGCTAGGCACAAATATACTCTTGGCTGATCCCCATAGGATATTCGTCCAAGGTCCGACTAAATGGAAACCCGCTCAAGTCGTTTCTCCGGATGCATTGCGTCCAGCTATCGTGATATTAATCGCCATGCTCGGAGCTCCAGGCACTTCGATATTGAGAAATGTTTATATGATCAATCGCGGTTATGAAGAAATAGCTAAAAGGTTAAACTCCATCGGCGCCGATATAAAGATCAGAAACGGCAATTAATGAAAAAAGTAATAGTTATTTTAGGGCAAACTGCAACAGGAAAAAGCGATCTAGCAGTTAGAATTGCCCTTCGACTTCGCTCAGGGCCCTCGGGTCAAAAAAATGGCGGAGAAATAATTTCCGCGGACTCTAGACAGGTCTATAAACACCTAAATATCGGCACGGGAAAAATAACTGAAAAGGAAATGCGTGGTATTCCCCATCACCTGCTCGACGTAACAAATCCTAAAAAAAGATTTAGCATCGCCGAGTATCAAAACAAAGCTAACTCAGCTATAGCTGAGATTTTTAAAAAAGGCAAAACTCCTATCATCTGTGGCGGAACCGGGTTTTATATCGATGCAGTGGTAAATGGAACAATTTTACCCGAAGTTCCGCCGAATTTGAAATTGCGCAAAGACCTAGAGGAAAAAACCATAAACCAGCTTTTTGTAATTTTACAAAAACTAGACAAAAGCAGAGCGAAAAATATAGATCCAAAAAATAGAGTGAGGATTATCAGAGCTATCGAAATAGCAAAAGCATTGGGTAAGGTGCCGAAAATTACAGCGGTTCAACCACTGTATGAATTTATAAAGATAGGCTTGTTCTTGCCAGCAGATAAATTGAAAAAGAAAGTGAAAAAAAGGGTCAAGAAGATGTTTAAAGACGGCTTATTAAAAGAAATTAAAAAATTAAAGAAGCTAGGGATTTCAGAAAAAAGGCTGAAAGAACTTGGCTTTGAATATGACAATCCGACTTATGAAAAAGTCGTAAAAGAGACCCTAAAATATGCCAAGCGCCAGATGACTTGGTTTAAGCACGATAAAGAAATAAAGTGGCTTGATGCGTCAAAAAAAATAAATCTCTCTTTTATCTATTCGAAAACGGATTAAAGTTAGTATCAGTATCGTAATAATCTTCAAATTCTTTCTTTTTCAAAAATCCTACGACTTTGTAAGTTACCGGGGTAAATAAAATTTCAACGGCAGTCTTAAATACATAGTTTGAAACTATAAGAGTTAAAAGAAGCGAGCCGGGCAATATGCCAACAAACGCTATTAAAATAAACAGTGCACTGTCTACCAACTCACCCACTAATGTCGAGCCAATTGTTCTAGTCCACAACCACTTCCCTTTTGTAAGAATTTTCATTTTTGCCAAAATATAGGAATTCGAAAACTCGCCAAAGAAATAAGCAATAAGACTGGCTGAGACTATTCTAGGCGTTAGGCCTAGTATTTTATCGTACGCATCTTGGTTCATCCAGTCTGCCGCCGGCGGAAGCTTGCCGACTATGATAAATATTACAGACATTAGAAGCGCCATAAAAAATCCGAGCCAGATAATTTGCCTTGATTTTTTGTAACCATAAACTTCGGTTAAAATATCGCCGAATATATACGAAAGTGGAAAAAGCAAGGTGCCCCCATCAAAAACGAGCCACTTGAGGTCTACAATCTTAGACGAAGCGACATTTGATATCAACAATACTGAAACAAAAAATACGCTGATTGCGCCCAAATATTTATAATTTTTTTCCATGGCGGGCGATGAGGGAATCGAACCCCCGACATCGGTTTTGGAGACCGAAGTTATACCACTTAACTAATCGCCCCTGTATTTATCAAACCAAAAAGCGACCCTAAGGCCGCTTTCAGTATATCAGAAAAACCGCAAAAATCTATTTCTTGGTTTCCTTGTGCTTGGTCTGCTTTTTACACCATTTGCAGTACTTTTTCAGCTCGATTTTATTCGTAACTAGCTTTTTGTTCTTACTAGACCAGTAATTTATCCTTTTGCAAGTACCGCAAGCAAGTTTTATAAGTCTATCTTGTGACATGAAAGAAATACTAATATACAAATCCCTAAAAAGCAAGGGGTTAATTTTTAATAACCTTTGTTTTTTATTGTCTTTTCTAGAAACTGTAACGGAAACATCTTTGGACTCTCTGCCAAGGCCTGATGGTAAAGTACGGTTGAGGGAGTAAGACCAGGTAAAGAATTTATTTCTATCACCAAAATATTTCCAGTCTTTATTTGCACAAATATGTCTACTCTGGCATACCCACGAATACCTAACTCTTCGGCTACTTTTTCGACTGAGTCCATAACCTTATTGAGGTGCCTGTTCGAAATTATCTTTTTAGGCGGAGGGGTTATATTTATTCCAGTGCCACCTTGAAACTTCTCTTCAACACTTAAGATTGTATCTTCAGCAATGGTTATGCTGGGCGGCAGGGCGCGCAATTTACCATTTTCTTCTAAGACCCCCACGGTCATTTCCACATAACCACTTCTAGGTGTATGCACTAATTTACCATTCATCACCCTCAACTTATCGGTTTCAACAAAAGACTCGAAGAGTATATCTTGCACCTTGCCTTCAGGCATATCTATACTGTTGTTTTGATTGGTGAAAGTGCCAGCTGGTGCTACAAGAGCATGGTCTTTTATCATGGCAATATAAGTAGCCAAATCTTTTTTCTTGAAAAGTCTGATCACTCCAGCCGAACATCCATCCCCCCTGGGTTTTCCGATAATGCTTTTTCTTCCTAATCTTCTTCTCAACATATGCCAATGCGCGTTAGTTAGCTCTTCGTCTATCTTATTCGGAATATCCTTAATCTTAAATAAAGCATGCGGCACCACACCCACCCCATCTATTTTTAGGTCCCTGATCTCTTCGTTAGTAGCCCACTTATCCATACATAATTTAGACACTGCGCTGTCAGACCCATTGTATTTTATATTTTTACTTTCTAATAATTTTTGTATTTTACCATCTTCGCCAAATCCCCCATGCAGGGCCAAAAATACGAATGGGTACCCACTTAAAACTTTATTTAGATTGTATCTCTTTGGCAAGAAAAATTCCGCAGTAGTATCCCCCTCTCCTAATTTTAATTTTATTTTTACCTTCTCGATTAAAGAATTAAGTCTATGTATGTCTCTTCTCGCCTTTTTTGCATTAGCTACTATCTCCTCAACTGTGTGGTTAAGGATATAAGAATAGGGCAACTCCCAAACCGTCTTTTTTTTGGTAAGAAGATAGGGGTGTGGCTTATAAATTTTAGAACCCATTAACTTTAACCATACATTTGTGCCACTCATAAGAGATACTTGCTTCTCTGCAGTTTCCCCTCCAAAAAGAACCATTACCGGCTTGCGATCGTAGTTAATAGAATTATCTTCTATTGTAACCGGTATGTCACGCCTTAAGAAGGAGTTATTTAAAATAAAACGCAGCAGATCTCTGTGAGAAAATCCCAACCTTGATGCTTGCTGAAAAAGAAAACTATTTTGCTCCATACCCGATATGGGGTTAAAATCAGAAAACCAAATTCTGCCATCTGGCAATAAAAATCCATCGAAGCGGGCAAAGTCGCTCATTTCAAAAATAGAAAATAGCTGTTCGGCCTTGATCTGTATTTTTTCGATTGTCTCGTTGTCAAACCTCGGCGGACAATGATAGGTAACATGATGCGATGGTAAATATTTTTTACGAAAATCGAAAAATTGATTTCGATCATATTTCATATCTATTTCGGTGGGTAAAATAGCTACAGGCATATTAAATTTATTCTGTAAAATAATTACAGTAAACTCCTTCCCCTTCATAAAGGGCTCTACAACAACCCTAGTGTCAATTCGCTTGCTAAATAAATATTCAGCGCTTTCGATGGCGTCTTTTACATTCTCGACAGAGAAAACACCTATACTTGATCCACCGGCCGCGGGTTTTACGATAGCTCTGGTCAGACCCTCGCTTTTCCAAAAATTATTTATCTTATTGCTGATTGTCTCTTTAGTGTCTGTAATTTTCAAGACTATAGAATTAGGCGCATAGAAACCTAGCGATCTTATGTATTCATTCGCCTTGTGCTTGTCGAAAGCCATTTTACAAGACTTAGATGACGAACCCACAAAGGGTATGTTATGCCTCTCAAGAAAACTTTGTATTTTGCCGTCTTCTCCGAAACTGCCATGAATGCATGGGAATACGATAGTTGAATTTTTTAATACCTTAAGTAAGGCAGTGCGAGAAAGCGCATGCTTGTTGCTTAATTTGAAATCAAAATCGTGGGTAGTATTAGAGTATAATTGCGCAGTAGATATCCGATATGGTTTTCGGTGTTCATTAAAGTAAATAGGAGTGATCTTCACATCTAAACCACCTAAATGATCTAGGACACTGCGAGCTGAATTCATTGAAATACCCCGTTCTAGAGATGGTCCGCCGCATAATATAACTATACTTATTTTATTTTCATCATATCTCGGGGACATTTTTGCAAGAAATTAACAACCGTACAACCTTATATTATAAGTTTATAATAGAAAAGTCAACAAAACATGAAAAATTATGGGTTAATTTTACAAAATTTATTGATTCAATACAGAATCTTTTATATCTTTGGATTTTATGGTTAGGTTTTTATAGCCATTCTTGGTTATCAACACCATGTCTTCTATCCGTATCCCGCCAAAATTCTTAAGATAAATTCCCGGTTCAATGGTCATCACACACCCTACAGGTAAAACATCCTCGCTATTGGGCTTGAAATTTGGCCACTCATGAATCACAGTCCCTACCCCATGACCAAGACCATGCTGAAAATTATTTTTATATTTTTTATTTAAAAAACTTCGCGCAACTCGATCTATCGCTCCGGCTCTACGCTCGCCTTTCTTAATTTTATCCATTGCCAAATTCATAGCTTTTAGAACATCTGAATACACTTTTACTTGCTTCTTGCTCGGATTACCCCAGAAATAAGTGCGAGTCATGTCAGAGCAATAATGATCAACCGTACACCCAAAATCAAACATGATTATATCTCCTTTCTTTAGCTTTGCTTTTCCGGGTTCGTGGTGAATATCAGCCGAACCTTTACCAAAGGCCACTATCGGCGAAAAAGATAGTACTGGCGCTCCGAATTTTATGAAAGTTTTTTTAATAATACTTGCCACCTCGATTTCAGTAATTCCAGTCTTGAGTCTTGCTACAGTATACTGTAGCACTCGCTCGCTTATCCTTTGAGCTTTGACGATATTCGCAAGTTCTTTCTTGTTCTTTACCGCGCGAACTTCATGAATGAATTTTATTTTCTGCATATTTCTTCTTGTTTAATCTACGCTATAGCTGAGATGTTACATTAGTAAATTTCTTGATTATAATGTTCTGTACAAACCATTTTTTGTGCTTTATATTCCATTTATTTAATAATATTTAAATCTTTTCTCGATTGGGGATATGCCAAATTGGAAACTTCTATCTCAAAATCGCCCTTTAATTTTTCTATAATATCTCCCATACACCCATCTAAAGATTTCCCTTCCAATCCATCAGAAAAACGATTTGTTCGTATAATAAACGTCATTCCTCCGATCATAATTTTCTTAACACCCAAAAGCTTCATTGTTTCAATTAGAACATTCCAATTCCTTTTTTGTCCTCTTTTATTTGATTTTCTGTCAACAAAAGGGATTGAATCATCAGGAAAAGTGGGGATAAAATAAATTTTTCTACCTGATTCTTTTAATATAGGTGATATTTTTTCTCTAGTATTTGGAATTTGATTATATCCCTCAAAAAGAAATACTGGCGTAGAAGATTTTACTTGCAAGATATTTTTAAATCCTTTTTCCACCACCTCAAATCCCTGAACAGCAGATTTAATTCTGTCACCGGGATCCGGGATTTTTTGTTCAACAAAATAAGGATGAACCATAATTCTCACTATACCCTTATTTCTTTCAACACAATCCTTGAGTTCAGTAAAATCTGACCCACTAAGAACAAAAAGATCTTTAATTAAACCTTCTGATTTGCTTTCTCTTGATACACCCGGAGCTGAATTAAAATTATTCATAACTTTACACTTCTAAAATAATTTCACGATATCGTGATAAGTAACAACTATCATAAATAGTATTAAGAGACTGAAACCGATCATATTTGCAGTGTTAGCAAATTTTGGATTAAGCCGCGAACCCTTAATCTTTTCAATTAAAAGAAAGAGCAAGCGTCCACCATCTAGGGCCGGAAATGGAAGTAGATTAATTATGCCCAAATTAACAGAAATAAGAGCGGTAAACGACAGAAGATATGCAAAGCCAAATTTATACGCATCGCCGACTATGCTTACCATTCCTACAGGCCCGGTAACAGAATCAAGGCTTCCTGCCCCACGCAGACTATCTCTTATAAGCGTATAAAGCCCCACGATAGTACTTTTTCCCACAAATAGGGTTAAGGACGCCCCCTCCTTTAAGGCCGTTAATATGGGCAATTTAGCGACACCGATCATATCCATAGATATGCCTATCATCGGCGTGCCACCCTCGGAAACTGCGGTGGGGACAACTTCGGCTGAATTAACAACTCCATCTTGCCCTCTTAAGTACCCTATGCTTACTTTCTCGTTAGGATGAGCAACTATGAAATCTTTAAAAGTGCTAGAATTAATATCGTTTAAAACTTCTCCGGAAAAAGAAACAGAAACTATTTTATCTCCCGATTTAAGCAATGCCTTGCTAGCCGGAGAATCTGATGCCACAGAAACTATAGTGAGTTTTGCATCTCTTACATTCCCGATACCGCTATCTGTAGAAGTCGGCAGGCCCGACATAAAACCAATCGAAAATAAAAGCCAGGCCAGTAAAAAATTTGCAAAAACACCAGCAAAAAGAACAATGGCTTGCTGCCATCTAGGTTTGTTTATAAAACTTCTAGCCGAGTCTGGACCGCTTATATTATTTTCTTCGCCTTGTGAGGTATCTTCATTTGGATTTTCTCCAAAAATCCTGACAAAACCACCTATGGGTAAAAGATTTAAGCTGTATTCTGTCTCTCCATACTTCTTACTAAACAACTTTGGGGGGAAACCAAAACCGAATTCGTCTACCCTGATACCAAACTTCTTTGCAGAGAAAAAATGCCCAAACTCGTGCACTAGAACCAACACTAAAAGAATTATGATAAAAATAATTATATTCATGTCTGTTTACCCCATTACTTCCTTTTCTTTCCTCTCAAAAATATCTTCCAAATCTTTATTAACCCCATCGATTATTTTTTGTAATTCTTCTTTGGTTCGGAATTTTTCATCTTCAGTCATTTTACCTTCCTCTTCCTTTGACTCGATATCCTTCCAAACACGTTCACGTTCTCGTCGCACAGTAATCCTGCCATCTTCTAATTTTTCTTTTAGAACTTTAATTAGAGTCTGCCTAGTTTCTGTAGTTAATTGGGGAAAAATAACCCTAATACCGGCATCGTCCACTGCAACGGAAAGCCCTAAATTTGCAGCAACCAAAGCTTTCTGTATATCTTTTATCTGCCCCTTATCCCAAGGCACTATACGCAGGGTCTTAGGATCCTCGATAGATATCGAAGAAGTATTTTTTAGTGGCACTCTCGCCCCATACGATTCTACCATTACACCGTCTAAGACCAACGGCGAGGCGCGCCCAATATTAAGCTGGCTATATTCTTTACCCAAAAAATCTACCACTTTTTGGACCTCTGTTTTAAAGCTAGAAAAGTTATATTGCATATTTGTATCCTATCACGATTTAGATTTTTAATAAACTTCGGCCTGATAACATTTTTCACAATAAACAATTTCTGGGCGATCTGGAGCATATGTGGTTTCAAACTCTGTTTTACACTTGCCTTCGTGATCATGCCCCTCTTTCTTACACATACAGCTTCGATGCCACAACTTATTCGGACCCCGATTTTTTAGTCGCGCAACATGCCTGCATTCTGGACAAGTTCTCGGAATTGGTATCTTCATTCGCCGATAAAAAGTTAATTCATCATTAATGACTCGATAATCTTTCTTACATTTTGTACAGGCGAAAATTTGCTTGTTAATATTAAAATCCTCAGACAAACCAACAATAGAATCAGGGAAAGATTTCCAATTTACAGTTTCTTTGCCGTATGTGCCACGGGGGGTGTCTTCCCACTTGAAACCCTGTGCTAAAGCCTCGTCTTTGGAAAGTGGAAATTCATCTATGGCAGCTGATTCGTTATACCCAAAGGGCGACAAATAATTTGGGAAAAAGTCTCCGTAAATACCCCCTTTCTTTAAATCATTTATTATTTTTGTACGCAGTTTTATATACTCGTCCTTAGAATACTGTTTGTTTAAAATGCAATATTCTGCCTTTATCAAACCCACACACCCGAAACAATTTTTTGCATCATGACAATTAGCGCAGTAATCCATAAATTGGGAATCCCAACATGCAGAACAACAGATATCGTTTGAGGCATTCAATCCTGTGTTGTGACAGTTATAAATAAGTTCCGCAGTACGTCCGGATGTATTGCAATCCATGCAATTCTTGGCCTCACGCCACACATGACAAGAATAGGCGTTTTCCTCAGCCTCGTAAGAATGAAAACAGCTGCGATTATTTTTTACGTTATTCATATAATTGCCGGTAGAGCTCACAACATTATAAACTTCTGCGAACTTTCGAGGCTTGTCTTTTATAAATTTTTCAAACTTTTTCTTAAAGTTTTCTACCCCAGAATGGGTATCGAGCTTATAAGAGGCTAACTTTTTCTCATATTCGTCTTTGGTATACGGTTTATTGAAAATAGTATAACTTTGATCTCTCAGATTAATACACCCAAGACAGTGAGAACATCCTCGACAATTCAAGAGGAACGCACTATCTAAACACACTCGGCAACCCTTCGAATAACGTAATGAATGGCAATCATAACAATCATCCACTTCATAAGAATATTCTACGTGATTAGTGAAAGAACAATCTACAAGATCTTTTGACAACTGAACCCAATAGCAATTTATACAATTTTCATTATTTGAACTTTCAATGACCATGTAACAATTTCGACTGTCTGCGGCATAGTTAAGATAGGGAGAATTAATGCTTCTGTTGTGCACCAGGGCAGGCTTAGGAACTTTTTCCCATAATTCGGCCCACTGTTCAAAAAATGGTTTTGATGAATTATAGGCAATACCATATTGTTTATTATCTAAATCGTCGCTCCACCAACAATCCCAACACCATACTGGGAAATCTTTATTCGAACTAAACATTGACACAACATCTTTTTTGCAATGATCACAGGAAGATTTATACAGAAATCTCTCATTCTTAAAACAGAGACGCATCTGCATACGGCAATCAGGGCAAAGCTTAGGTGGCAACACGTTGATTTTTTTATAATACAAAAAATCGTTGATCTCGATAACGAAATCTTTTTTACACTTTTCACATTTTTTTACTTCCGGTTTCATAGACGCGCAAACAAAACACGGGCTAGATTTTTTCTGGTATGGCGAGCGCAACCGACTCCATTAGCGTTTTGATAGAAGAGCCCGGCATACGAACAAACTCCCGAACTCTAAAGATGTGTTCACTACATTTTACCAAATATTCTGGGGCAATACCAGTATTTTTATGCAAATCGCTTGTAAAACCAGCATGGATTAAGGATTCTAGGCCATTTAAAAAGTGAAGCGCCCGAGCCCGAGCAGAATTTATTGCGATAATTCCACCCTCCTTGTCTTCATCGTCTTCTTCGGTCAATAAATTTTTTATAAAATCTATCCTTGCTGTTTTAGACATATATATAAATTTCTTGGCAGTTTCTCTATCTACATTTCTGTTTTTTTCAGAAATCACATAAAATCTAGATACTAGAGTTCGTAGTAAAATATTTAGATCAGGAATAATCACAAAAAAATGAATATTCTCTATCGGTTCTTCAAATATTTTCAATAATACATTTTGCGCATCGAGAGTAAAATGATTTACAGACAAAACAAAAATTCTTTTTTCTCCAGAGAAACTCTTATTCCCTGCCATTTCTCGCATATCAAAGGCTTCATCGATTTTAAAACTGTCAGTAGCTATATGACAAAAATCAGGATTACCAGAAATCTTAATATTCAAACTATCAAAAAATTCAAACAATTCGGGAACAATCTCATCTCGCGCGCCTTCTATTAAATACGCGTGGTGTAAATTGTCTTTATCTAAATGATCTATAAGCTTCATTTTTTACTTAGGACTGTTTTCTTGTATACGTCTAAGTGTTCTAACGCTATACCAGTACCCTTTACCACACAGAAAAGCGCATCTTCGGCAAGCGCAGCCTTAACCCCAGTCTTGCGATAAACTAAATCTGGAAAATTTCGCAATTGAGAAGACCCCCCAGTCATAATAATTCCTTGATCGATAATATCCGAAGCAAGTTCTGGCGGAGTTTCTTGTAACACATCTTTTATCGCTTTGATAATTTGTTTTAATTCACCATCTATTGCTTTTACTATTTCATTAGTCCCTACTCGAGCAGAACGAGGTAATCCCTGAATATAATCCCGTCCTTTAATAGTGACAGTAAGTTCTTCTTCAAGCATAAC
>Ga0210057_1005188_pt1 | contig 16860 bp, 14 predicted proteins | sample CryGeyCG2114_010_2_FD_183968 | JGI IMG/M metagenome (GOLD analysis project Ga0210057, IMG submission 183968) | Groundwater microbial communities from aquifer - Crystal Geyser CG10_big_fil_rev_8/21/14_0.10 (SPAdes) (version 2) | ecosystem: Environmental > Aquatic > Deep subsurface > Groundwater ...
CCGAAAAATCAATTTTATCTTTATTTGAAAGAATCCGAATTCAGATTCAATAATCGCGGCAAAGATATCTTTAAAATTTTAACTAAATCGGTATTGTATTAGAAGAATCTTCTAGACAAGACCCTTAATTAATAAACAAAATTCATCTAAAAAGTGTATTTAGTTTATTGACTTGCGAGCCCTGCTCAAGCGGGGTTCGTTTTTTCGGTTAGGTGTGGGAGTCAAATATAATTGTTTCGCGTGGAACGTTTTTGTGTGCCCTCGAGAGGAGTCGAACCTCTAGCCATCTCCTTAGGACGGAGCCGCTCTAATCCATTGAGCTACGAGGGCCCAACTACGCTCCGATTTACATCGGAGCTTCGATGGGCAAACATCAAGCTTTTATTGATTCTTGCCCTTCCGAAGCTCAAATGCAATTTGAGCGAAGGAGGGAGCTACGAGGGCAATTAATTGATATTATCTTCACCCTTCTTCGCAAATTCTACCTATAAGAGATTGTATTATTTTTAAAGTTTTAGCACCTTTTTTTACAGTTATTCGGCACATGCCGTATTTTGTTTTGCCTCGTGTTCCTCCGTCATTTAATCGAATAACAAATTTAGGTTTTGATATTTTTGTGATATGCGACCAGTAATTTAAGCATTCTTGTTCGTCCATTCCAGAAAATATTCTCATTGTAGGTTTTATTATTTCTTTGTTGATATCTAACAATTCGGTGAGTAAATTTAAGTATAAATTTATCATTTTGCCATCAGAATTAATAAACTCACAGACCTTTTTATTTCCTTCACTCCAATAAAGCATGGCCAGCATAATTGCTGATTCTCTTTTGGGGCCGCTTAATAACTGCTGGGCGATTATTCGTGCGTTTTCCCAGCTTTTTTGTTTGCGTTTTGTACTGCCGCCTCTTTTGGAATTCCATAATTGAATGTATCTTGGTAAGATTTTGATTTCATGACAATGGTGCCAGACCGTAGTTTTAGGAACGGACAAAGCACTAACTATTTCATTTATGCTAGCTCCATTTTTTCTTAGTTCTTTAATTTTTTCTATTTTTTCTTTCGAATGTATGCGCATATTTTTAGTTTAGCATAATTATTAGAAATAGCAAAGGTTGTAAAAAAGAAAATAGCTTGTTCTATTGTTATGGTGATATATAAAAAACAGCAAATAGCTGTTTTTTATAGAAAATAAGTAAAAATGGGGTGGCCAGAGAGAATCGAACTCTCATTAGCGGGACCACAACCCGCTGTCCTAGCCATTGAACGATGGCCACCATAACTTTTTTATTTTAGCATTTTTTTGTTAAAAATCAAATTGTTTTATCGCGGCGCGCCTGGAGGGAGTCGAACCCCCAACCCCTTGGTTCGAAGCCAAGTACTCTATCCATTGAGCTACAGGCGCAATAACTAAACTTTTTGCTTTATAATAATACCATATTTTTAAAATTTGAAAAGACGCGATTTTTAAGATATGATAAGGATATGAAAATTCCCTTAGCCAGAATTAGAAAAATCGCTCGCAATAAATTTAAAAACGCCTCTTCATGCCACGACTGGGAGCACGTTGAACGAGTTTATATTTTGGCGCAGATTTTGGCAAAAAAAGAAAAAGCGGACTTAAATATTGTTCGGGTTGCGGCGCTGCTGCACGATATAAAACGGGCCGAAGAAATGGCGGTTAAGGGTAAAATTTGCCACGCGGTTGAGGGCGCTAAACAGGCGGCCAAAATTCTCCTAGGCCTTAAACTGTCTAAAAACTTTATTCAAGCGGTTAAACATTGTATTGTCGCTCATCGTTTTCGCAATAACGCCGCGCCCCAAACGCTTGAAGCCAAAGTGCTGTCCGATGCCGATAAATTGGATGCTTTGGGAGCGATTGGGATAGGCCGCGGTTTTATGTGGTGCGGTCATCACGGATTAACGTTGTATAACACTGACAAAAAAATTATCGCTGAAAATAATCCGTATCAAAAAAGCCATAATTTATACGCGGAATACAGGATAAAACTGCGCCATCTTAAAAATAAAATGCATACTCAATCCGGCAAAAAAATGGCTCAAGAACGCACCGATTTTATGAAAAAGTTTCTTAAGCGGCTGGATTTAGAAGTAAAAGGAAAAATATGAATATTCCTCAAGAAGTAAAAAACATAATCGTTAAACTGCAAGAAGCCGGTTTTGAGGCGTACGCGGTTGGCGGCTGTGTGCGGGATTTGTTGCTGGGGCAAAAACCCAAGGATTGGGACATTGCTACTAACGCCTTACCCGAACAAATTCAGCAAGTTTTTTCCGATAGTTTTTATGAAAATGAATTTGGGACCGTGGGAGTTAAAACCGGCTCGGAAAACGAAAGCTTGAAAATTGTGGAAGTGACAACTTATCGCGTTGACGCCAAATATACCGATAAGCGCCATCCGGATTCGGTCAGTTTCACGCGAAACTTGCAGGAGGACTTGGCGCGGCGGGATTTCACGATTAATGCGATGGCCCTTCGACTCGTCCCATCGGGCGGGACTCGTTCAGGGCAAGCCCCGAAAATAGAAATAGTAGATTTGTTCAATGGTCAGGAGGACTTAAAGAACGGACTAATTCGGGCTGCCGGTGAGCCGGATAAGCGTTTTAATGAAGATGCTTTGAGGATGTTGCGAGCCGTCCGTTTGTCCGTGGAACATAGTTTCACGATTCATTCAGACACCGCAGAGGCCATTAGAAAAAATGCCGGTTGGCTGCAAGCCGTTTCTAAAGAACGCGTCAGAGACGAGCTGGTTAAAATAATTATGAGCCCTCGGCCGGACGAGGGAATCGTGCTGATGCACGATTTGGATTTGCTCCAATATGTTATTCCTGAACTGGTTAAAGGAGTGGGCGTGGCGCAGAATCGCCATCATATCTATTCGGTTTTTGAGCACGGGGTGCTGTCATTAAAGTTTGCGGTTTACCCCGTAAAATCTTTTAAATTAAAAAGCGACGGGGCAAGCAAAAATTCTAATCTGGTAGTGCGGCTGGCCGCGCTGCTTCACGATATTGCCAAGCCCCAGGCCAAAAGGGGGGAGGGGCCGGACGCCACTTTTTACAACCACGATATTATGGGCGCGCGGGCAGCCGTGCGGATTTTAGAACGGCTGCGTTTTTCCAATGACATTATTGAACGGGTGGCAAATTTAGTGCGCCATCATATGTTTGTTTACGATGTCGGCGTGGTAACCGAGGCCGGTGTGCGGCGGCTTCTGGCGCGGGTTGGTCCGGCCAATATGGCTGATTTGCTGGCCTTGAGAATTGCCGACCGCTTGGGCTCGGGCGTGCCCAAAGCCCAACCATATCGCTTGCGGCATTTTCAATATATGGTGGAGCGCGTGCAGCGCGACCCGATTTCCGTTAAAATGCTGCCAATTAACGGCCATGACATTATGGAAATTTTGAAAATTGAGCCCGGTCCGAAAATCGGCGCGATACTGGACGTTATTTTGGCGGAGGTTATTGAAGACCCGACCAAAAACGAAAAAGAAGTTTTAGCTGAACGGGCGAAAGAACTAAACGAGGTTGATTTGGCGCAACTGCGTCAGCTGGCTAAGGTTAGGATTGAAGAGGAGAAGGAAGAGGAGGATAAGGTGATAAAGGGGAAGTATTGGGTGAAATAACACTCGGATTTACTTTCTGAAAACATAAAATTTCCCCAGCGAGGAAATTTTATTCGCCAGTTTTGCTCGCTCTGTCGCCTGCGGCGACAACCTTGCCCGCTCGCAAAACTGAGCGTTTCAGAAAATAAATCCTCGTTTTGTGGCTGGGTAAAATTTTTCGCATGGCGGAGATGAATCTAATAGCAAGAAAATAAAAAAGGAGCTATAATGTAGTTATGGATTTAGAAGATCTCAAAAAACGACTCTATAAAAAAGACGGACAATTTGCCGACCGGCCTAAGTCGCCGGAGGAGTTTAGTGTTGGCCAGTCGTATGTACCGACGGGCGAGGAAGGGAGCGCTAAGCAATGGCAAGAGCCGGCGCCTAAAAAATTTGAGTGGACCGCCAAGAAAAAGAAACTGGTTTGGTTGTCGGCCGCGGGTTTGTTGGCGGTGGCAGTTTGCGTGGCGGTCGGTTTTTATCTGTGGAACCGGCACTCATTTGATAAAACCAATGTCGCTCTGAATATTTACGGCCAGGAGAGAATTGTCAGCGGCGAAGAAACAACTTATGTTGTTCGTTACAAAAACAATACTAAAGTGGTTTTGAAAAACGCGAAACTGGATTTTCTTTTTTCAGAACAATCTTTTCCTGAAGACAAAGAAAGCTTAACTCGACAGGGCAACGCGTATTTAGCCAGCCAGACAATTGGCGAAGTGGCGTCTGGGCAGGAGGGCCAAGCGGAATTTAAGACGCGGGTGCTGGGCGACAAGGATAGTCAGCAGAAATTTTGGGCCAAACTAAGTTATCAACCCGCTAACATTAGTTCAGATTTTTTCAACGAAGCCAGTTTTGAGAGCACCATTATTTCTGTGCCTTTGGTGATAAACTTTGATTTGCCGGATCGCCTGGTGGCGGGTCAAACCCTGAACTTTTCTTTAAAATATTTAAATACCTCGGACGCGTCTTTCAGCGATTTGGTTTTGAAAATTGATTATCCGGCCGACTTTATTTTTGACACGGCCTTGCCTTCGCCCGCCGAAGGTAAAAACCTTTGGCGGCTGTCGGAGATTGGCAGTCGCGAGGAAGGGCGGATTTTAATTAAAGGCGCCATTGGCGGCAAAGAAGGGGAAAATAAGGTTTTTAAGGCGCAAATTGGCATTGGCCGGGACGACGAGTTTATCCCTTACGCCCAGGCCGTGAGTTCCCCGCAACTAGCTATTTCGCCCCTGGCGGTGGAACAATCATTAGCCGATGAGGATAAAGCGGTGGCTGACCTTGGCCAAGTTTTAAATTATAAATTAAAATATCGCAACACCACCAGCGAGACCATAGGTCCGGCAACTATCTCGGTAAAAATTAACAGCCAGGCGGTCAACATTAACACTATCACAGCGCCGGCAGGATTTTTTAGCAGCAACAATAACACTATTACTTGGAATACCGCTTCTTTGCCGGAGCTTGAGTCATTGGCGCCGCGGCAAGAAGGCGAGGTATTATTTTCACTGCAACTGAAAGACAAGTTGCCGGTCAGTGATTTTGCCGATAAAAATTTTACCGTTTTAACAACTGCTCAGATTGATTGTTTTGATGTTCCCTTGGCGCTGGTCGGCACGCAGCTGCGGGGTGAAAATAAATTTGAGGTTAAAATAAATTCGCGGCTGGCGCTCAAGACCAAAGGGCTTTTTAACGACAGCTTGCTGCCCAATTCCGGTCCCTTGCCGCCGCGGGTGGGACAAAAAACTACTTATACTATCTATTGGCAGGTTTTGAATATTTCCAATGATTTATCCAATGTGTCGGTAGAGGCCTATCTGCCGTCCTACGTGAGCTGGCAGGGCAAGACCTATCCGGGAGAGGAAGACATAAAATATGACGCCGGCAGCGGCAAGGTGGTTTGGAATATCGGCCGTTTGTCTGCCGGAGTGGGGGTTTTATTGCCCGTGAAACAGGTGGCTTGGCAGGTCGGTTTTACGCCTTCAATTAGCCAAGTGGGGAATACGGCAACTATTGTCAAAGAGGCCAGAATAACCGGTGACGATACTTTTACCGGTGAGATTATCACCAGTTCAGTTAACGCTTTGGCAAGTGAAATGCCCGATGACCCGGGAGTGGGGTTTGCCAAAGGCGTAGTTCAGAACTAATGATTAATTTGTGTTTGAACGTACAAAAAACTTACAACTTTCAATAATCAAGCAAATGGAAATCCGGGCCGCCAGGTACCCGGATGTTATTTCTTTAGCGCAGGGCATACCAAGTTTTGATACCCCGTTGGGCATTAAACGGCGGGTGGAGCTGGCGCTTAAGCGCGGCGTGGTGGCTAAATATTCGCTGGCGCCCGGCTTGCCCGAGCTCCGCGAATTAATTGAACAGGAATTGGCGCGCAATAATATGTTTTATGATTGGTCAAAAGAAATCTTGGTAACGGCGGGCTCCATTGAGGCCATCACCGCGACGATTTTAGCTCTAACCAGTCCCGGAGACGAAATTATTGTGCCCGAACCCACCTACGCCAGCTATAAGGAAGTCATTAATTTGGCGGGCTGTAAGCCCGTTTTTGTGTCGCTGGATGAGGAGCGTGGCTGGGCGCTGGACATGGCCAAAATTACCAAAGCCATAACTTATAAAACTCGGGCGATTTTTTACTGCAACCCCAATAATCCGACCGGTACGTTGTTTAGCGAGGAGCAAATTTTGGCTATGGGTAAGCTAGCAGTCAAACATAATTTTTTTATCATTTCAGACGAGGTCTACAAGGATTTTGTTTTCGGAGAGGCGCCGGTTTTTTCTCTGGCGCAGCTGCCGCAGATGCGGCGCCATGTGGTGCGTATTTTTAGTTTTTCCAAGGCCTATGCCATGACCGGCTGGCGCGTGGGGTATCTTCACAGCGATGAATCAGTGGTTGCCGAAATTTTAAAAGTCCATGACACATTGGTCACTTGCGCGCCGGTGGTGTCGCAGTACGCGGCGATGGGGGCGTTGGAGATGGGGGAGAGCGATTTGACTCGCTTCCGGCGGGAATATTTGGGTCGGCGTAATTTAATTTGCCGGCGACTGGACAAACTTAAGAAAGTTTTTAGCTATGTGCGGCCCGACAGCTCTTATTTTGTTTTTCCGTCTTTCGTTCCGCTTCGCCGCTCGGCGGATGGTCAGCCAATTGCCAGCAGCTGGGATTTTGCGTCGGAGCTGCTGGATAAAGCGCAAGTGGCGGTGGTGCCGGGCATCGCTTTTGGCCCGAGCGGCGAGGGGCACGTGCGTCTGAGTTTTGGCCGAAGCGAGCAGGACATTAATAAAGCGTTTGATCGGCTGGAGAGGCACTTCAGCCAATGATCAATTTTCGTTGAAAATTTTATGAAAGTTATTTGCCGTTTTATTCTCCAATACTACCTCAAGTATTTGACCAAACTCGTTTTGGTTGTCCGCCGTCCTTTGGTCGTGGCAGTGGCCGGCAGTGCCAATAAGGCCTTTTTTAAAGAAAAAATAAAAGAGTCGTTGCGGCTGACTGGATTGGCGGTGCGTTCCAATCCCAAGAATTTTAATACACTAGTTGGTTTGCCTTTAGCCATTTTGGATTTGCCGAGCGGCTATCATTCATATAGGGGCTGGCTGCCGATAATTTTTCGCTCTCCTTTGGCTTTGTGGCAGAGGGGCTTTCCTAAAGTGCTGGTGTTGGAATTTGGCGTGTCGGACCCGGGCGAGATGAAAAAATTATTGGCCATTGTTAAACCAAAGATGGCCGTCATCACCGGCATCACCCAGCGATATCTGGAGGCCTTTTCGGATGTGGACGAGTTGGTCGGGGAATATGAATATTTAGTGAAAAAGGTTGCTAAAAAGGGGCTGGTTGTTTTAAACTACGACAACGCCAGATTGAGAGTTGTTGCTAAGCAGGCGCGGGCTCGGGTAAAGTTTTTTAGTTTGCAAAGCGATTGTCCGGAGGAGTTTGACGTTAAAAACTTTTGGCGAGCCAAGGAGTTGGGTCGGGGAGAAATAGGAGAAATTGTTCAGGTGGTTCATGATATGCTGGATTGGCAACAAGAATTGGATCGTTTTGGCCAGCACCATATTTATGCTTTATTGGCGGGACTAATAGTTAAAGAGGAGATTTTAAAACAAGAGAATGTTTAAACTGATAACTCAAGATAAAAAAACTAATCGACGGATTGGCCAGATAATTACCAAAAGCGGGGTTGTGAGGACCCCAGTTTTTATGCCGATTGCCACCAAGGGAGCGGTTAAAAGCTTAACGCCCGAGGACTTAAAAGAATTGGGCGCGAATTTGGTATTGGGCAATACGTATCATTTGTGGCTTCGGCCGGGAACAGCCGTTATTAAAAGAGCCGGCGGATTGCATAATTTTATGAATTGGTCCGGGCCGATTTTGACCGATTCGGGAGGGTATCAAGTGTTTTCTCTGGGTGAGAAAGTTGGTTCGGTTAATGCTTTTCAAAAACATAAAATTTTTCCCAGCGAGAAAAATTTTACTCGCCAGGCCTCCTCGCTCGTCCCGCCGCTGCGGGACACCGTGCCCGCTCGTCGGCCTGAGCATTTTGAAAAAGCACCAACCTCACAAAGGGTTGGATTTGTAAAAATAACCGACAAAGGCGTGGAATTTCGCGATCCGATAGACGGCAAAAAACATTTTTTAACGCCGGAAAAATCAATTGATATACAGCTGGCGCTGGACAGCGATATTATTATGGTGCTGGATGAATGTCCGCCCTATCCATCTACCAAAGAGCAGATGGCGGCAGCGGTCAAGCGAACGACCGAGTGGGCAGTCAGATGCAAGAAATATTTTAATAAAAAAGTTGGCCGGCGCAAACAGCGTCCGTTGCTTTTTGGCATAGTTCAGGGCGGGATTTATAAGGACTTGCGCCAGCGCAGCGCGCGGGAATTATTAGAAATTGGATTTGACGGTTATGCCATCGGCGGCGTGGCCGTGGGGGAGCCGCGTCAATACTTAGAGGAGGTGTTGAAAGCGGTGATTCCGCTTTTGCCCAAAAACAAGCCGCGTTATTTGATGGGATTGGGGAAGCCAGAGGAGATTATGGCCGCAGTTAATTTCGGTATTGATATGTTTGATTGTGTGATTCCCACGCGCGAAGCGCGTCACGGCCGGCTTTATATTTTAGCCAGCCATCAACAGCGATTTTACGATATGATTCAAATTGCTAACCGGAAGTTTGCCAAGGATTTCAAGCCGGTGGATTATGGGTGCCAGTGCTATTTGTGTAAAAATTACAGCCGGGCGTATTTGAGTCATTTATTTAAAACCAGCGAACCATTAGCCCTGCGTCTGGCCTCAATCCATAATTTGAAGTTTTATTTTGGGTTGATGGAGAAATTGAGGAAATAAATAATTCCCCCCTCCTTTTTAAAGGGAGGATAGGAGGGATTTAAATCCACCCCCGACCCTCCTTTAAAAAGGAGGGAGAAAAATTATATGGTAACGCAAAAAAGACAATTGGGAGATCTGGGCGAAGAATTGGCTGTAAATTTTTTGAAACGAAATGGCTATAAAATCTTGGAAAGAAATTATCGTTTAAAATGCGGCGAGATTGATATTGTGGCGGCCAAAGCCACCGGTCTTTTGGGAAAAATAAAAGAGGTCGTTTTTGTGGAAGTTAAGACCATTGAGGGTTTGGGTAGTGATTTTGAGGCCGCCCTGGCGGCGCAGAATGTTCATTATCGGAAACAGCGAAGATTATTAAAAACCGCCAAAATTTATCTGGCGCAAAATAAAATACCGCCCGATATTGCGTGGCGGATAGATGTGCTGATTGTGGTCTATGACCAGCAGACGAATTTAGCCAAAATTGAGCATCTGGCCAACGCGGTCTGGGGAAGGTAGCCGGTACCAAAGCCGCGCTATCGCTTGCTTTTGGCTCGCTTTGCGCTTTGGGCAAAAAATAAGTGGCAAAGAAAAAAGGCGTAGCAGGCCTTTTGTTTCGGTCAGGAAACGCACTAATGGAGGAAAAACTTTTTGTGGTTGCTACGCCTTTGAGATTATTAAAATAACAAAAAAGAGCTTTTGGGCGGCGGTTCGCGCTGGAAAAGGTTATATTACAGCTTGAGGTTGAACTCGCAGCGCGAACCGCCTGGAGAGTCGCCTACAGCTATTATGTCAATGCAACTATTATATTTGAAGCCAAAAAACTTGTCAAGAGATAAGAAAAAAGATATGCTTAGTTAGAGAAAAATCCCGATGTTAAGGTCCAAATTTTCAATTAAGTAATAAATTAAAATGCCTAAAATATCAGACAATAATTTAATGGAAAAAATCGTCTCGCTTTGCAAAAGGCGGGGTTTTGTTTGTCCGGGTTCGGAAATTTACGGCGGCTTGGCCTCAACTTATGATTACGGGCCGTTGGGCGCGGAGCTCAAAAACAATATCAAGAAGCTTTGGTGGAAGTATTTTGTGCAGGACCGCGACGATATGGTGGGACTGGACGGCAATATTATTTTGAGCCCTAAAATCTGGGAGGCCTCGGGACACGTGAAAAACTTTAAAGACCCGCTGGTGGAGTGTAAAAAATGCCACCAGCGTTTTCGATTAGATAAATTAAAAGAGACATCCAAGTGTCCCTCTTGCGGCGGGCCCTTTACTGAACCCAAAATGTTTTCGGGGATGTTTAAGACCACCATTGGCGCGATTGAAGAGGAAGGTCTGGCGGCTTATTTGCGGCCCGAGACAGCCCAGTCCATTTTTGCTGATTTTAAAAATGTGCTGGATTCCACCAGTCAGAAAGTGCCGTTTGGCATAGGTCAAATAGGAAAGGCATTTCGCAACGAAATTACTACCGGACAATTCATTTTCCGGACGATTGAATTTGAGATGATGGAAATTGAGTATTTTATTGCGCCTGACGCCAAATGGCAGAAGATTTTTGAGGACTGGGTGGAGTATATTTATGGCTACGCTGATTTATTGGGTTTGTCCAAGCAGAACTTTTATAATCACGAAATTCCGGATGAAGAACGGGCGTTTTATTCTAAGCGTACCATTGATATTGAGTATAAATTCCCTTGGGGCAATGATGAACTCTGGGCGATTGCCTATCGCACCGATTATGATTTGAGCGCTCACCAAAAGGCCTCGGGCAAGAGCTTGGAATATTTTGACGAGGCCGCTAAGAAAAAATACGTGCCGCACGTGATTGAGCCGACTTTTGGAGTTGACCGAACTTTGTTGGTTTTGTTATGCGAGGCGTATACGGAAGAAAAATTAGACAAAGGTGAAACGCGGGTGGTCTTGAAATTAAAACCCAGTGTCGCGCCCTACAAAGTAGCGGTTTTTCCGTTATTGGCCAATAAGGAAAAATTAGTCGCCCGGGCGCGCGAGATTTACAACGAACTTAAAAAGGACTTCCACGTTTATTGGGATGACCGCGGCAATATCGGTAAACGCTACCGCTGTCAAGACGAAATCGGCACGCCTTTTTGCGTGACCGTGGATTTTGACTCGTTGGAAAAAGATGATGTGACGATACGGGACAGAGACACGATGAAACAGGAGAGGGTGAAAATTAAGGAGCTAACAGAATACTTAGATAAAAAATTGACATAACATTCTGTTATGTCATCCAGGGCTTGACCCGGGATCCAGGATTCTGGATTTCGGCTTTCGCCGGAATGACAGCAAGTTTTATGAATCAAAAACAAATCTTAGAACTGGCGATAAAAATGGGGGCGGCAGCCGACTTGAGAGGGGAGGGGGCGGTGGAAAAATATCTGGACCGGCAGAAAAAGAAATTCAATGCTTTGTCGCCAAAAAAACAAACCGAGTTTGATAAGGAGCGGCTGGTTAATCCGTATATGGATTCTGGCGTCTGGGCGGATAATGGCCGGCCGGTGAAAAAAGTAATGGCCGGCATAGATATTTGTTCGGGGGATGTGATGCTGGCCAAGTCCTTAGGCGTTGACACAATTATCAATCACCATCCGTTGGGCAAGGGATTGGCCATGCTGGATGAAGTGATGCATTTGCAGGCGGATGTGCTGGCAATGTATGGCGTGCCGATTAACATCGCCGAGTCGTTGATGAAGACCAGAATTTCGGAGGTCGGCCGCGGCGTGCACGCCAGCAATTCATACAAAACCATAGACGCGGCTAAATTAGCCGGTGTCAATTTAATGAATATGCACACTCCTGCCGATAACTTAGTTGCCAGTTTTTTGAAAAAAGCTATTGAAAAGAAAAAACCCGAATATGTCGGGGAGCTCGTCGAGCTGATTGCCGGCATTGAGGAATATAAAGAATCGGCTAAGCGCGGCTCGCCGGTAAAAATTTTTTCCGGCTTCGAAGACCGCCGCGTCGGCAAAATCGCCCTGACTGAAATTACCGGCGGCACGGAAGGCGCTAAAACCATTTATCGGGAAATGGCTAACGCCGGCATTGGCACAATCGTGGCAATGCACTTATCGGAAGAGCACCGCAAGAATGCTGAAGAAGCGCATATAAATGTGGTGGTGGCTTCGCATATCGCGTCCGATTCTTTAGGTATGAATTTATTTTTAGATGAGCTAGCCAAGAAGGGGATAGAGATTATTCCTTGCGGGGGATTGATAAGAGTTAAGAGGTCTAAGGAAGGGTAAAAATGTTCAAAAAAATCGTTTTATCAAATGGTTTGCGCCTGATACTGGCGCCGATGAAGGAGAGCCCGTCAACCACAATTTTGGTTTTATTTGGCACGGGGTCAAAGTATGAAACCAAAAATATCAACGGCATCTCGCATTTTTTGGAGCACCTGTTTTTTAAGGGCACCAAAAAACGACCCAATACTTTAGCTATTAGCGAGCTTTTGGACCGAGTGGGCGGGGAATACAACGCTTTTACTTCTAAGGAGTTTACCGGTTATTGGGCTAAAGTGGCCGGTGAATATACTGATTTGGCGTTTGATTGGGTGTCGGATATTTTGCTGAATTCTAAATTTGACGGGGGCGAGATAAACAAAGAAAGAGGAGTGATAGCCGAAGAGATTAATATGATTTTTGACAATCCCATGCGCTATGTCGGGGAGTTGTGGGAAGAGTTGCTTTATGGCGACCAGCCGGCCGGTTGGGATGTTATTGGCACCAAAGAGGTAATTAGCAGTTTGTCGCGCCGGCAATTTTTGGATTATTTTACCGCGCATTATCAAACTAAAAACGCGGTGGTTTGCGTGGCTGGAAAAGTCGGCAAAGATGTTGAGGCAAAGGTTTTAAAATATTTTGGCCGGTTGAAAAAAGGGCAGGGCGGTCAAAAATTAGCGGTGCGCGAAGCGCAACGGCAGCCGCAGGTTTTGTTGTTTAATAAAGCTACCGACCAGACACATTTGCGTCTGGGCGTGCGGGGTTACGATTTATTCCATAAAGACCGCTTTGCGTTGATGCTGCTTAGCTCAATTTTGGGCGGTATGATGAGTTCGCGGTTGTTTATCTCGGTGCGCGAGAAAAAGGGGTTGGCCTATTATGTGCGAACGATGGCGGAAAATTATACGGATTCCGGCTGCCTGGTGACGGGCGCGGGCGTGGCTAATAATAAAGCGGCGGAGGCAATTGAGGCAATTCTGGTTGAATATCGGAAAATTCGCGACCAGAAAATTCCAGCGGCCGAAATTATTAAGGCCAAGGATAATTTGAGAGGTTCTTTGCTGCTGGGGCTGGAGACCTCGGATGAGTTGGCGGGGTGGCTGGGCACACAGGAACTTTTGCGCCAAGAGGTTTTGACGCCCGAGCAGATATTTAGTAAGATAAAGGCAGTGAGCGCCGCTAACTTGCAGCGGGTGGCGCGAGATATCTTTCGGCCGGAGAAGTTAAACTTAGCGCTAATTGGGCCGTTTAAAGAAAAAGGGAAGTTTGAAAAAATATTGAAATTATAATCGGCAGCGAGGGAGAAAAGAAAATGAATTTTCTTTTCAACCGAGCGAACTAACTTCAAGCTTCGCTTACAATGAGACAGACAATTAACATTTCCACTTCCACTATTTTCCGTTTTGCCTTGATTGTTTTGGGGCTGATTTTTCTTTATCTAATCAGTGATATTTTGCTGACGGTTTTTATTGCGGTGATAATCGCCGCGGCCATTGACGGACCGGTGGATTGGTTGGCCAAGCATCGCGTCAGACGCACTTTAGGCACGGTCATTATTTATCTTACTATTCTTTTGGCTTTGCTGGCGTTTATTTATTGGGCCTTGCCGTCTTTGGCCGGTCAAGTAAAAATTTTGGCTTCGGTTCTGCCCGGATATTTGGATAAGGTTGGCATTAATATCACTATTCTTCAGCATAAGTTCAGTTCCGAATATAGCCAAAAGATGCTGGAAAATTTTAGCAGTCAGCTTTATGGTTTCACTTCCAATGTTTTTGGCACGGCGGTAAATATTTTTGGCGGAATTTTTTCAGCTTGCGTTATTGTGGTAATGTCTTTTTATCTGACAGTTCAGGATAAGGGTATTAAGAAATTTTTAGCTACCATTGTGCCTGTTCAACATCGGGCCTACGCGGCCAATTTGGCCGAGCGCATTCAGTCAAAATTGGGCAAATGGTTGCGGGGGCAATTATTTTTAATGTTGATTATCGCCGTGTTAGTTTTTGTCGGGTTATCGTTTTTGAGGGTTAACTTTGCCTTGACCTTGGCCATAATCGCCGGGTTGTTGGAAATTATTCCGTATATCGGTCCTATTTTGGCCGGTTTTACGGTCGCCACTTTGGCTTTTTTGCAAGCGCCGTTGCTGGGTTTGTTGGTGTTAATTTTGTTCGTCGCGATTCATCAGTTGGAAGGTTATGTTATTATTCCCCAGGTAATGAAGCGGGCGGTGGGCTTAAATCCCTTGGTGGTTATCATTTCCATGATTATCGGCGCCAAATTAATGGGAGTTATGGGCGTGGTGGTGGCGGTGCCAATTGTCGCCACCATCTCAGTTTTTCTGGGGGACATTTTTATGCATAAAAACGAAAACTAAATCTAGCGCCTCTTTTCAGGTGCTGGATAAAAAAGTCCGCTGAGCGGACTTTGGGGATAGCGCCGTTATCGGGCCGTCAGGAAAGACGGCTTTTAAATTTAGCCGCTCGCCTTGAGAAGTAATTAGTTTTTCCCGTTTGCCAAAATAAAAAAAGCAGAGCCGAAAAAAACACGGAGCCCTCGCCGATTATTTTCCAAAAAAGGAAATTAGGTCTTTCCAAGAAATGGAAATGGTTGTGAAAAAGATAAAAATGGTATAAAAAAGTTGAATTCCAGCCCAGCGCCGTCTGCAGCAAAAAGTGAAGAAAGATAAGGCCATCGGGCAGCAAAGCGCAGAGAGCGCCGAAAAAAACAAAACGGAAGCGGTTGGAGGACTTAAACAGCCAGTAAATTATGGCGGCGCCGATAATTATGTCAGCCAAGGATTTTAAAGTGGTCATCAGGAAAGTGTAATTGGAAACGCCGGCCAAGCGCGAGGCATATTCCCAGTGGGGGAGGGCGTCAAGGCAAAAATGGGAGACCACCGCCAAAATAAAAATGGCCCAATAATTTTTTGTTTTTGAGCCGATAGCGGCGCCAACGAGCATGTGAGGAGTCAAGATCACAACTTTACACTTTTAACTTTAAACCTTAAACTGAAGCCATGGGCATATTATACATTATCGCGACCCCGATTGGCAATTTGAGCGATATTACTGCGAGAGCGCTAGAAATATTAAAAGAGGTGGATTTAGTAGTTTGCGAAGATACGCGCCAGACGATTAAATTATTAAACCACTACCAGATTAAAAAACCTCTAGTTAGCTATTTTCAGCACAGCAAATTGTCTAAAATTGAGTATATTGCCGAGCAATTGCGGCGTGGTAAAAACGCGGCCTTAGTGACGGATGCGGGCACGCCGGGGATTTCGGATCCGGGCGGGATGCTAGTGAACAAGTTAACAGGTGAACAAGCAAATAAGGAAAAAATAAGAATTGTGCCCATTCCCGGGCCCTGCGCCGCGGTTGCCGCCTTGAGCGTTTCCGGTTTTCCGACCGATAAGTTCCTTTTTATGGGTTTTCCGCCGCATAAAAAAGGCCGCGAAAAGTATTTTAAGGAAATTGCCGCGGCCCGGCGCACAATTGTCTTTTATGAATCAACGCATCGGATATTAAAGGCGCTGGAGCAATTGGCCGCGCTGATTCCTCAGCGTCAGATTGTCGTGGCACGCGAAATTACTAAAATGTTTGAAACAATTTATCGGGGAACAGCGAAGCAGATTTTAGAAATATTAAATAGCGACAAGAATAATTTAAAAGGGGAGTTTGTGGTTGTCGTCAATAAGTATTGATAGCGGAGTCAAGTATTGTAGAGACAAAACGATAAAACTCTCCAGTATTCCAGTATATTGGAGTAAATAAAAAATCGTTAAATGGATTAAATTAATAATGAGTAAAAAATATATTACCACCACTCTTCCATACGTTAACGCGGACCCGCATATCGGTTATGCCTGGGAAGTTGTTCGGGCTGATGTTTGGGCGAGATTCCAGCGGCTGGCGGGCAATGAGGTTTTTTTTAATGTCGGCACGGACGAGCACGGCTTAAAGATTTTCCAGCGGGCGCAGGAATTGGGACTGGCGCCTCAGGCGTATTGCGACCAGCAGGTGCAAAAATGGCGCGATCTAGGACGGGCGCTGAATTTAAGCTTTGATAATTTTATTCGCACCACCGACGCGCATCACGTTAAAGCCGCTCAGGAATTTTGGGGGCGCGTCAAGGCCAACGGCCATATTTATAAAAAGGTCTATAAAGCCAAATACTGCGTCGGTTGCGAGCTGGAGAAAACTGAATCGGAATTAGTTGATGGTAAATGTCCGCTTCATCCCAATCGGGACTTGGACATAATAGAAGAAGAAAATTATTTTTTCCGTTTTTCCGATTTTCAGCAAAAATTGCTGGAGCTTTATGATAAAAACCCCGATTTTGTGGTACCAGCCAAGCGTTTTAATGAAATAAAAAAGTTTACGGAGATGGGCTTGCAGGATTTTAGCATTTCGCGCTTGAAAGCCAAAATGCCTTGGGGCGTGTCCGTGCCCGATGATGCTAACCAAGTGATGTACGTTTGGTTTGAGGCGTTGGTCAATTATATTTCGGCCATTGGCTGGCCCGTTGATATGGCCAAGTTTACTGACTGGTGGCCGGCCGTGCAGGTGGCCGGCAAAGACAACCTGCGCCAGCAGTCGGCGATGTGGCAGGCGATGCTGATGGCAGTCAATTTGCCGCCGTCAAAGCAGGTTTTTATCAATAGTTTTTTA
>Ga0210057_1005192_pt1 | contig 16854 bp, 22 predicted proteins | sample CryGeyCG2114_010_2_FD_183968 | JGI IMG/M metagenome (GOLD analysis project Ga0210057, IMG submission 183968) | Groundwater microbial communities from aquifer - Crystal Geyser CG10_big_fil_rev_8/21/14_0.10 (SPAdes) (version 2) | ecosystem: Environmental > Aquatic > Deep subsurface > Groundwater ...
AAAACGAATAAAGCAAGACGGTGAAAGACGTTTGAAGCAAAACGTTGTAGGTAATGAATGAAGCCAAAAGGTCAAAACCGCCTTTCAGCAGTATCGCGCTGAAAAAGTTAGGTAAAAATGTATAAGTCAGCGGTTCGGCGGGTAGAAACGGGTAGTTGGGTGGGAAGTTGACTCCCTTAGCCATTGAAGTTATGGTTGACAAGTGGAATGACGTGTCCGCAAAGAATTCAGAGGCTAAATCACCTTGTTCGGTCCAGTGAAATGTTTGGGTTGCGCTGAGGAAAAGGAAAAACAAGAACAAGAGTGCAACTGCACCCGCGCGAATTGAAATTAATCGTTTTGATTCCAACTTCTTTTTCTTGAACAAAAAAATTGCCGTGACTGCACAAAACGCCGATGCCCCGATTATGCTTGCTTCGCTAAAGTCCATTGCCAGGCTGAAAAGGAGCACAATCCACGTTCCGAAAAAAACGCCGAGAATCGAGCCGTAAAACAACGCATTTTGTTTGAATTTCAGGTTAGCAATTCCAACCCCTAGCGATAGCGCAGCGGTCAAGAATAGTGCCGAAACAATCACGGTGTAATTTAGTATACCAGAGTATATAATTGAGCGAACAAATTCTATATTTTAATACTTGTTCTCCCTTTCGTGGACAACCAAAGACAATGCGTTCTCAATTTGATCGGCAAGAAATACACTTACGACTTGCTTTACAGCGTTGCCGACAAGCCCAAGCGTTTCAAAGATTTGTCTGAAATAGTTTCAAACAAGCGTACGCTCAGCAAGCGTTTGGCCGTCCTTAACAGCAACGGGTTAATTGAAAAAGTGTTGGTCAAGAAAAAGGGCGGGCACTTGGCTTACTCTTTGACTCCCAAAGGAAAGAAAATATTGTCCTTAATAGATTCTTTTTAATTCTCAACGACGAAACAATTACATGAACGTGGAGGAGGCGGCGCGCAAACACGCCTTGAAGAACGCTTTTGACTACGGCGAGGCGAAGGCGGGCAACGTCGTCGGCAAGGTAATCGGGGAATGCCCTGACGCCGCAAAGGACTTGAAGGCGACTATGCGGATAATTGCGCGCGTGGTCAAGGAAGTCAACTCGTTGTCCGAGAAGCAAGTGGAAGGCGAACTCTCCGAATACGAGTTCCAGGAAAAAAAGCAGCGCGAAGGACTCCCCGAAATCAACCTGAAAAAAGCGAACACGCGCGTGGCACCCAACCCCAGCGGAATGCTTCACATAGGGCACGCGCGCGCCATAATATTGAACGACGAGTACGCCGGGAAATACGGCGGAAAGTTTTTCCTGCGTTTGGAGGACACGGACCCAAAAACCAAGAAGCCGTTGCCCGACGCTTACGAGCGCATTCCCGTGGACGTGGAGTGGCTGGGCTGCAAGGTTGCAGACGTCATCATCCAGAGCGACCGGTTGCAGACGTATTACGATTACGCGGAACAACTCATTCAAGCGGGCAACGCCTACGTATGCGACTGCCCCGTTGAGGAAATGCGGAAAAATCGCGCCGAAGGCAGGGCCTGCAAGTGCCGCGACGCGCCCGACCAGTTGAAGCGCTGGAAGAAAATGTTTGAAGGTTATGGCGAGGGTGAAGCAATCCTCAGGATTAAAACGGGCCTTGAACACTCCAATGCGAGCGTGCGCGACTGGCCCGCCTTCCGAATTGTTTCGGGGGAGCACCCGCGCCACCCCGAGGCAAGGGTCTGGCCGTTATACAATTTTGCCTGCCCAATAGACGACCACGAATACGGCGTGAACCTCGTCATACGCGGAAAAGAACACGAGTTGAACGCCGTGAAACAACGCTTCGTTTACGAACACTTCAACTGGGACGAGCCGCAATTCCTGGAATACGGTTTGATTAAAGTGCCGGGCCTCATGGCGCACAAATCCGAAATTCTTCAAGGAATCAGCGAAGGCCGCTTCACGGGCTGGGACGACATCCGCCTCCCAACGCTGGCCGCCCTGCGCCGCCGCGGCATCTCGCCCAACGCAATCCGTAACTACATGATTTCGCTTGGAGTGAACCGCTCTGACTCCGCGCTTGACTGGAAAAAATTGTATTCAATGAACAAGGAGGAACGCGATTCAACGACGAAACGCCTATTCTTCGTGGCCGACCCAGTTGAATTAAGCGTGGAGGGTGCGCCCGAAAAAACCGCGTTGAAAAACCACCCGAAGGAGGACTTGGGCGAACGCGTGGTTGCGGCAGGAGAAAAATTGTTCGTGGCGCGCAACGACTTTGAATTGCTGGAAGGCAAGAGCGTGCGCCTCAAGGACTTGTGCAACGTGGTCCTCGCCAAAAAATGCGTTAACAAGGGCGTGAAAATGGAGCGCGGCGTCCCCATAATCCAGTGGGTTTCGGGCGGAGTCAAGGTGCGGGTTCTCAAGCCCGACGGTTCAGTGGTTGAAGGGCTCGCAGAGCCAGCAGTCAAGGAGTTGGCGGTTGGCGACTTCGTTCAATTCGAGCGGTTCGGTTACTGCCGGCTTGACTCAGAGAACGAGTTCTGGTTCGCCCACGAATAGTTATTTGAATGACTTGAACCATCGCTCGTATTCTTTATGCGTTGCAAAGCAATGCAGTACGTAAACGGTTTCGTTCTCAACACAGTAAATAATCCGGGCTTGTTTTGTAACGTTTTCCGTAAAGTAAGGCAACCCGTGCTTCAGGTGTCTGCTGGTTTCTTTTGAAGTAATCTTCTCAATGTGTTTCCCGAACCGCTTGTTTAAGGGATTGGCGATTTTTTCAAGTTCTTTTTCAGCGGTTTCAAGAATCCGGACTTCCATTCTACCACTTGAATTTTTTCTTGACTTCGCCAAAGGACTTCGTTTTGGTGTTGCCCTCTCTTACCTCGCTCATTTCCATTTCCACGGCCTTGGCAACAAGTTCTTTTTCCTCTTCTTCAAGCATTCTCTCGTATGCGAGCAGGGCCTGCCGGATGACCTCGGTCTGGTTGCCGGCGTATTCCTTTTCAATGGCTTTGTTTACAATCGCTTCATAAGGGGCTCCGAGGTTCACATTCATAGAATCACCCACCAATAATGCGCATTCAAGTATATAAGCATTGCACATTGGGTGTTGGGTTGAGTAATCATTGATTGGGTGGGTTTTTGGACAAATCACATCGTCAGCTTTTCTCTTTTCCTTTTTCCTTTTATTAATTGGAAAATTTTTTCTTGAAGTCCTTCCGGGTCTGGCACTGCCTCAAGATTTCCTTCTGCCCCAAATCCCCCTCTAGATACCTGTCCGGCCAGGCTTTGGATGTGTAATGAACCAAAACCAAAAATTATTTCAATTAAGGACCTGGAAATAATTACGTCGCTAATCCTTTCCAGCGGAATAGAATTAACTTTGTATCCAATCAAACCACTTTTCGCAATAACCCGGTTATCTGTAATCCAATAAACTCTCTTGTCGTATTGCAATGAAGCAAGAGTGTGAGCTATTATAAAAATTAAAATTATGAAAATAATAATAATAAAAACTATTACTGGCGTCTCCCCACCCAAGAATTGCACAAGAACAGAAGCTAACGGTAGCACGAACCAAAGACTAAGACCTGATAAGATGGCGGCCAATATAATATTTTGAAAAAATAACAGCCATTTTAAGGCGGGCAACGGCTTTATTGCCTCAATAATTTTTTCGTCTTCTTGAAGCCTGAAAAACTTCTGATAATCTTCTTTGTTCATGTAAACCAGATGGCACGGGCCGTTTTTAATGTTTCCATCCTTCAGTGACGGCTCAGAAGCTACCTCGGTCATCATTAATCAGTCTGGGACAGTGTCTTCACCGCCGTCACCAAATATTTGGCTGGAAACAGTTTTTATGGTTGCGTTTGAAGAAAAGAAAGGAGGAAAAAGAAAATAAAAAAAGGGGGGGGAGAGAGGGGAGAGGCGTTCAGAACGAAATGCTCTGGATGGGCACGGCTTCCGCAATCGCCGCCTTCTTGCGTTCCTCGTGCGCGAGCACGTGCGGGCTGGTAACGCCCGTGATGATGCTCGTCACCGATATCTTGTCGCCGAGGTCCGGGTCGATGCGCGCGCCCCACTTCACGTACGCCTGGTTGTCGAACGATTCCGTGATGCGTTCGCCGACTTCCACGGCTTCGCCGAGAGTTAACTGGGGCCCGCCGTTCACGAGCACGAGCGCGCCCTTGCTGCCGTGGTAGTCCACGTCCAGCAGGGGGTGCTTGAGCGTGCTTTCAACCGCGTCCTCCACCTTGTTAGTGCCCTTTCCTTCGCCGACGCTTATCATGGCGACTCCGGCGTTCCCCATAATCATGCGCAGGTCCGCGAAGTCAATGTTCATGAGGGAGGGAAGCATGACCGTGTCCGTGATGCCCTTGATGCTTCGCGCGACCAGCGTGTCCGCGACCGCGAACGCCTGGTTCATGGGCAGGTTAGGCACGTAGGACACGAGGCGGTTGTTGTCAATGACGACCACGGTGTCGCACGTCTCGCGCAACTGGTCCAAGCCCCAGTCCGCTTTTGCCAGGCGCGCGCGCTCAAGCTCAAAGGGGTAGGTTACCATGCCGATGACTATTGCGCCCTGCTTCTTTGCAACGTCCGCGATGACGGGTGCAGCGCCGGTGCCGGTTCCACCACCCATTCCGGCGGTGATGAAAACGAGTTCGCTTCCGGCCAATAATTCGGCAATTCTTTCACGGCCTTGTTCGGCGCACTTCATTCCCACTTCGGGGAAGCCGCCCGCGCCCAGGCCCTTCGTAAGTTTTCCGCCGATTAGGAGGCGCCTATCGGCTTGAATCAACTTCAAGTGCTTGGCATCAGTGTTGACCGCGATGGTCTTCGCGCTCTTGATGCCCATCTTGCTCAAACGGTTGATCGTGTTCGTGCCTCCGCCTCCGACTCCGACAACCGTTATCTGTACATCCGCTCTTTCAAGCGGCTTTTTTTCCGTGCTGTTTTCACGTAGCGCGGCTTCAACCAATCCCTGCATATTCCGCTTCTCCTCCTTTTGGTGGGTTTTTTCTAATGGAGTTTTTTTTTAAAACGGGGAGAGAAAAGGCAATGGTCGTTAAACCCTTTCCCAACCCCTTTTTGATTATACTCCGTTAGCCTTATATCACTTCAATGTCGTAACCCGGCTCGCGCACGGGTTCCTTTCTCTTGGTGCGCCCAACGATTTGATGGGACATCACGCCGGTCACAATAGCCGTAATCTCCAACTTGCCGTCGTGACCCGGAATGATGCGCGCACCCCACTTCACGCTTGCCTGCGGGTCCATGCGCTCCGTGATGGCTTCGCCGGCGCGAATCGCGTCGCCCAAAGTCAAATCAGGTCCGCCCGAAATGTGGATTATCGCGCCCTTCGCACCCGCGAAGTCAACGTCCAGCAAGCGGTTCTTTAACACGCCTTCCACGGCGTCCTCAACCTTGTTGGTGCCCTTGCCCGAGCCCACGGCAATCATGCCCACGTCTCCGTGCCCCATGATTGCGCGCACGTCCGCGAAATCAATGTTGACCAGCGACGGCTGCGTAATCGTGAAAACCAGTCCCCCAATGGCGCGCGCCAGAATTTCGTCCGCGACTAGGAACGCCTGGTTCATGGGTAGGTTGGGAACGATTTGAACTAGCCGGTTGTTGTCAAGTATGATAACCGAGTCGCACACCTCGCGCAGTTTTTGCATGCCCTCGTCGGCTTTGCCCACGCGGGCGCGCTCCAACGCGAACGGGTAAGTGACCATCGCGACAACTATGGCGCCCTGCTCCTTTGCCACTTCGGCGATGACGGGTGCGGCGCCCGTGCCCGTGCCCCCGCCCATTCCGGCGCAGAGGAATACGAGGTGCGAGCCGGCCAGGGTTTTATCGAGTTTGGTGCGGTCCACTTCGGCGCACTTCATTCCCACTTCGGGGTAGCCGCCGGCACCCAGGCCCTTGGTTATGCTTTTTCCGATGAGCACGCGGTTCACTCCCTCGTCCATCATGTTCAAGTGCTGGCGGTCAGTGTTAACGGCAATCAATTCCGCTCCCCTCACGTCCAGGCGCTTGAGGCGGTTAACCGTGTTGTTGCCGCCGCCCCCGACGCCGACAACGCAAATCTTGATTTTCTCGAAATCGTCTTTTTCCGCATAGTTTCGTGATTCGTTTACCGCGCTCTTAACGATGTCTTCCATTATTTTCAATCCTCCGCACTACGGGATGCTAATTGAATTGTTTTCCCATTTAAAAACCTTTTCCCGAAAAACCTATGATTTTAGGGCTAAAAATAGGGGAAGAGCCCTTTTCCATTGTTTTTAATATTGAAGCATATGCTTATATATGCTTGAATATTCAGTATTGTTCAGTAGGTGGATGCGGATGCCTGACGATTCCCAGTCAATTCTTGTAACGGTTCCTACGGCGTGGAAGCTGGAAAAGCACGCGACCAACAGGAAGTTTGCGAGCATTCAAGACCTCATCCGCGAACTCGTGCGCCGCGACATAGAGGAATGGGAGAAGAAGCAGGAAGCCGAGCGCAAGACGACTTCAAACTGATTGGTTTAACTGGTTTATTTTTTCAAGCGCTTCCCTGAGTTTTTTCGTTTTCTCGGTTATTGCGAGGCCGGTCAACCGCTTTTTTTCATAGTATTCCTTGTATTTGGCGCCGACCGGTTTTTCGTATTCAATTGCGGCCCGCGTCCCGAGCAAGGCGCGCAATCGGGCTACGTGTTCAATTGCTTTTTTGCCGGCTTCAACAACTTCCCGGTTCTCGTGTAAGTGCAGGGGATTCAATTCTCTTTGCAACGCGTTCAACGAGCCGGGGGTTATTCGCGTAATTTTCAGTGGTTCTTTTGGTTCTTCGCGGGCCATCAATCCACCTTTAGGTTGGCTCGCCATTTTAACTTTTTGGGAAGGGGAATGAGAAAAAGAAGAAATAAAAAAAGGAAAGGAGGGGGTTTTTTCAACCCCCGAAACGGGTGTTTTACCTGACCACGTTGTTGCGGTTGCTGGCAAGCCACTTGATCAACGCGTTGGCTGCTCCAGTCGTGTCGCTGGCACTGTAGCCGACGACGACGATGTCGCTTCCAACGACCTTGACCATGGAGTCGCCAGGGTTGATGGTCGTGCCACTCAACACTTCGGCTGCCACGGTGTTGACCATGGGCCCGCCCACGATGATGCGGGAGCCCGCGCCCGCCATCGAACTCGAGTCGAGTACGACGAGCGGATTCGTGCTTGCATCAATTGCCGCAACTTCGTATGCCTGGTCCAGCGAGGGCTCGAGGTTTTCAACGCCGACGAGTTCGCACTCGCCGTCCGCGCTACCTCCGATGCCTGAGACCTGGACGCTGTAACCGTCCGTGTCAAGCAGGTATTCATCGATGCCAGCGCTCACTTCGTTCTCCAAGCCGGTGCCGGTCGTCTCGCCCTTGGTCAAAGTGTATTGGCCGTGAGCGATTTTGACGGCGTACGACAAGGTGACCGAAGAGGAGCCGATGCCCTTGACTTTGCTTCCGCGGTAGGACACGTAAGGCACTTCCTGGTTGGGAGCCGTGACGCCGAGGTTGTTGGCTATTGTCGGTTCGTAGCTGATTTTGTCGATGGTGGTTGCAGCGAGGGTGTTCACGAATTGCTCGAACGATTGGTCGTACAACAGTGCGAAGTACCTGTTTCCAGTTCCAATGAACGCCAGCAATCCGGCGTTGTCCTCCGTGAGTTCGGGGACTCCAATCCAGAATGCATCCGTTGCTGGGTCTTGGAACGCGAGCATGGCGCGCTCCGTGGTGGAGTACCAGTACTCGGTCAGGTTGCCCGTGGCGACCGTGCCATTCACGTTGTTGGCAACGTGGTAGGGGTTCGTGGAGTCCGAGTTCTTGTAGTAGAACACCGTACCCGACGGGATGTAACCCGACTGGATGCTACAGACCGTGTTGTGGCCCTGAACCACGTTGTGGTATGCAGTGGTGTTTGCAAAGCCCGTGACGTTTACGACGCCGTTCAACACCGTCTCGAAGTTCGAGAAGGTTCCATCGGCCGCAACATGTAGCGTTGCAGTGCGACTGGTTCCACCGACGTCCACGTAAGTTACGGTGAAGTCGGACGAGGCATTGGTCGGTTGATTACAAACAACTTGCAACGCAGGGTCATAAGTGCTGAGGGTGCGTTGAGCCGCCCATGCGAACGTGCCGTTGGTGTTCGTACCGTAGGTGACGTTCGCCATGCCGGAAGCGGTGTTGTTGACGACAACGCGCACGCTGTCCGTGCTGACCGCATCGCTCTCAAACTTGAATGCGTTGCTGCGAGACGAAGCCACGCTGAGCATGTTGGCCGTCAGGTAAGTGCTTGGGGCAAGGGTGATTTGCGCGTTCTTTTGCACGTTGAACGTCAAGTCATCGTAGTCAACGGTTTCCAAACCAAGGAAGTTGACCTTGAAGCCCTCCGAACCCGTGATGATTGCCACTGATTCGCCGCCGTTCAACTGGTTGGTTGAAATGTCGTCGAACAACATGATGCTCTGCAGTGCTTGGGTGGTGCCGTAGGTGTATGCCGTGCCGGCTTGCCCGTTCAAGTATACCTTCCAGTTGCCGTGGCCTGAAACCGTGCTGCCGTGAGTCAAGTCAAGGGTGTCCGAGAAGATGCTGACCTCAGCGTAGTCGTTGCCTCCCGTAGTCGTGGTGGCGTCATACAAGTGCAAATAGATTCCGTTGCCCTTGTATTCGTCGCCGGGCTGCAGGATGGCGGTGTCCACGTTAACGCCGTTCTCATCGTAGATGAGGAACGTTGCCTTGGGCTGGGTGTTGGTGCCGTAACCGAATCCGGACAAACCGTCCAACACAACTGACACGCCGTTCTCGGCAGCGATTTCGTCTCCCTGGCTCATGAACGGCTGGTAAGCCGATTCCTTGCCCAACTTGATGCTGGCAAACTTAGTGTTGGTTACGTCAAAGCTGAACGAAACAACAACCCATTCGTCGCCCAAGAAATTAATCTTGGTGTGGGTGCGGTCCAACTTGTCCGAGTTCGTGACACAAAGAGCGTAGGTCTTCGTGGTATCCCAGCAAGCCGGCAACGGGTTGTTGAAGGTCGTCTCGTAAACTGTGCGGACTTCCTTTGCCCTAACCGCTTTGTAGCCGGTAGTGGAGTCATACCACGTGTAGGCGCCCAAATACGTTTTTTGCTCTTGCTTGACGGCCAGGTTCTTGCCGTTGTCAACCACGCCGTCGTTCTGCATGGATAACACGTTGGTGTGGTCCTGCGTCACGAGCTTGGCGTTGGCGGTGTTGCCGGGTCCGTTGAATGCGCTGCCGGTGCCGCGGGCTGTGTCCGCGTTGTTGTCCATCCGGTCTTCAACGTAGGTCTGCATCAAGTACGCGCTTGCCGTGTTAACGGTGGGCGTCTTGACGAGGGCTGTGCACGTCGCCCCGCTAGCGGCAGTAGCGCCGCCGCACGACAGCATGTCCGTGTTCAACACTTCAATGCTGGTGCTGTCGTATGCGAGGTTACCTATCATCGCGGCGATGTTTGCCGCGTTCACGCCGTCCGATGCCTGCGATGCAGACCCGACAACGAGTTTCACGTTGGGTTCGGGACCCGAATAGAACGGGAAGTTAGCCAAACCCGACGTGTCGGTAGTCACGGCTGCGGCTGCCGCAGCGCCTATAAGGGCTGCGCCCGTCGCAACTGCCGCGATTCTCTTCACGTTTACGCTTCTCACGAAACCACCTCAAATGGTTTTCTTTCTTTTTTTGTTTGCAGGCGATACCGCCCGCGACGTCTACAAAGACGCATACGCCAATTGCTCAGCCAACAGATAAAGACTCCTCTGTAGAGGCTTCTTCATCCAGTGGGTTTCTCAAGCCATTGCCGTCCCAAGTGTTTCAATTCAGCCCTTTTTAAAGGTTACCCGCCGACTTCGTTGTTTGACGAATGCTTTTTCGGGGGCGTTTTTGCTTCCCTGCTTGCATGACTCCCCGGGCGAGCCCGCGCGGATAAGGGAACGCCAATTGTAACTACTTTGGCGTTTTTAAATTATATTTTTCTTGAATTCCGGCTTCAAACACCCCCAACAACCAGTTATTTGTTACTACCAACAAGTTTATATATTATTCTTGCGCTATGTGTGGGAGGAGATTGAGATGCCTGCAAAGGTTAAAAATCTGGGTGAATTGAAGTCGCTCGTCCAAGCGCACAAAGACGATTTTTCGGCGCCAGCCCCGGCTGAGGGCTACAATTACTCGCCCATGTTCCTCCCCATTGACACCCAGGGCAAGATTCCCATCCAGATCAGCACGAGGGGGGATTTCTTGAAGAAGGGCGTTAACATGTGGAAGCAGATGAACTTGGGCCTCGTCATGGCAATTGCGGGCGGGGTTTTCGCCCTGGTTTTGCTTGCCTTCAACCCGGTTCTCGCCGCGTTCATGGGCGGGGCTTCAGGTTATTTTTACGGGTTGCACTTCCGCCAGAAACTTTACTACTACGATATCTACAAGAAGAGGCCGGTGTTGGAGAGCACGTGAGGTGTGAAAAATGGCTAGCGCGAACAGTCCAAAGGAAATCAACAACCAGATAATGGCTAAGTCGGGCGGCAACGAGTACACCTCTTACCTGCCCATGGAGATAGCTCCCGGCACGCCCCCGACCATGCGCCAGTGGTCGCGTACCCAGTACATCAGCGAATACGTTGACTTTTACACGCTCGGCATAAAAAGCAAGGTCAAAGGCATAGCCCTGCTCGCCTTGGGCGTGGTAACCATTCCCTACTTCGCGCCCGGCGCGCTCTTGATGTTCGCGCTGGCCGCGCGCAACCAGGACGTGGGCTGGATGTGCACCTACATCAACGAGTCGTTCGGCAAGAACAGGAGCATCGTGGTGGTGGACTAGAATGAGCGTCTACGAAAAAGTGAAGGGCAAAGTCAAGGAAGAGCTCTATAACAGGCGCCTCCTCTACGAGAAGGACCACTCCGAGTTCATGGTCAAGGTTGGCAGCGTCTTGGAGGACTTCGGCTTGATTAACGTGGTGAACGACGACGTGACTTTTGACAAGGCCATGTTCCAGACCTCTTTCATTCTCCCAGACCCGGTCATCAACCTCATGGTCGTGGGCTGCGCGTTGTACGCGGCGGTGGCAGGTGGATTCATATGAAGCACGAAACAGTTACCGGAGTGAACTCGTTTGCAAGGGAGTGGGGCCAGCGCGGGCTTTCAACCCCTAAGAAGAAGGTTGAGGCGCCCAAGCAGGAGAACCCCTTCATGTACGTTCCAGTAGGCCAAAAAAACCCGAAGGAGCGCATGGGCCTTGGGAAGGACAAGAAGCCCGTGCACGTGATGAAGGTTTCAACCAGGGGTGAATACTTGAATAACTGGCTGAAGACGGGTTCGTGGCGCGAGTACAGCGGCGGAACCTGTTACAAGGCGATTATTTACGGGTGGGTGTTCCTGGCGCTCACCGTGGCAAGTTATTTGTGGGTCAACGTCTACGTTGCCGCGGTGTTCGCTTACTTAACTGGTCTCATGCGCTCCCAATACTTGTTGGGCAGCGCGTGGAACTTGAGCTGGTTCAAGGGCAAGTCCTTGATTTCAACGGTGTGAGGTGAAGAAAAATGACTATAACGTCTGGTGGAGTCCTTTCGGACGCGAAAAAGCCCATGCTCAAAATGGGCACGAGGCACAGCTACATCGTCAGCCACTTGAAGACCTGGAAGGCCTTCGTGCGCTACCGCTTGTACGCCGTGGTCGCCCTGGTTGCGGGACTGTACTTCATGTTCACGTTCCCGTTGCTTGCCGTGCCCGCGATGTGGGTGGCGGGTTACACCTTCATCCTGCAAAAAATGTATTACAAGAGGTCAATCGCCAGCAACAGGACCGTCATGCTGGGTGCTTGAAGACATCACGCTGAAAGGGGTTTTTTCGGGGGGGAGGCGAAACAAGCGTCTCCTCTCCTCAAAAAACGACTTATCCCTCTCCCCCGAACCCTTTCATTTTAATGCGACGCCTTGCTGCGCAAGCAACCCCTCCGCGCCAAATACCTGCATGGAGTAATGCCCGCTTGCGAGGCCAGTTACCTCGGCTTGAATCAGGTAGTCGCACGAGCCATCGCACGTCTCGTCGCCGGCCTCGGTTATGCTTATGGAGGAGTCCTCGCGCTTCCAGTCCAGGGACAGGCCTGCACAACAAACGTTGTTCAATTCGTGCCTCATCTTGATGGTGCCCCCCTCAGCAGTTATCCGGGGCTGGCCGGAGGTTTCGTTGCTGCGCGACGCGCACTCGCGCACGGAAAAAGAGAGTTTGGCGGGGTTAGCCGATTCAATCAAGTTGTTCAGCGACGCGTCCACGAGTGCGGCAAGTGTCGCGCTCACCAACGCGATGAGCATGAAGCGTTTCACGAATTCCCTTGACACGAATGATTTCTTGAGGGAATGCAACTTATAATTGTTGGGGGGAGTTTCACTTGATTGGAATCGTTTCACGCAAAAGGGTTTGGTTGTTTACCCCGAACACGTTGACGTCGTACTCGCCGGGGTTGAGGCCCGAAACCTCGGCTTCCACGAAGTAAGTGCACGAGCACTCGCATTCCTCGCCGTAGTTGGCTTCCGTGAAATTCAATTCTTGTTTTAAGCGCGAGAACTCCACGCGGACGTCCGCGCAACAATCGTAGTCCAAGTAGTGTTCCATTAACAGTTTGCCGTCTCCCATTGCCCTTGCTTTTGGCGGGGCGCCGTAACCAGTTTCGCCGGGCTTGCAGCCCGAAACCGAGTACTGCATCCTTGCCTGCGCCTGGCTCTCGTCAAAGTTGTTCAAGGCGAATTCCACCAAGACCATTAGTGCTATGCACACGAGCGCGATGAATATTACGTGCTTGATGAACGCCTTCACGAAAAGGTGTTAGCGGCTGTTCATTTAAATCCTTATTTTCGCGTCGGGTTGGGAATGAGTTGAATGGCTTGAAAGCTTGCAATCGGCCGCTTAATCCTGCCTTCGCGCGGCATTTCCACGAGGCCGTATTTCTTCAAGAGTTTCAAATCCGTTGAAACGGCTTCTTTTTTTCTTCCCAATTCCTCTGCTATCCCGCCCACGGTGAGGCGTTCGTTGTTCAAGACGAGGTTCAACAACTCCAATTTTTTCGGGGTGAAAATTTTTTGCAGGTTTTTGTCCGACATGTTTATCATTATTATGTTGTCGGGGAGTAGGCCGGCATCCTGCGCCCTGCTAATCTTGACCAGGGTTTTGCCGAGACCTCTTTGCTTTACCTTTTTCTTCATTTTTCCTGTCTCTTTTCCTTGAATAATTCCATGTATCTGCGATGATTTTCAGAAATTTTTTCCAAGCAATTTTCATACAACTTGTTGTAATCCTTTCCGCGTAGCGGTATTCGCAAGCCGTTCCATTCCTGGTGTTCGTGGGCGAATCCGTGGGAGGTGTCCGCCCGCCAAACGCAGGGCCCGCCCTTTAACCCGCTTGCAACCAGGGAAACCGAAAAGCCAACCATTTTGGGCGGTCTTCCCGCAAACTCTTTTTCCCAGTGGATTATCGCCCCGTCCGAGACCACGATTTTCCCCTTCTTTTTTTCCACTTTTTTTTGCGGCTCCGTTCATATTTAACTTTTAAAATTAACTAATATTTAATATTAACTATTAGGGTTTTGGTTACGCCTGGATTTGGGGGGGCCGAAGCCCCCCTTTTTTCCAAGCGCTTTTTCACCCTTAGCGAGGGGGTTGGTTGGGTCTCGAGAGTATTTACCTGTTCGGGAAGACGAGCAAGCGGAGCGCGCCGATTTTCAGGGTGTAAAAATCGTTTCCCTGTTTGGAAACGTTTTTCCACATGGCTCCCACTTCAACGAGTTTTTCGGAGCCGTCCGCCTGTTTTTGGGGTTGCACGACGCGGTAAGCGGGGCGCTCCCCCTTCGGCTTCTCTTCTTCTTCGTCCACGAAGTCGTCTAAATCCATTTTATCACCTAATCGGTTATTCCTTCGGGCGTGACGCGGAACACGCATTCGCCGTCGGGCAGGTTCGGCGAGTCCACGAGTTTTGCGATGCGCCGGTCCTCCTTGCTCCTCCTCAAGTAAACGCGGTAAGTGCTCGTGTGCGCCAGCACGTGGCCGCCGATGGGCACCGTGGGGTCGCCGAACAAAATGTCGGGCCTGGCCATGACTTGGTTGGTCACGTAAACGGCCACGTTGTACCTGTCCGCGAACTTGAGCAACAGGTGCGTGTGCTTGTTCAGTTTTTGCTGTCTTTCAGCGAGCGTGCCTCGCCCCAGGTAATCCGTGCGGAATGCCGCCGTCAAAGAATCCATCACGATGAGTTTCACGTTCTTGCTCTTGTCCTTGATTAATTCCTCGGCTTTTTCCGCCAAAAGCATTTGGTGGTCGCTGTTCGTGGCGCGCGCCACGAATATTTTGGAGAGCACTTCGTTTGGGTCCAAACCTTTTGCTTCCGCCATCTGCGTTATTCTTTCAGGGCGGAAGGTTCCCTCCGTGTCAATGAATATCGCGCCGCCGTTCAACCCGCCTTCTTCTAGGGGGAGTTGGACGTTCACGCACAACTGGAAGCCGACCTGGGTCTTGCCGCTGCCGTACTTGCCGTAAACCTCGGTAATTGACTGGGTCTCTATTCCGCCTCCCAGCAACGCATCCAATTCTTTTGAACCCGTCGCGATTTTTTTGGCTTGCTCGCGGCGCTTCATGACGTCGTTGCCGGTTTCGAAGCCCATGTCCAACGCGTTCCTGCACACGTTGATTATCTTGACGGCGGTGCCGTGCCCGAGCCCCCCGATTTCCTCCAATTCAACCGGCATGGAGTAAGCAATTGTTTCAATTGAGTCGTAGCCGGCGTCCCGCAGTTTTTTTGCGGTGGTATCGCCGACGCCTGGCAGGTCCTCGATGTCCTCCAACTTTTTCTTCTTGGCACCAGCCCCTATTGCAGGAGCATTTTCACCTTCAGCCATTTCGGCCACCTCCGCTACCTTGCACGCAGAATCAGTTTATTAAGAATTTGAGGCGTGGCTTCCAGTGCTTCCGGCACTCAGGGCTGGGCTGCTTTTCTGCCTGTTCGTGCAACGCCGACGAAACTCGCGCCAGACAAAAGCGTTCTCTCCGCGTTGCTCACAGCGGATTCGGCGTTCCACTTGTCTTGCACTGCTTTAACAAAAGGTTTTGCTTCATCCCTGACTCTTTCCAGGTTCAGGTAACCATACGAAATCATGTTTCTCTCGTTTATTGTTGTTATTACCCCGACGTCCCTTAACGCCAGCAGGCAGGAAGTTATTTTATATGTTGTTTTATGCGTGATTTTCTCCAACTCATTTCGTTGTAATGGGGTGTGCGACAAGGCAAGCACAATTTTTCTCGTCAACTCCTTGTTGATGCCGGGGTCCTCGATTTCGGCTTGTTTTAGGGCGCTTTTCAGGACCGCCGGGTTCAACGCCTCTCTCTCAACCAATCGCCTTAATGTTGTTATTCCCGGCCGTTCGTGCTTGAAGTGCAAGTCATGCAATTCCCCAGCCGTTATTATAAATCGAGTTATTTTCTTGCCTGAAAGCGCGGCGTCCCGCAACTTTTCAAAAACGGTTTCGGCGCAAACCATGCAATGATTTGTTTGAAACCCCTTATTCAATCATTTGGTTGAAGAAAAGATACTTGTTTTAAATCGCGGCACGGTGTGTGTTTCAGGTGATGTTTGTGAACAGGAATTATCTTTTGCTGGTTGCCGGCGTCCTCCTAATCGGGGCGGGGCTGCTTTACCTTGACGCGCCTTCGCAAGGCGCCGCGGAAAAAATGCGGTACCTCGGCTGGGAGTGGAAAGCCGCGCCCGCCGAATCCGACGAAGCAATTGAAACCGAGTTAACGGTTTACGCCACGGATTACGGCGGCCTCGCACTCGTGAAAGAGAAGCGCGCCGCGCAACTCGTGGACGGCGTCAACGCCTTGAGCGTGCGCGGGGTGACGAGCGGCATAGACCCGACCAGCATTTACTTCAATGACTTGACCGGGGAAGCGAGCATACTGGAACAAAACTACGATTACGACTTGGTGAGCGAATCCAAGTTGTTGGAGAAATACGTGGACGAAACCGTGACCGTGGAAACCGACTCCGCGTCTTACACGGGGACGCTCCTGTCCGCGGGCAAGCCCCTCCTCCTGCAGACGGAGTCCGGCGTGCACTCCATAAGCGATTATAATAACGTGGTCTTCCCGGACACCAGGGAACTCATCACCGAGCCCACCGTCAACTGGCTGTTGGACGCGGCAGCCGGCGAACACGAATTCGAAATAGGTTACCTGTCGTCGGGCTTGAACTGGCACGCGGAATACGTGGCCGTAGCCAATGAAGCCGAGGACGCGCTGGACTTGCAGGCGTGGGTCAGCGTGGAAAACAACGCGGGCAAGACCTTTGAGGACGCCAAACTCAAACTCGTTGCCGGAGACATCCACCTCGTGGAACAACAGGTGCCCTACCCCGCCTACGACTACTTCGAGGAAGCGCGCGCCGGAGCAACAGCAAAACAATTCGTTGAAGAAGCGTTCTCGGAATACCACTTGTATTCCCTGGAACGGCCGACCACCATCAAGAACAACGAGGTAAAGCAGATTACGTTGTTTGAATCCGAAGGCGTGCCCGTGCAAAAACAACTCGTGTTCGAGCCGTCCACGTCAAGCGACGTGCAAGTCAAGTTGGAGTTTGAGAACGGCGTGGCGCCGATGCCGGCGGGCAAGGTGCGCGTTTACAAGCCGGACTCGGACGGGCAACTCCAGTTCATGGGCGAGGACTCCGTTGACCACACGCCCGTCAACGAAAAGGTGCGGCTATACGTAGGCAACGCGTTCGACGTGGTCGCCGAACGCACGCAAACCAATTACGACCAGAAAGGCGACTGCGCGCAGGAAACGACTTACAC
>Ga0210057_1005193_pt1 | contig 16854 bp, 18 predicted proteins | sample CryGeyCG2114_010_2_FD_183968 | JGI IMG/M metagenome (GOLD analysis project Ga0210057, IMG submission 183968) | Groundwater microbial communities from aquifer - Crystal Geyser CG10_big_fil_rev_8/21/14_0.10 (SPAdes) (version 2) | ecosystem: Environmental > Aquatic > Deep subsurface > Groundwater ...
CAAAAGTTAGAAATCCGCTGTGCCCAATAGCCTGGCTTTTCGGCCTGACTTTTCTTTCATTCATATCCCATTCCTGTTCAGTAATTTCGCAGGCCTTAAAGAATAGCAAACCTTCAGAAGCCCTTACTTTTTCAACAAAATCCATAACTTGAGGTATGCATGGACTGTATGAAACAATCCATCCACCATTCTTAAGTGCTGACTTAGCATGTTCTAAAGCTTCCCAAGGACTTGGCAAGTCAAGTAATACCATATCAACATCCTTGACAGGAATTCCAGAATAAATATCATGCAATTTTGCAACAATATTTTTCAATCCGAGAAATTCAATATTATGTTCAACAATTTTCAAATGATCTTCCCTAATATCATAAGTATAAACTTTCTTACATAGGTTTGCAAAGAATAAAGCACTGCCCCCACTTCCACTTCCAGAATCAACAACTACCCAATCCTTACCTAAACCAACTTCAGCTGCTATAAATCCTAAATCCTTTATCGGAATAATCTGTGCACCTCTTTTTATTTTCCAGTATTTATCAAGAAAACTTGCTTCAAGAACAGTCATTAGGACATCTTTGTTTGTCTTCAAAACAGTACCTAACTTTGCTTTTTTTATCTCATCTGCGCTAATAAAACCATCTTTAGTATGCATATCTTTTCCTTTGAATAAATACTTCCTTCCTTTAAGATCAATTAATAGTTTATCCATAGAATGAAAAAATACAGTACTGAATTATAAAGGTTTAGCTGTCTTTTCTAAAAATGCCTTTGTTGCATTTTTAGTGTGAATATGCATATTTTCTGGCAAGTTATCTTCTACTGCAATAAACCCTCCATCCGCTTTTCTTAACCAATGCAGAACAATTACCAAACACCTCATTCATCTTTTTCTCAAGCATCTTACCACCTTTGCTGTGCTTTGCAACCAACTGTAAACAACCACCATCATTCAAGTGATCAAAACTTTGTTCAATTATTTTATACACAACATCTCTACCTGCATGATGAGGAGGGTTTGTAATTATGGTATCAAACTTTCCATCCAGATTCTCGAACAGATCACTAGAAACAATATCTACATCAACCTTATTCAGTTTGGTATTTTTCTCTGCATATTTCAAAGCACGATTATTAATATCACTTAATACAACATCACAGGAAGAATATGCTTTTTTAACAGATATACCTATAACTCCAATGCCACAGCCCAAATCTAAAACCTTCCACCCATTTCCAAGTTGTGCATTATGTAAAAGAAGTGAAGTTGCAAAATCAATACCTCTAGAAGAAAACACACCTGAAACACAATAAAATTCAAGTTTTTTTCCTAAAAAAGAATAAGAAACTAAAGTTTCTTTTATTCTTGACTTTGGTTCCCTACTAAAATAATGTTCATTTTCCATTTCAAATCATAACATTGTACATTTTAAGTACAAACCTGTCTACAGCCCTAACAAGCTCTTCTTTATTGCCTTGAACAGTAATACAATTGCCTTCTGCATACACAGCTGTTGGTTCTCCTGATGTTAAATAAAGCACAGGATCATCAGTATTCTCGCATGTCACAATTGGAACATCTTCACACCCCACACCTTCTTCAATACATGCTGAAACTGGAGCAATATCAAAAGTTGTAACAAGATTTTGTGTAAGTTCTCCTGTTGCTAATGCCACATAGCCCATGTTTTCATCATCTGGATTAAATGTGAGATAATATCGTTTTGAATAATTAAAGATATTTCCATTAATAATTCCTTCAAAAAATGTATTAAAATCCCCATATACTATAACATCTGTCAAATCTTTAGGCCCATAATGTAACGGAACATCGTAAAGATTTCCATTAATTGCATTTAGTACTTGTGTATACCATAAACCATCATAGTAAACAAAACTGTACCCATTATAAACATAAGCAGTATCAGTGTCCTTTCCATCATTAATGTTTTCTTTATGAATTTCAGTTAGTGTTTTGACTCCTTCATCAGGGAATAATCTTGGGATGAGGAAAACCCCTACAAGGACAATTATCAATAAACCAAGTGCAATAAGAAATGTTTTTGTAGGATCTGTTGATTTAGTTTCTACTTTATTATTTTCAGTTGGTTTTATTTCTTCTGTCATCAATATCACTCCATTACTTTATACAATGTGTATACAAAACGATCTTTAACTCTGGCAAGATTAAGTCCGCTTTCTCCTTCTAATATAATACAATTGCCTTCTTGATAAATATGTGATGTTGTCAAGTTGATCGTTCGCAAATAAATAGTTGCAACAGGAGCTGACTCACAATCTAGCACAGGAAATGAATATTCATCATTTTCTTTAGTAATTGCAAAGCTTGCTGTTTTTCCAAGATTATACAAATCTCGCTGTGCAAGTTCGCTTCTGAATAATTCAATATAATTTATGTATTCATCATCAGGATCAAACAAGATTATAATTTCTCCTGCTGGATTAATTGCATTACTAAGTGACTTGACAAATTCAATAGTCTCAAGATATGAAGGATAAGTATATCCATAAACATCTCCATAATCTGTTTTTATAACATAATAATTACCATCTAATTTAATTTTGTGACCATTATAATCTGGAAGACTGCTTGAATCATCTGATCCATTCCAGATAGCAAGTATACTGGATGCCATAAGCAGAACAAAAAACAAACTTATAATATTTTTAGCAGAGAACATACTATTTTTCTTCTTCCTTATCATATATATGTTGTGCTGGAAAGTGATTTATATGTTTTATGCAATATTTTATATATGTTAATTAGACCATTTAATGTATTATGGCAAGCTACCCAGTTATAGAATTAAAAAATGTCTGGAAGACCTATCAAATTGGAGATATAGAAGTCAATGCAGTACATGACTTATCTTTAAAAATAAATAAAGGAGATTTTCTTGCTTTAATAGGATCATCAGGAGCTGGAAAATCAACATGTATGAATCTCATAGGTTGCCTTGACATTCCAACAAAAGGAGCAATTTATTTGGATAAACAGAATATTAGTTTGTTAACTGAGTCAGAACTATCCCAAATCAGAGGAAAAAAGATTGGCTTTATTTTCCAGCAGTTTAATCTCATACCTACTCTAACTGCATTAGAGAATGTCATGCTGCCCATGCTTTTTCAGGGTATAGATGAAGAATATAGGAAAAGGAAAGCAACAGAACTACTAAGATTAGTGCAGTTGGAAGACAGAATTGGGCATAAGCCAACAGAATTAAGTGGAGGCCAGCAGCAGAGAGTGGCAATAGCACGTGCACTGTCAAATGACCCTGAAGTTCTGCTTGCTGATGAGCCAACAGGTAACCTTGATTCTAAAACTGGCGAAAGTATTATAAAATACCTTACAGAGATAAACAAGAATGGAAAAACAGTTATAATAGTAACGCATGATCAGAATGTTGCAAAAAGAGCAAAGCATATTGTTCGCATGCAGGATGGGCAGATTGTAAAATGAAACAAAAAAATTTAGCACTAATATTATTTATGATGATAATAGTTGTCCCATTAACAACAGCCCAAATAATTGACAGTCCTTCATTAGATGCTTCTTTATCATATCAAGATCCTGATCCCGTAGAACCTAGTAATGAAGTAGAGTTAAGGTTCTCTGTAAAAAATACAGGTAAAAGTCCTGCAAAAAGTGCACAATTCACAGTTGAAACTGATTATCCTTTCTCAATAGCTCCAGGAGAAGACCTTATTAAAAGTGTAGGAGATATTAAATTATACGATTCTGGTGAGATTGATACTGGAGAAGTAACAGTAAAATTCAAGTTAATAATAGATGAAAACGCATTAGAAGGAGATTACAATCTTGTTCTGAAATATAAAACAGAGGGAGGAATAAGCAAAGGTGACTGGATTGAGTTTAATACATTCACAATAAGTGTTGGAAGCAGCGCAACCTATCTTATATTAAAAGAAAGCAAAATAACACCTGAACTTGTTGGTCCTGGAGAAACAGGAGAACTCTCTTTAACTTTAGCGAACAATGGGAACAGCAATCTTGAAGATATAACTATTACAATAGATCTTGACGAACTAACTGAGATATCTCCTTTAAAAACAAGCAATGAGTTAATTATCCAAAGATTAACTGCAGGAAATGAAGAAAGCACTACATTTAGTTTTATTGTTGCACCAGATGCAGATGTAAAAATCTATAAAATCCCTGTTAAATTGAGTTATTCTGATGAAAGAGGGATAGAATACGAAAAAACAACTTACACATCAATTGTTATTAATTCTGAACCTGAATATGTTTTAAATCTTGAAGACAGCGAAGTTTACAAGAAAAAACAAAATGGAGACATAGTGATTAGTTTATCTAACATAGGAGTATCAGATATAAATTACGCCACATTAACATTAAAAGAAAGCGAATATTATACCATCCTTTCTGCTGATGCTGTGTATCTTGGAAATTTAGAAAGTGATGATTTTGAAACAGCTCAGTTTACAATTTATACTAATGATTATATAGAAGAAGTTCCTTTAGAACTAACATTATTTTACAAAGATAATTACAATAAGAATTATGAAGAAGATATAACACTTCAAATGAAACTTTTTACTTCCAGTCAGGCTAAACGCTATGGTCTAAGTCAGGGGAGTAGTATTCTCGCACCTGTAATAATACTAATAATAATTGGGGGCGGTGCTTGGTTCTGGTGGAAAAAATACAGGAAAAAGAAATCTAAAAAATAGCATCTTATTATCATGTATATTGATTGTCTAAAAATTGCAATAGTAAATATAAGAAACAGGAAGCTTCGAACAGGGCTTACTGTAATCGGAATAATTATTGGAATTGCAACAATTTTCGCTTTAATTTCTATTGGTAATGGTCTTGATAATGGTGTCCAAGAGCAGTTCGGAAAAATTGGTGCTAACAGATTATATGTAAGTGCTTCAGGCTCTGGTTTAACAAGTTTGCAAACTGGATTAACTAATGATGATGTTAAAACTCTTGAATCAATGGCAGAATTCAAGTGGGTAACTGCATATTTGCAGGAACAGGCCATTGTAGAGTATGACAAAGAGAGCCATTATGTTGCTGTGTGGGGGATTACAAGTGAAGATTTAGAAAAAAGATGGGAAGATATGGACATTAATCTTGAACAAGGAAGATATTTTACTGAAAATGAAAAATACAGCGCAATATTGGGTATAAAAGCCTCCAAAGATATGTTTGACCGTGAGATTAGGATAAATGAAAATATTATTATAAATGAAAAAAGGTTTAAGGTTGTAGGAATATTTGAAGAGATAGGAAATCCTGAAGATGACAGTATGATTCAAATCCCGATAGATGTTGCTCAGGAGATTTTTAACAAGGAAGACCAAATAACTATAGTTGAATTAGTTCTAAAAGAGGGTATTGATGTTGAAGAAGCTGCAAAAAAAACAGAGCGCTTCTTGAAAAGAAAAAGAGGAGATGATTTATTTGAGATAATAACGCCTGATCAAATAATGCAGCAATTTTCAACAGTAATGTCAATTGTAAACATAATACTCATTAGCATAGCAGGAATATCTATTGTTGTTGGTGGGATTGGAATAATGAACTCAACATTTACATCAGTATTAGAAAGAACAAAAGAAATAGGGATAATGAAAGCTATTGGTGCGCAGAATAAACACATCCTGTTCCTGTTTTTAATTGAGGCAAGCATAGTTGGCCTTATAGGTGGAGTAATTGGTATAACAATAGGGTTTAGTATTGGAAAACTTGCTCAGGTTGCAGCTGAGAGTGCAGAATTTAATTTATTAAGAATAAAGTTAGATCCATTATTAACACTTTTTAGTTTATTCTTTGCAGTTGGGATTGGTGCACTTGCAGGATATTTACCTGCAAAAGAAGCAACAAAAAAACAAGTTGTTGTTGCACTAAGAGGAAAATAACATGCTCAAGTTAAAAGAATATTCAAAGTATACATTTAAACAGATGAAAAGCCGGAAAGTCAGAGCATGGTTAACAATTTTAGGGATAATAATAGGCATTGCTGCAATAGTTGGATTAGTCACAATAAGTAAAAGCATGAATTATGCAGTCCAAGAACAGTTTGAAAAAATGGGGATTTCTTCTATAAGAGTAGTTCCTGCAGGATTAAATGGTCCTCCAAATGGCGCTCTTGATTTAGACGCTGATCTAAAAGAACAAATAGAAAAAGTAAAAGGGGTTGAGTATGTAAATCCTGTATTAATAGGTTATGTTACAGGATCTCATAACAATGAAGAAGAATCATTAAGAGTTAACAGTTATGATACTGATTTATCAGACAAAGGATTTTTAGATACTGATATTAAAGCTGAACAGGGAAGGTTTTTTTCACCAGGAGAAAAAGGATCTGTAGTCATTGGATATGATGTTGCATACGATACATTTGATAAGGATATACACCTCCAAAACACATTAAAATTAAATGATGAAAAGTTTAAGGTTATTGGAATATTAGAAAAAACTGGAACAGATATAGATGACATGTTATACATGGGGCTTGAAGATGCTAGATTGCTTCTTAATAAACCTGATACTGTTAATGCTTTTGTTGTACAAACTGCAAGCGGATTAGATGCAACAGAGATTGGAGAAAAAATAAAACAACGACTTGAAAGAACTCTTGATGAAGAAGAGTTTGATGTATTTACTCCTGAACAGCTTCTAAAACAAATAGGAGATATCTTAGGAATAATCCAAATTGTTCTGGCAAGCATTGCTTCAATCTCATTGTTAGTTGGTGCTATTGGAATCATGAATTCTATGTTCACTGCAGTCCTAGAAAGAACAAGAGAAATAGGAGTTATGAAAGCTATTGGTGCAACAAGAAGAGATATACTGACTATATTCTTAATTGAAGCAGGATTAATGGGAACTGCTGGCGGAATAATTGGCGCACTTGTAGGAACAGGGATGGCTTTTCTAGTAGAGTACGGAGCCAAGTTAGCAGGTTATTCGTTGTCCAGTGTCCATATTGATATTAATATATTACTTGGAGCCATATTATTCTCATTTTTAATAGGTTCTATTGCAGGAATTATCCCTGCATATAGAGCTTCTTCACTAAAACCTGTAGATGCATTAAGGTATGAATAGAATCATAATCTAAGCTTTACATCAATAGCTTCAAAAATAGGAGAAAAATCAACAAAATCATTATTTTTTACTGTAATATCAACTTTATGTTTATTACCATATTCTTCATAATCTCTTTGCCAAACCTCTAAATTACCAATAAATAAATCTGCTTTTTCTTTTTTGCTAATGTAAAGCCTTCTTTTTATATTCTCCAGAGAAGACTCAACTTGAATAACAAAAATTATAAACCCATTTGTTTCCAATAAAGGACACAATTTGTCATATCTTCTATCAATACTTGCATCAAGAATTATAAATCCATTAAGAAAATTATAATCTTGAAAAAAAGCATGCAAATAATACTCAAGAAGTGATTCCCTATCTTTATTTTGAAAATCAGGATGATCTTCCATCAATTTCATTAGAATATCACGTAAAATATCTGTATTTATACGAATAGCAGAATATTTTTTTTCAAGTACCTTTGAAATATAAGTTTTTCCTGATCCTGGTACACCAGAAAAACAGACAAATATTTTCTTATTTTTAGTATTAAAATTTTTAATATAATTTTGATGAATATAGAATATTTCTTTATATAATTTATTATCCATTATAAGATCTAAACATAAATAACTTAAATACTTTATGCCATGCATAATTTTGTGACAACAAATATAAAGTTAATAATAATTCTATATAAAATGAAATATGTTCTATCAATCGACGCAGGAACAACCGGCATAACAATTTTATTGATAGACAAAGATACAAAGATAATAAAAAAAGAATATGCAGAACTGCAACAATATCACCCACATCCAAGTTGGGTTGAACATGAACCTTTAGAACTAATAGAAAAAACAAAGCATCTAATTGAAAGAATAACACAAAATATAGATATTAAAGAAATTTCTGCTATTGGTATAACAAACCAGAGAGAAACTGTTGTTGTGTGGGATAAGAACACTGGTAAGCCAATATATAATGCAATAGTATGGCAATGCAGACGCACTTCTGAAAGATGTAATGAATTAAAAAAACAAGGATATGAAAAATGCGTCAAAGAAAAAACAGGTTTAGTAATTGATTCTTATTTCTCTGCAACAAAGATAGAATGGGTCTTGAAGAACAAAACAACAAATTCTGAAAATTTACTTTGCGGAACAATTGATACTTGGTTAGTCTGGAATTTAACAAAAAAACATGTTACAGATACAAGCAATGCATCTAGGACTATGCTTTTCAATATACATACAAAAAAATGGGATGATGAACTATTGCAATTGTTTAAAATTCCAAAGAATATACTTCCAGAAGTAAAATCTTCGAGCGAGATATATGGATATACTGAAATAAATAATGTGAAAATACCTCTTGCAGGTATAGCAGGAGACCAACAAGCAGCATTGTTTGGCCAATGTTGTTTTAATAAAGGAAATATAAAAAACACATACGGAACTGGCTGCTTTACTTTATTTAATACTGGTGCAATGCCTGTAAAATCAAACAATCTTCTAACTACAATTGCTTGGACCATAAACAATAAAACAACTTATGCTTTAGAAGGAAGTGTATTCGTAGCTGGGGCTGCTGTTCAATGGCTAAGAGATAATCTAAACATAATCACAAGAGCAGAAGAAACAGAAGCAATTGCCAATTCTATTGAAAACAATGAGAATGTTTATTTTGTTCCTGCACTAACTGGTCTTGGCTGTCCCTATTGGGATCCAAACGCAAGAGGATTAATTATTGGTTTAACAAGAGCAACAAAAAAAGAACATATTGTAAGAGCTGCATTAGAAAGCATAGCATATCAGAGTAGAGATGTAATTAAAACAATGCAAAAAGAAGCAAGTATTTCTGTAAAAGAATTAAAGGCAGATGGTGGCGCTGCAGTCAATAAATTTCTTATGCAGTTTCAAGCAGATATATTAAATGCAAAAGTTATTGTTCCTAACATAACAGAAACAACAGCATTAGGTGCAGCATTTTTAGCAGGTCTTGCTGTTAATTTTTGGAAAGATTTAGAGGAAATAAAATCAACATTAAAGGTAAAAGAAGAATACATCCCCAATATGAATGAAGAAATCCGAAATAAGTTGTATAATAAGTGGAAAGAGGCTGTTGAAAGGAGTAAAAATTGGATGCAATAAAAAGATTTAATAATAAACAAAATAATAAATCTAAAATGAAATTAACTAAATTAGAAAAAAACATATATGTAATGTCACATAAAAGAGATTATGAAATTTTATTACTAATAAAACAAATTGAAAAACAAAAATTAACAAAGCAAGATAAGTCTTTGATTAGATTAATTAAGACCCAGTTAAAGAAAGACTGGAGAACGCCACTTATCAAAGAATTAAACAAATTATTAAGAAGATACTAATTCTTTTTCATAACATTCAAATATTTCTTAATTTTATCTTTTATTTTTACAGTCAATTCTTCATCAAATCCAAATCTATCAATTTCATCAAAATCTATTTCTGGCATCTTGGTTAATGATCCTAAAAATTCTCTACCTGCCAATTTGGTCTGTTCTTCAAGGTCATAAGAGATTTTTGTACCAAATTTTCTAAAGACAGGTAGCTTAGAAATACTGTTTGCACCCGCCTTAAGCAAAAGTGAAGTTCTCTCTATTCTATCACTCCATATTCCACACTGAATATCTATTCTAGGAAATTCTATTCTTGTTTTTGCTATCCACCATGCCTGATATTCTGCTGAAGGAATATCTGCATCAGAATAAACAGTTCCTTTATGAGGGATAAGGCCATAAATATGTATTTTAGATATGTGGTATTTTTTAATAAAATTAACAAGCTTATCAAAATCATCCTTTGTTTCACCTAAACCTATAATAAGAGTCATTGCTGTTTTCATTCCTATTTCATTTGCAGTTTCAAACATTTTTAAATAAGGGTTAATTGGTTTTGATGGACATGCTTTTTTATGCACATCTTCATTTATTGTTTCAACACTACCAACAACTCCTTTAACATATGGTTTGTATCTTTCAAGAAGTTTTTTAGGAATTGGTCCTAGACTTATCCAGACTTTTTCACCATATACTTTATTTATTTTTTCCAGCATAGATTCTATTTTATCTGCATTGAATGCATTTATTCCACCTGTAAAAAATCCAAATTCCCAACCAAGTTTCCTGCAAAGCCATGTTTCAGCAAGAATGCTTGATTCGTGTCTTATAGCTGTCTCCTTTGCAGTCTTCTCTTTAGGAAGAGCAGACATAAAGCAGAATCCGCAATCATTTATACCACACCACCAACTAAAGAAAATAGCTCTTTCGAAGCATGTTGTCATAGAAAAATTCTCTGAATAGACTTTGCCTGCTTTTTCTATTAATTGTTCTGTTTCCTTGTCCATTTTATAGAAAAATAGAGGTTGGTTTTTAATGGTTATGGAGTTAAAAGCCTCTGAGGGGAGTTGCACCCCTGACCTATTGCTTACGAAGCAATCGCTATAGCTGCTAAGCCACAGAGGCATTACAAGAGTGGGACTAAGGGAACAGAGTGACCGCATGTCGCACGATCCTTGCTCAAGCTTTGATAAAAGGTTGCTGCTAAGCCACAGAGGCATTGATTAAAAATTATAATTTCTCCAATACCTTATCTTTACTTCCTAAACTTCTCTGACAGTTTGCGCAGATAGCGTGCTTTTTTCCTTTCTCATCTTTTACATGCGTACCAATAATTTTAGATAAAAAGGTTTCTGGAATTTTATTCTTGCATATTTCACATTTCATATTAGCTGAATATTATAGTGATTTATATAGTTTTTTGGATTAAAGCTCTTAATAAAGTATAATAATATTTATCAAAGTGATTATGCCTACCAAAAGGAACTGAGGCAGGCATTTTTCAAGCTTTTACTGATTCGACTAAAGTAGAACAAGCAATGTTTTATGACAGCACCACGGCTTTGATGTAGTGGTGCTTTATTATTTTGATAAAATATTAAATAAAAATAAGGAATATTAACTAAAATTAAAACCTATTTATTCACTAGCTTAGCTAATTCCTTCTTAAACTCATCCAGATCTGCAAATTCTTTATAGACTGAAGCAAATCTTATATAAGCCACTTTGTCCAGTTGTTTTAGCTTTTTCATAACTAAATCTCCAAGTTTGCTGGAAGCAACTTCAACACCATCCATCTCTCTTAGGCTGTTTTCAACAAACTGGACTATTTTATCGATCTGATCTGAACTAACTGCCCTTTTTTGGCAGGAGAATAATATGCCTTTCCTGATTTTTTCTCTGTCAAACTGTTCTCTTTTGCCGTCTTTCTTGACAACCATAATAGATGGTGCCTCAACTCGTTCATAAGTAGTAAATCTTTTCTCACAAGATAAACACTCTCTTCGTCTTCTTGTGATGAAAGAATCTCCTGTTTCTCTTTTATCAACAACTTTTGTTTCACCAGAATGACAGTAAGGGCATTTCATAGAGATTTAATAATATCTTAGATTTATATGTGTTTCTTCTTAAAATATACAGAAATAACAAATAATATGAATGAAAAAATAAGGGTTGTCACAATAATAAAAACAAATATAGTAAAGAAAAAATTATCAGGATACAGAAGAACAAGCTTGTCAACTGCTGGATTCATGAGCCACAAATCATTATTGAAAAACAATTTATGAAAAACAATAAATGAGTTTTCAAAAAACAAAGATAGAATTGCGAAAATAAGAATAAAAATAAATGACAATATGCTTGAGTAGCAAAGCAAACTTGCAATATTTCTTTTGTGATAATAAAAAGACAATAAAACGAGAACCAATGACAAAATAAACATATATTTAATACCATTGAGAAGCCATTTTACATCAACCATGTGTAATTTATCCTGCTCAGAAAAAAAATCTGAATAAAATTCACCATTACTTTTCATATAACTCCACAATTCATGTGTTGCGTTCCAAGTATTCTCATAACCAAATGTTTCATAAACATCATTCTTTTCATATTGCCAGTCATAAAAATATTTATTATATAAAAATAAATGAAAACTTAGTAAAAAAATAAAGATTATTAAAAAAACTGCTGATAAAGTTAAGAACAATTTTTTCTTAAGCATAATACAATTTCCCTGTTTTTTTCTGCTCTCTGTCTTTGTAACTTCCAATTTTATTAATTCTTGGTCTGTGGCTCAGTTCATCTCTGCGTAATGATATTCCTAAATTAGTCAATAAATCATTCATGCCCCTCTCCATGGCAAATGGGCCTGCAACCTTACCTGCCACAGCTGGCTCTCCATCAAATACCAGTAGTTTATCTGAAGCATAATCCAAAAACAATAAATCATGATCAACTACAAGAACAGATATGCCTTTAGCTTCAACAAAATATCTTATCATTTTAGAAACCGCTAATCTCTGTTCAACATCAAGATAAGCAGATGGCTCGTCTAATAATATTAAATGTGCTTTTCTGCTCATTGCAGCAGCTATAGCAACTCTTTGGAGTTCACCTCCGCTAAGCTGGTTTATTTGCTTTAACAACAAAGGCTCTATTTCCAAAGGATCTATAAGTTCTGTTTTATATTTCTCAATAGCATCTCCTAATATTGACTGGACCAATTCATCTGAATCATTATCTAAATATTGTGGTTTGTATGAAACTGCCACTTCTGTATCTATATTTCCATGATCTGGTTTTTCTACTCCAGCCAATAATTTAACAAAACTTGTTTTTCCAATACCATTTTCTCCTAAAACTCCAACCACAAGCTGTTTATGTAATTCGCCTGCTTCTGTTTTCAAAGAAAATTTTCCCATTTTTTTGTCAAGTTCAGGCCAGCTTGTCAAAACCATTCTTGTTTTTGTATCCAGTGCTGCCTTAATATCAAACACAATTTTAGAATCTCTAAAACGAATATTTTGATCTTTCAAATAACCTGCTAAATAAGCATTAATGCCTTCTTTTGTTGATTTAGGCAGACTTACTACTCCAAAACTTCCTGATTTACCATACATTATGTGTACAAGATCAGTCATATAATCTAAAGAAATTAAATCGTGTTCAATAACTAAGACTGAAGTTTCTCCATCTTCAACCAATGATCTTATTAGTTGAGCGACTTTTAATCTCTGTTTAATATCTAAATAAGAAGTTGGTTCGTCAAAAATGTAAAGATTTGCTTTTTTCAAAACAGTTGCAGCGATTGCTATTCTTTGTAATTCTCCACCAGAAACATTATTTATATTAGTTTCCAATACTTTATTTAAAGAAAGAGCTTCAACAATTTCTTGAAGTTTTCCTGTTTCATTAACTTTCTCTAAAAGCAGCCTTACACTTCCTTTTGCAGTTTTAGGGATCATATCAACATGCTGCGGCTTATAAGCTACTTTTATTTTACCGTCTCGGACTTTTTCAAAAAACCTCTGTGCTTGAGTTCCTTTGAAATAATTCAACAAATCATCAAATCCAGCCTCTTTATCCTTCCCTAAGTTAGGTTTTTCTACTCCTGCCAGAATATTTATAGCAGTGCTTTTACCAATACCATTTTTACCTATTATACCTACAACCTTTCCTGGTACAGGGGTTGGCAGTGAAAAAAGTACAAACTTGTTTTCCCCATATCTGTGAATTGGCTCTGTATCAAATTCTGCAGGCAGGTTAATAACATCTATGGCACCAAAAGGACATTTGTTGACACAGATCATGCACCCTATGCAAAGCTCTTCTAATATACCTGCTTTATGATCATCTGCCTTGAATATGCATTCATCTCCTTTCCTATTAATAGGACAGTACCTCATGCATAAAAAATGCCCACAACCTTCAGGATTGCATTTATCCTTTTTTATTACAGCCAAACGTTTCATATTTAGCAAAAACCATTCACAATATATAAAGGTTATTGGAGAAGAATATTTAAACAAATAAAACAATCTTAAATTATGATTGAAACATTTTGGATAAAACTTGTACTTTCATTTATAGTTGGAAGTTTGTGGGTTACTCTCACTACTGTTCTAGCTGAAAGATATGGTAGTAAAATTGGTGGTTGGATAGGTGGTTTGCCATCTACAGTACTGATAGGATTATTTTTCATAGGTTACATTCAAGGAACAGAAATAGCTGCACAAGCAACGAATATAATTCCAATAATAGTTGGTTTTAATGGAATTTTCCTTATCTTATATGCAAGTTTAATTAAAAGAAGCTTTATTTTAGCATTAATAGTTTCATTAATAGCATGGTTCGTTCTCTCTGGAATTATAATAATCTATAATGTGGAGAACTTTTTATTTTCAGTTATTGGTTGGATATTGCTTGTATTTATTTCTTATTATATTTTTGAAAATTTATTAAAAGTAAAATCATATGAAAAAATAATAATTGAATATTCTTTTTCACAACTATTTTTGCGTACATTATTTGGAGGGGTTGTCATAAGTTTTGCTGTTTTTATGAGCAAACTTGCCGGCCCAATATATGGAGGAATTTTTTCTGCATTTCCTGCAATGTTTCTTTCAACACTTATAATTACATATTATGCAAGAGGGCAAGAATTCTCAGTTGCTATAGCTAAAAGCTTAATGATTAGCGGGCTCATTAATGTAACTATATATGCAATTGCAGTAAAATATACTTATATTTATTTTGGATTAATGTTAGGAACAATATTAGCATGCATTATTACTGTAATAAGTGGGTATATTACATACACTTTTATTCAGAAAAAATTAATTTAGAAATCCTCATTTCAAAATCCTCAAACCCCTTATATAATTGTGCTTTAAACCCAAACCTCAAAGCACCATCCACCTTCTCTTGATCATCATCCCAAAACAGCACCTCATTCTTCTGCAAGTCACCTAGTGATCTAAATATATGTCTATAAAATTCATTTTCCGGTTTCTTGCTTCCAATAAAAGCAGATGAAAAAATACTATCAAAAAGCACATCAAATCCAAGATGTTCAAGGAAAAAATTTGTTCTGTGCTTTTCATTGTTTGTTGCTAAGTAACATTTAATTCCAGAGGCCCTCAATTCTTGTATAAAAACTATCATCCTCGATTCTATCTCAGATTCTCCATGAAACCAGTAATCCATTAAATCTTCAACAGACCCATTCCATCCCCAATTTTTAAGAAAAGGTATTATAGCTTCTTTCAAATCCTCCTTCCCAGTTAAGCACAGATTAAACTTATTCTCAAAAAAAGGATTAATTTTATCCATTGAAATATTATAATCTTTAGAAAAGCGCTTGCTAAATCGCTCACCATGAGTTATTATTCCATCTGCATCAAATATTACAGCTTTTATTGGCATTAAAAAGAGAAATAACTGTTAATTTATATTATTTAACATATTTTCAAATTAAATTATTTGATTATCTTTGTTTTACTCGGATGACATATAGAATTAGTTGAAGCTGCTTTTGTAGCGATTCCTTTTCCATCACTTCAAACTGTTTCTGTTTATAATTCATTATCTCCTACTCCTATTCAAATAATAAGCTAAGACAGTCAATATTCCAAAAAACACAGCATATAATAGCAACACACCAAATCCAAATATCTGCTCTGGAATACCATGTCCAAAAAACAATACTTCCCTAAAAAGACCTTCAGCAACAACTAGCGGACTGAACTGTGCAAAAAATGCCGCCTCTATTGGCATGATTTCCAGAGGAAAGACAATATCTGAAAAAAAGAACAATATCAATGCAAAGAACAAAGAAGTTAACAGTGAAGTTTGCCTTTGCTTAATAATATAACCAAATATCATCCCAATTTCAATAAAGACTATTACAGACAACAATACTGCTGCAAAAAACACAGGAGTGTTTGCTGTAAAAACAACTCCAAAACTAAAGTATGCAACTAAAAGCAAAACTGCAAGCTGCATACCAATCATTACAAGCGTTGTAATAAACAACCCGAGAATAAACCAAAAATGATTTATTGGTAAAAGGAAATTCCTGAAATAAGCCGGACTATGCGTCTCATTTAACACAAGCATATTTGACAGCATGACACTGATAAATGTAATCATAAATATAAGCAACATTGGAAACACCACTTGAAGCTTGGTAAACTCCTCTTCATCAGGGACAGCAACAAAAGTTGCAGAGATTGGATGTAAGAATTTATCTGCATCCTCTTCATTAATTGAAGAGAATTCTTCTATATAAATATCAAAAGATTCTGACAAGCCATCTAAGTTTGCTACGCCTGCATCAATATTTTCTATATGTGTTTTTAAAGAAATTTCTATGTTTAAAAGATTCGAATATGCTTGATCTAAATAACCTACAATTTCATTTATGTTGTCAAGCAGATCATAAATTTGGTTCAAAGTAACACTTTCTAAATCCCCAGTAGTTTGTAAAGTATAAATTGTGTTTTCTAATTCTTGAACAGCTTCATTTATTGAAGTATAAAGCTGCTGGAATATGAAATGATCATAAGGAACCCCTGATGAGATTAAATAATTCTCAGCAAAAGTAACTGTTGCATTAACATTTGTAATTGCTGACTGCATTGCATATAAATCATGCAGCACTTCAGTCACATTTGCAGTACCAGCATAATCTCCCCCAATAATTACTGCAGTATCATTAAGTTCCTGCTGAAGTTCTTTAATACGAAAGTAAGATGGCTCAAATTCTTCCCTTGCATAAACCACTTCTTCATATAATGAAACAAGATCCTTTTTTAGAAGTAATGCGTTGTCTCTAAGTTCATGGACTTGCATTTGTCCA
>Ga0210057_1005195_pt1 | contig 16850 bp, 27 predicted proteins | sample CryGeyCG2114_010_2_FD_183968 | JGI IMG/M metagenome (GOLD analysis project Ga0210057, IMG submission 183968) | Groundwater microbial communities from aquifer - Crystal Geyser CG10_big_fil_rev_8/21/14_0.10 (SPAdes) (version 2) | ecosystem: Environmental > Aquatic > Deep subsurface > Groundwater ...
AAAAGTGGAAGATATATTTAAATACATCAATATGTATGCAAGAATATGCAAGTTGAAGATGGACAAACCAGTATAAGGATAAGTAAAAGACTTCTTTCTGTGCTTAAAAGTATGAAAGATTCTACTAATGAAAGCTATGAGGAAATAATTTGGGACGCTATAGAACCTTATCTTGAACTAAATGATAAAACTAAGAAGGAAATAGAAGAGGCGTTGGCTGAATACAAGAGAGGAGAATATTATACTCTTAAAGAAGTAAGGGAAATGCATGGATTAGAATGAGAATAATTATTTCTAGTAAGGCTGCTAAAAAATTAGATAAATTAAATCCCTTTGTTAAAAAGAAAGTTCTTGATGTCCTTAACAAAGTTGAGTCTGGAGAGAAGGTTGATATTAAAAAGATGTCCGGTAAAAAAGAAGAGTTTAGAATTAGAGTTGGAAATTATCATATTATTATGGATAAAGTTTCAAAAGATGAATATCTTGCGACTAATATAGGTAAAAGAGAGAATATTTACTTTTTTGATTTTATTTAGCTTATTTTGCTTTTTTAAGATTGTTTGTTATTTGAAACTCTTATTGATATATTAAAAATTTTAGGTTTCTTGATGATTGTATTTGAGGTTGTAGATAAAACAGGCAGGTTGATAAGAATGACCAGGAGACAATGGAAACACATAGTCCAAAAACATCCAGACTTGTCGGGAAAAGAGGAAAATATAAAGATGGCTTTGAGAATTCCTGACGTTATTATCAGTCACAGGCTTGATAAAAATGCGGCGAATTACTATAGGCACTACAAAAATGAGAGATCATATCTTTTAGTCTCAGTTAGGTATTTAAATGGAGACGGATTTGTAATAACATCTTTTTACACCAGGAGAATTAGAAGATGAAAAGCGAAAAAATAGAGATAAATTATGATCAGGAATCTGACTTGCTTGAAATTTTTATAGGGAGAGCCGTGCCTTCTTATTTTGATGAAATAGATGATGATTTGTTTGAAGGAAGAAGTAAAAAAACAAATAGGCTCACTGGATACAAGATATTCAACTTAAACAAAAGGAAAAAAGAATGGATGAAAAGTATAAAAATCACTCTTCCTGCAGATGTGAAATTTGTTTCCTAATGTTTTCCTTGTTATTTAGTTACTAACTTATTTCCCAAACTTCTAGGGATTCCATAAATAGTTTTTCTTCTGCTATTTTTTTGTGTTTTAGATTTTGATTTTTTAATAGAAATAAGATTTTATCTTTTGGAGTAAGAGATGATAATAGAAGCAGGATTTTACCTTTTTTGTTTAGATGTTTTTTAACTTGTTTTAGAAATTTTAGAATAATTTCATCTCCTTTTTTTCCTCCGGTTGTTGCTAACTGACTCTGTTTGTCTTCTCTTTTATCTCTTGGTAAATATGGAGGATTAAACATTATTAAATCAAATTTTTCTTTTATATTTGAAAATAGGTTGGATTTAACACATGGAATGTTATTTTTCTTTAGGTGTTTTACAGCTTCTGGATTTATGTCTACTGCAAGAACGGAGAGAGCTTTATTTTTTATTGCTGATTTTGCAAGAATGCCTGAACCTGAGCCCATGTCTAAGACTGATTTGTTTTTTGCGTATTTCTTTATTTGTTTCTCTATTAAATAAGAGTCTTCAGCAGGTTGGTATATCATCCTAAAAGAGTGTTCAGAAAGTCAATAATCTGATCCTTGAAAAGTATAGATGTCCCTAGTAACGCCAAGAGAATCACAAGTACTATTGATAGAACTATTATTTTTATTGTTGAGTTTCTCTTTCCTGGCCCTATGTATTTTGGCTTTTGACCTGTCTTTTGAGGATGTTGAGATGGCTCTGAGGTCGGAAGTTTCTGCGCTGGCGGTTTTTGTGGACTCTGAGGAGTAGGTTGTTCTTTAGGCGGAGGAGTAGGTTGTTCTTTAGGCGGAGGAGTAGGCTGCTCCTGGGGAGCTCTGGAAGCGGTTTGAGGTTGAGAAACTTTTTTTTGGGCCTCTTCTCTTTTTATCTTTTTCATCTCTTTTTTAGAGAGTCTTTTTTCTTCCGGTTCAGGCTCTCCAAAGGAAGGAATCATTCCTGATTCTACGGCTTTTGCCGCTTCCATTACTTCGGATTCTTTATAACCTGAACCAATCATGCTTTTTACAGCTTTTTCTAAAGGAGTTCCTCTATCAACCGCGTTCTTCAGACTTCCATAAATATCAGATCTCATTTTAACTCAAGAGTTTTAGCGTTCTCGACTATATGAACATTCTGATTTTCTTTATATCCTAATTCGATTGCAAGATCCGCTCCAGCTCTTAATTTTTTATAATCTCCGTGAGATGGAATAACATGTTTAGGTTTTGTTAGAGATATAAGGTCTCTTAGGTCTTCTCTTCCTCCGTGTCCTGAAACGTGGACGTTATCAAATATTCTTACTTTATGTTTTCTTAGTCTTTTCTCTAAACCTGCTCTGCTTAGTTCTGTTATTGGTGTAGGGATTGTTTTTGAGGAAAATATAATATGGTCTCCGTCTTCTAAATTGTACTTTAACTTTCCTCTCGATATTCTGTCTAAGATTGAGTTAGGCTCTCCTTGGTGTCCTGTGCATACTAAAACATATCCTTTTTTGTTTCTGTTTATTTTTTTAAGAGCTCTTTCTAATTGACTTCTGTATGTTGCTATTGTTATCTGATTTTTAAAAGGGGCCTGTCCGACGTCTGAGGCGGCGTAGACGTATTTTGCTAGACTTCTTCCCATAAAAATTACTTCCCTGTTTAGTTTTTTGCTGAATTCTACTATTGACTTTAGTCTTGCTATGTGTGAGGAAAAAGTTGTAATTATTATCCCTGCGTTTCTGTTGTCTGTTGTAAATAGTACATCCTGTAAAAGACCTCTTGCTATTTTTTCGGATGGTGTTTTCCTGTCGTCGGGAGCGTATAAGCAGTCTACTATTAAGGCTTTTATTCCTATTTTGGACAATTCTTTTAGTCTTTTGTAGTTTGGCTTTTCTCCGAATGTTGGAGCGTTGTCGAATTTATAGTCATTGGCGTATATGACTATTCCTTCTGGAGTATGGACTGCTATCATTGATGATTGTATGGTTGAATGGGTTATGTTTAGGAATTCTGCTTTGTAATTTCCGGATTTTCCCTTGATTATGAAGGATTTGTTCATTTCTACAGGAATAATTTTATTTGGAATTGTTTTTTGGTTATCGTCTAATAAACTTTTTAGCAGTCTGCATGTGAATGGTGTGCTTATTACGGGGGCTTTGTATCTATATGCTCCGTAAGGAATCCCTCCTACGTGGTCTAGGTGTGCATGGGAAACGAGAATTGCTCTTACTTTATCCTTTAATCCTTTTTTTTCTAAAGTTGATTCATCTGCTAAAGCTCCGATGCTTCTCATCCATTTTTCTGTTGGATTTTTTTCTTTCTCTTCAACTTCTACTATCGCCGGAAGGTATAATCCCATATCAAACATTATTACGTCTTCTCCGATTTCTAAGCAAGTCATGTTCTTTCCGACTTCGTTATAACCTCCGATAGGATGAATTTTCATAAACGAGATTGGTAAAAGTCATTTAAATAGGTTATTGATGAGACAAAGATATAAATAAACAAAAATATTTTTGTTCTTATGAGTCATCAAAAGAGGATTAATACTCACAAGAATGTTTTATACGGATTAGTTGTTATTCTTCTTATTTTACAGATAATTTCTTTTGTTATTGTTACATCTCAGGTTTCAAGATTAGATTATGAAAGAGAGGAATTGAAAGGGTTATTGGCTGACTCTGTCGCTGTCATAAGGGAGAATATAAATGGTGTCCAGCTTGAAAATCAGGCGGCTATAAGTGAATTATCCAGGAGATTATCAGAACAGAAGGAAGATATACAGGGGGAAATAAATCTCATTAAGGCTACTCAGGATGATTTTTCAGGAGTTATTGAGGATAGTGTAAGAGGTGTTGTTAATATAGGAACTGATATCTCTGCAGGAACGGGTTTCATTGTTGATTCTTCGGGTTATGTCTTGACTAATCAGCATGTTATACAGGGAAGCAGTTTTATCAGAATTTTAACTTATGATGGGGATGTCTATAATGCAGAGTTAGTCGCTCAGGATGTTTTTCTTGACCTTGCTCTGATAAAGGTTGAAGGAGAGTTTTCTGAGTTGGAATTTGCCGATTCTGATAGTGTTCAGGTTGGAGAGAAAGTGATTGCCATTGGAAATCCTTTAGGTTTGAGCTTTACGGTTACTGAGGGTATTATTTCTGCTGTTAAAAGAACAGGACCTAATGGGGTTCAGGCATATATTCAGACTGATGTTACACTAAATCCCGGAAATTCGGGAGGGCCGTTGATAAACAAGCAAGGAAAAGTTGTTGGAGTTAATAATTTTAAGATTGGAGGGGCAGAGTCATTAGGATTTGCTCTTGAGAGTAATGTTGTTTCTGAGTTTGTCGATAATGCTTTAACTCAGAACCTGACTGCCTAAAATGCTTAGACAAAAACCCTCTGCTAAGATAAAAAGAAGATATCTTTTAGTTAAAGGAAATAAGGAAGATATTGAGAGGGCTATTCTTGAGTATATTGGGACGTTAGGATGGGCTAAAGCGTCTCCTGTTTTTGTTAGTGTGAAAAAGGGGGAGTGTGTTCTTGCTGTTGATAGGAGGGCTTTAAGTGATGTCAGGGCAGCTTTTTCTTTATCTAAGAAACTGGAAGTTTTAGGAGTTTCAGGAACTATTAAGGGATTGAAACGAAGAATTTAAATTTGAATTATTCTTTAATTTACTATGAAGAGGTCTGAGATAAAGCTGGTGTTTTTAGGATTGCTTTTGGTGATTTTGGCTATATTTGTTATAGTTGCTTATTTCTCGGGAGATGTTTCAGTTTCTAATAATATTCCAGATAATGTAAGCGAGGACAATTATTGTGATCCTGATAATAGACCTCAGAATTGTATAGAGATTTACAGGCCTGCTTGTGGATGGGATCTTTCGGGTGTGCAAGTAAGAACTTTCAGCAATGAATGTTATGCGTGTTCGGATTCAGAGGTTGCATACTGGACTTCTGGAGAATGTTAGAAGCACAAAGCTTAAATAAGAATTAAATTTTCTCTGACTGAGGTTTTTAAAAGATGGAAGTTCCAAGTGATGTTCAGCACCAGGCAATGGGTTACGACAGAGCCGCGACTATGTTTGCTCCTGACGGTAGACTTTTACAGGCGGAATATGCTGAAAAGACTGTAAAGTTAGGAAGTGCGAGTATTGGTCTTGTTTGCAATGACGGGGTTGTTATTGTCGCGGATAAAAGAGTAAGGGATAAGTTGATAACTCAGGAGTCTGCGACTAAGATTCATGAAATAGATGATCATGTAATCGCTTCATCTGCAGGAATACTTTCTGATGCTAGGATATTAGTTGAGGGTGCGCAGGTCTTAGCTCAGCAGAACAGAGTTACTTATGATTCTGCCATTGAGCCTGTTAGTATAATCAAATATATTGCTGATAAAAAGCAGATGTCTACTCAGTATGGAGGTTTAAGACCTTATGGTGTTGCATTGCTTGTTGCTGGGGTTAATAAGGGAAAGTGTTACCTTTATACTTCTGATGTTACCGGAAACTTTTACGGATATCACGCCAACTCGATTGGGGAGCATGACGAGCAGATAAAGGAGAGTTTAAGGTCTGATTATAAAGCAGGGATGAGTATTGATGACGGAATAAAGTTTGCTTTAAAAATATTTAAGGAAATTCTTGATAAAAACTTTGATCTGGAAAGATTTGAGGTTGCTTATATTAAGAAAGATAAGCTAAAAGTTGAAAGAATTAATGGGGAAGATCTGAAGAAACATTCTAAGTAGGCATAGTTTTTTAAATGGATTAATTTTACTTGGTTATGGACAGATTAGCTAAATTTAAGGGTCCTATTGATGAATCTACTTCTAAATATCTTAGAGAGTTGTTTTCTAATACTTCCAACATTGGAGGATGGAAGGATAATCTTCTTGGGGTTTTGGAGGAATTTTCTAAGAGGGGGAAAAGTGTGAGGGGAAAACTTGCTCTTGCTTCTTGTGAGATGTTTGGAGGGGTGATTGATGAGAATGCACTAAAGGTTGCGGCTGCAATAGAGATATTTAATTCTGCTTTGCTGATTCATGATGATATTATTGATAATGATGAAATAAGAAGAGGAGGGAAGACTATCTTTAAGCACTATATTGATTTTGCGGATAAGGAGGGTTTTGATGATAGAGAGCACTTTGGAAAAAGCATGGGGATATGTGCTGGAGATATTTGTATAGGGGTAGTATTTGATATTCTTGGAAAGCTTGAGATTAGCGAGGATAAGAAGAGCAAGATTATTTCGCTATTTTCTGGCGAGCTGGCTAGTGTAGGTTTTGCTGAGATGGATGATGTTTATCTAGGATTTTCTGATAAGGAATTTGACAGGGAGAGAATTCTTGATATGTATAAGTATAAAACAGGGCAGTACACTTTTTCGGTTCCGCTTATTGCGGGAAGTATTTTGGCAGGGAAAGGGGATAAAGATGAATTGAATAAGTTGGGTCATTTTTTGGGGATTGCCTACCAGGTTAAGGATGATGAGTTGGGGATTTTTGGAAGTGAGTCTGAATTGGGGAAGCCTGTGGGCAGTGATATTATTGAGGATAAGAAGACATTATTTAGGGCATATCTTTTTGAATCAGTTGGTGAGGAGGAGAGAAATAGATTGAAGAATATTTTTGGGAATAAAGAAATTGGTGAGGAGGAGATTGAATTTGTGAGAGGGCTTATGAAGAGGTATTCCGTGAGGGATAGGGTTGATAAGGATGTTGAAGAGGTTGAAAAAGAGGCGGAGGAGATAATAAATGGCCTTCCTGTTTCTGAATCTGACAGGGAGTTTCTGGTTGATTTTCTCAGATATAATATACGGCGGAGGAGATAAAGTTTTAAATAACTGGAATTGTGTTTTGTTTAATGGTTAATGTTATTGCTAGGATTAAGGCGAAGGGAAAGACTTATGAGATTTCTGTAGATTTTGAGGAAGCGATGAAGGTTAAGGATGGAAATGGCGCTGTGACTTCTGCTTTGAATTCTAACGGGGTTTATTATGATGTTAATAAGGGAACTATTGCTTCTGATTCTGATTTGAAGGATGCTTTTGGAACTGCTGATATTTATGCTGTTGCTGAGCAGATTATGAAAAAGGGGGATATTAACAAGCCTCAGGAATTTAGAGATGCTGAAAGAGAGAAAAGGGTTGTTCAGGTTATTGGTTTAGTTGTAAGAAATGCAGTTGATCAGCATGGAAAGCCTTATACTGAGGATAGGATAAAGAGAGCGGCTGATGAGGTCGGATATAATTTTGATAGTAAGCCTGCTGAGGTTCAGATGAAGCTACTTGTTGATAAGCTGAAAACAGTTATTCCGATAAAGATTGAGGTAAAGAGGATAAAGCTGATTATTCCTGCTCAGTATACCGGACAGACTTATGGTTTGATTCAGGATTTTAAGGAGTCTGAGAATTGGTTATCTAATGGAGATTTAGAGGTTGTGATAAATATTCCTGCCGGGATGCAGTTAGACTTTTATGATAAACTGAATAACGTAACTCATGGAGCTATTGTTAGTGAAGAGTTGAATGAATGACTCATTTATTGGGAAAAGATGAAAGAGATCTGCTTGTGATAGTTTGTAATGATTGTGACAGGAAATTTCCTATAAGTAAAGATAGAATTAGCGAATTAGAGAAGAAGGCTGGAATTTGAAAAGACTCAGAGAAAGCTTTAAAAACCTTTAATTTATGTTAAATTGGTATAATACAGAAATATCATTAGGATTATACGCGATATTATGATTAGCACGGAAGAAAATATTACAGAAAGTGAAGAAAACGATTCTTATCCTCAGGAAGAGGAAGTAGAAAAAATAAGGAAAATAGTTATACCTGGCGAAGTTATTGTTTCTGGAGAAGACTTTTTACCTGGAGATAATGTAAGAAGGGAAGGAGATGATATTCTATCTAATAAATTCGGACTTTCTGAGCAGATTGGAAGAGTTGTAAAAGTTATTCCTCTTTCAGGAGCTTATGTTCCGAGAAGAAATAATGTTGTTTTAGGAAGAATTGTTGATATTCTACATAATGGTTGGTTAGTTGATATTGATTGTCCTTCCAACGGATTTTTACCTATTGCTGAATCTCCTAGATTTATCAAGCAGAGTGAGATGGATCAGTATTTGGATATTGGCGATGTTGTTGCTGCTAAGATTTGGTCTATTAAAGGAAGAGGAATTGACCTTGCTATGAAAGGGAAAGGACTAGGAAAGCTTGAAGGCGGATTTATGTTTAAGATAAATGCTAGTAAGGTTCCAAGAGTTATAGGAAGAGAGGGAAGTATGATAAACTTGATTAAAGATAACACTGGATGTAATATTACAGTCGGACAGAACGGATGGATTTGGTTGAAGGGAGATAATGTCGATGCTGAGATTAAGGCTAGAAGAGCTATAGATTTTGTAGCTGATAAGGTTTATATTACAGGATTAACGGACAAAATGGAGGAATGGTTTAAGAATAATTAAAATGGTAAAAAGACCGGATGGAAGAAAGGCAGATGAAATAAGGCCAATGAAGGCTGAAGTTGGAGTTGTTCCTAATGCTGATGGGAGTGCGAAATTTTCATTTGGAAAAACGCACGTTATTGCTGCAGTTTACGGACCTAGAAAATTACATCCTCAGCATATGCAGGATCCTCAGACAGGAATTTTAAGAGTTAATTATGACTTGCTAAGTTTCTCTGTTGATGATAGAAAGAAACCTGGTCCTTCAAGAAGAAGTAAGGAAATTTCTAAAGTTACCGAATGGGCTTTAGCTCCTGTTGTTGATTTGAAGGAATTTCCAAACACGGTTATTGATGTTGAAATTTATATTACTCAGGCGGATGCAAGTACAAGAACTGCAGGAATAAATGCTGCTTCTTTGGCATTAGCGCATGCAGGAATTCCAATGAGGGATTTGGTTACAAGTATTGCAATTGGTAAGCTGGATAAGGATTTGGTTGTTGATGTTGATAAAGAAGAGGAAGATTTCAAGGAAGGAGAGGGTGCTACTGACTTTCCGATGGCTAAGGTTGCAAACTCTGATGAATTTACTTTGTTACAATTAGATGGAAAGATTCAGCCTGAAAAGTTCAAAGAGGCAATAAAGATGGCAACAGAGGCATGCAAGCAGGTTTATGAAGTTCAGAAGAAAGCACTTAAGGAGGTAGTTGAAGAATGAGTGGAATGGATGCAACTAACTTAACGAGAGAGACTTTATCTAAGATATTTGCAGAGGGAAAAAGGTTTGACGGAAGAGGACTTTTGGATTTGAAAGAATTGGAAGTTGAATACGATGTTTCAAATAAGGCAGAGGGAAGTGCAAGAGTAAAATTAGGCAAGACAGAGGTTATTGCAGGAGTAAAATTATCTACCGGAGCACCTTATCCTGATTCTCTTGATTCTGGAAATCTTATTGTTTCCGGGGATTTGCTGCCTTTGGCTTCTCCGAGATTTGAACATGGTCCTCCTGGTTTCGAGGCTATTGAACTGCCAAGACTAATAGATAGAGCAATAAGAGAATCCGGAATGATTGACTTCAAGAAATTATGCATTACAGAAGGAGAAAACGTATGGAATGTTTTCCTTGATATTTATCCTTTGAATGATGATGGTTCTTTGATTGATGCAGCCAGTATTGCGTGTGTTGCCGCTCTTAGAAATGCTGTTCTGCCGGGGCTGACTGATAAAGGAATAGCAGATTATAAAAATAGAACTAAGGAGAAACTGCCTCTGAGTGATGTAATGCCTATCTCGTTTACGTTTTATAGGTTGGGAGATTCTTTGTTATTGCATCCTACAAGGGAAGAGGAAGAGGCATGTGATACTAAGATTAGTATTGGTATTTCTAAATGGAATGGTCAGTATATGTTAAACTCATGTCAGAAAGGGCATATTCCTCCTTTTTCAAGTGAGGATCTTAATAAGATGGCAGATATTCTTCCTCAGAAGTATGATGAGGTAATGGAAAGGTTTAAGAAATTCCTAAATTAGGTTAAAAAATGAAAGAACAATTTACTAAGTATGAGCTTGCAAGAATTTTGGGAGCCAGGGCTTTGCAGATTGCGATGGATGCTCCGATTTTACTTAAGATGTCTGATGAGGAGTTGAAAGAAATTTCTTATAATCCTATAAAAATTGCTGAGAGAGAGCTTGATTCTGGTGTATTGCCTATTAGTGTTCATAAGCCGATGCCTAGGAGAAAGGGCGGACCTCTTGAGATTAAGGAAGAGAAAATTGATGATAAGGAAATAATCAAGAAGGAGAAGGAAATTGAGGAAGAGATTTCTGAGAAGGCCGAAGAGTTAGGATTTGCTCCTGATGATGAAAGTGAAGATGATGATCACTCAAACGGTGATGATGATTAAACAAATTTATTAATGATAAGTTCTATTTTGTTTTATGATTATAAAAAAGGTGAGTGCTAAAAAGATAAAAGACTCTCGTGGTGCTTATACGATTGAGGTTAGTGTTAATGGCTCTAAGGCGAGTTCTCCTTCTGGAAAATCTACCGGGAAATATGAATCTAAGCCTTACAGGAAGAATATTGATTGGGATATTAATTTTATTAACAATTTTTCTAAAGAGTTGGAGATAAACTCTTTTGATGATTTGAAGGTTCTTGAAAGTTTTATTAAGAAGAAAGCTAGGTTGAAGGATGTTAAGGATTTTGGAGCTAATGCGCTTTTTGCTTTTGAGTCTGCTGTTTTGAAGGCTCTTGCTAAAGAAGAGGGTAAGGAGTTGTGGCAGATTGTTTCTGAAGGTGTGGGTGGAAGTTCTAAGAATTTTCCTTATCCTGTTGGAAATACTGTAGGTGGGGGATTGCATAGTTCTGGTTTTAAAGGACATCCTGATTTTCAGGAGTTTTTGATTATTCCTTTTTCTGATAAGTTTAGTGTTTGTGTTAAGGCGATGAAGGAGTTTCATAAATTAGTTGGTAAGAAAATTAAGTCCAGGAAGAAAAATGATGAGGGTGCATGGAATTCTTCTTTGGGTAATGAGGAGGTTATTGATATGTTTTGTGTTTTGAAGAAGAAAGTTGAGAATAAATATGGAATTGATATTGGAGTGGGTCTTGATGTTGCTGCTTCTTCTTTTTATAATAAGGGGAAATATAATTATGATGGGTTAAAGTTAGATAAGAAGTCTCACGTCGATAGGATATCTTCTTTGATTAATAAGTATGGAATTTATTATATTGAGGATCCTTTGGATGAGGAGGATTTTGAGGGGTTTAGTTTGGTTAAGGAAAATGTTTCTGGAATGATTGTTGGTGATGATTTGACTGTTACAAGTCCTAAACTTTTGAAGAAGGCTATAAGGAAGAATTCGATTAGTGCATTGATTGTTAAGCCTAATCAGAATGGTTCTCTTTTAGAGGTTCGTGAAGTGTTTAGGATTGCTAGGGATAATGGAATTAAGACTATAATGTCTCATCGTTCTGGTGAGACTCTTGATGATGCACTTTCTGATTATGCTTTTGGTTTTGGGGCTGATTTTATGAAGGCTGGTGTTTCTACTAAATGGCGCGAAGCTAAATTGAAAAGAATGATTAAAATTGAGAAGTCATTATAGTAATGTTTAAATATTAATTTGATTAGTTTGATTTATGTTAAAGAGAGGTTTGAGTGGAATTGTTACCACAGTGATTATAATTTTGCTTGTTCTTGCTGCAGTTGCAATTCTATGGGCTGCTGTGAGACCTGCTTTGGAATCTAGTGCTTCTTCTGTCGGAACTACTGAACAATTTGCATTGAGTTTTAGTATTGTTGGAGCGACTCAGGATGAAGATAATCTTAATGCTGTTTCTGTTAGTGTTAGGAGGAATGCTGGTGGGAGTGATGGTTTAGTTCAGGGAGTTAATGTTGTTTTGAAAGATAATTCTGGAAATAGTTGTGTTAAAAGAGTTGATGAAGCATTTGGCGTTTTAGAGACTAAGACTGTTCCTGTTAATTTACAAAATGAATGTCAGACTGGATTTTCCACATCTCTTTCAAGTGTAGAAGTTGCTCCAATTATTAACGATGGAAGTGAAAATGGACAGATTGGAGCTGTTTTAGATAGTTCTAATATTGGTTCTGGAAGTACTGGTGGAACAGGTGGAGCTACATGTTCTGACAGTCAACAAAACCAAGGAGAATCAGACGTTGATTGCGGAGGTCCTAACTGTGTAGCTTGTGCAGATGGACAAAGCTGTTTTGATAATGGTGACTGTTCAAGCGGAAATTGTGTATCTGGAACATGTCAGGCAGTTTCTGGTGGAACTTGTGGAGATGGAAATGTTGATGCAGGAGAACAGTGTGATGATGGAGCAGCTAATGACGACTTGGCTGCATGCACCTCAACTTGTACAATTAATAGTAACTTGTTATTGCACTTGAAGTTTGATGGTGATGCTACTGACTCTTCTGCAAATGGATATGATGGAACAGAACAAGGAAGTGTAACTTATGTGCTTGGACAAATTGGACAGGCTGCTCATTTTAATAAGGCGAATACTGGGGATCAGGTGCAAGTAAGCTCTAGTGTGGCTGTTCCACTTGGAAACTCAGAGAGAACCTTTTCAGCATGGATTAGGTTTGATAGCAATGACAGTAACTTAGCAATATTTAGCTATGGAGGAAGTCAAGCTGGTCAAGAATACACTCCAAGTCTGGCTAATCTGGGAGGAAACTTCAGAGTTGCTATATCTAGGGGAACAGGATGGATAGTATTCGCTGGGGGAGATGTTAGTTCAATAGTTAGTGGATTGCAAGATCAGTGGTTCCATTTAGCTTTGACAAGTAATCAAACAGGAATGCACAATTGTTACATTAATGGATTGTATTGCGGACAAGGAATCCTTGAATTGAACACTCAAATTTCAAACGTTTATGTTGGTAGAAGATACTCTGGGGGTGGAAGCTTATGGTTTGATGGAACGATAGATGACTTAAGGGTTTACGATCGAATCCTGTCTACTGGAGAAATAAATTCATTATATGATTTAGGCAGTCCCTAAGTTTTCTTAAACCAACATCTTTAAAAACCTAGAATATTTTTAGCCAACGTTACTAATTGAAAAATGGCAACTGATAAGACTGAAGAAGAAAAGAAAACAACGAAGAAGGCAACTACTAAAAAAACTACTGTGAAGAAGAGTGTAAAAAAAACGACTAAGAAAGCTACGAAGAAGGCTGTTAAAAAAACGACTAAGAAAGCAGAGAGTTCTAAAGATTCAGGTAATGCTGGTAAGACAAAGTCTGATGAATTGAAAGCAAAGCTTGAAGAGAAATTAAAAGCATTAGAAGCTAAGGTTGGAAAGGATAAAGAAGTTGATATTAAGGGAGAGGTTAAGGGAGAAAAAGAAGAAAAGAAAGATGCTTTAATTCCTGTTGAAGATTACTTGAAGTCATCTATTCATTTAGGAACTAGGGTAATCACTCCTGATATGAAACCTTATGTTTTTAGAAGAAGAGCTGATGGACTTGCTGTGTTTAACACTTCTTTAGTAGATGATGAGATAAAAGCTGCTGCTGATTTTATGAGCAAATTTGCTCCTGAACAAATTGCTATTGCATGTAAGAGGGAAGCCGGATGGCATGCTGTTAAAGAGTTTGGAGAGTCATTAGGTATAAAGACATTTACAAAGAAATATCCTGCTGGAACATTAACCAATGCAAAATTAGAGACATTTCTTGAGGCTGATTTAGTTATTGTTTGTGATCCGTGGATAGACAAAAACATAATGAAAGATGCTAATCAAACTAAAGTAAAAGTTTTAGCTGTATGTGATACTAATAATTACACTCGGGGAGTTGATCAAATCCTTCCTGGAAATAATAAAAGTGCAAAAAGTTTAGGAATGATATTCCATCTTCTTGGGAAGTTATATGCTGAGAAGAGAGGAATGATTGTTGATTATCCTCCAATACAGGAATTTGTTGAAGGCTGGGATGAATTGCAGCCTCCTGCTTAGGTTTAAATAGTTTTTTTCATTTCTTTTCTCATGAAGGATACTAAAAATACGGGGTGGGTTTATAAACCGGTTGGAATTTTCCTTATCATTCTGGGAGCGATTCCATTTCCATTTATCAACGGCTTCTACTTGAAGCTGGCTTTTATTATCGGAGGAGTTTTTATTTTGATATTTGGCGGACGTAATAAAAAAAACATTTATAAAGAAGAAAAAGCTCCTATGCAGATGAATATACACCATGTATTTTATGTTTTAGGAGTTGTATTTATTCTGGGGGCAGTTATATATTTTGCAAGAGAGTTTATAGCAGACCTTCCTACGATAATTAAACTAATTCTTCTAATAGTCTCATTTTTGGCAATGTTTATGCTTGCTGAAGTTTTCAGAGGGAGGGACATGTAATGGTTTTGTTTTATGGATTTGGACAATTAATATTCTGGGTCAGCTTAATAGTTGCAGGAGTGTTGTTTGGAATTTATAGAAAGATTCATCCTGTTTTTTACCTTAGCTCTGTGGCATTATATATTTACACTGCTGGATTTGTTATAGCGGAATATAGCTTAGGAAAGGGATGGATATTAGGGATACTAGTATTTTCTGCTATTGTTTTTATGTTGCTTGGATACTACTTATCAAAAAGCATCAAAAAAACTGGAAAAAATTTAGATAGTAGTATGTCTAGAAAAAAAGGTGGGTAATGAGAGAGAAATTCTACATTATTGCAGTTATTCTTTTAATTCTTGTAGGGATTATTAGTGTTGGCGCTTATTATATTGGAAAGCCATCAAAAAATTTTGATTTCAAAAAAGAAATTAGTGCTGAGGATATAGAATTTAATTTGTTTACTCGTGACAATATTAGCTTTTTAGAAAGTGCAAGAGTTAGCGTTGGAAGCTTTTCAATTAGCGAGGGAATATTCTCAGCAAAAGGAGATAAATTCCCGAAGATATTGGGATGCCTTGAATTTCACCCTGACTATCAGCATAATAACGTTCTTAATATTAAAAGAAATAGAATAGTTATTTCTCTTGAATATCACTCTGAATCTGGGAGCTACTTTGCCTCTGAAAATAATATAGGTCTTGCTGATACAAAGGATTTTGAGGTTATTGCAGTATCTAACCTGCGAGGTCTTGAGATTCTCCCTGAACAGATGAGCGGGGACGCTATAGAAAGAATAACCTTCTATGAGTTAAAAGATAGTGCTTATAATCCTCTTAATATTAATTCAGAACCTACCTCAAATGCTAAGTGTTTTTGGGGCGGGCAGTATAAAGAAATAGCAGTGGTAGAGATTATTTAAAGAGATATTAGAGTTATATAATAATGTTAGCAAAATTATCTATAGAGAGAGATAAAACACTGAGTTGGAACGAATTGCAGCCTCCTGCTTAAAACTATTTTATTTTTGATACAAATATTTAAATAAGTGAGCTCACTTAGTTATCTATGACCAATATAACCTTGTCTATTGACGAGAACGTATACAAAAGGATGAGAAAGTATTCGGAAATAAAGTGGAGCGAATTTGTAAGAAAAATTATAGAAAAAAGGTTAAATGAATTAGATAGTCTTTCTGAAGATGAGGGTGTTTTAACAATGCTTGCCTCTGAGGAAGTTTTAGAGAAAGAATGGAATAATGAATATGATGAAAGGTGGAACAATGTATAATCAAAAAGATATTGTTCTTGCTCCATTTCCCTATTCTGATTTAACATCTTTCAAACAAAGACCTATGCTGATTGTCTCAAATGGAAAAATGGACAAAACACAAGATGTCATTTGTTGTCTTTTAACCAGCAATCCTTCTGCTGATGGAATTCCAGTTAAGAAAAAAGACGTGGTAAATGGAAAAATGCCTTTCGAAAGTAAAGTTAAGCCTTATAGAATATTTACGATAGATAAAAGAATAATCAAAAAGAAGGTTTGTGAGATAAACAGCGGATTTTATAAAGAAATTTTTAATGAAATTAAAAGCTATATCAATTAATTAGTGCTTCTAATCCTTTAAAGATAGTTATTCCTGTCGCAAAAACAAAACTAAGATTATATGCTGCTAAAGTAGGATCGTTTACAAGGGGGTTTTTGATGCTTTCTGTAGATTTATAGAAACAATCCCCCCCTTTAACAGGGATAAAATATTTCCAAACAGGGCTGCTTTCTGCATACTCGCCTCTCTTCTTCATAGAGTATTATTATCATAATAGTATTTATAAATTTTATCGGTTATCCTCGAAAGCTTTAAATAGTCATCATTTGTAAAAACTAAGTTAAGATGTTAACTGTGATGAGTGCCTTAATGTTCAAGTCGGACGTTTTCCGTCGACAAATTTATATTAAGGTATGAGGTATGTAAAGCGATTAGATACTTCTTTAAAACTAATTGGAGGCCGTAATTAAAAAATCCAGTTTATCCTGCTGGAGATTGCGGCTATGTGGTTTGCACTTAGACATGCAAGTTTTTTTGTTTCTTCGGAAATGGAAAGCGAACTGCTCAGTAACACGTAGCTAACCTGCCCTCATGCCAAGGATAACCTCGGGAAACTGAGGCTAAACCATGATAGAAGATGATTTCTGGAATGATTTATCTTCGAAAGTGAGGATGGGGCTGCGGTGGATTAGATTGTTGGCGGAGTAAAAGCCCACCAAGTCAAATATCCATAGGGGCTCTTAGCGGAGAAGCCCCGAGAGGGAATCTGAGACACTATTCCCAGCCCTACGGGGTGCAGCAGTCGGGAAACTTCTGCAATGCACGAAAGTGTGACAGAGCAAGCCAAAGTGCTTTTC
>Ga0210057_1005196_pt1 | contig 16849 bp, 14 predicted proteins | sample CryGeyCG2114_010_2_FD_183968 | JGI IMG/M metagenome (GOLD analysis project Ga0210057, IMG submission 183968) | Groundwater microbial communities from aquifer - Crystal Geyser CG10_big_fil_rev_8/21/14_0.10 (SPAdes) (version 2) | ecosystem: Environmental > Aquatic > Deep subsurface > Groundwater ...
CAGTTGATTTGGAAGTTAATCCGCATCACATTATTGGTGGAGATATAATTTCTCATAATACAATTCTAGCCTCAGTAATTTCGGCTTATGAAGCTTATAAACTACTAGTCATTAATAATGAAGACCCACATGCTTACTATGGGCTTCCGACAGATGATGAAATTGCCATTATTAATGTGGCGCTTTCACAAGATCAGGCTGGACGTTTATTTGGGCATATTCAGTCGAGGCTTAGGAATAGTCCATTTTTTGCAGGAAGAGTAGCTAAGGAAACCACTTCCGAAATTAGACTGTATACGAAGAGCGATTTAAAAAAGAGGGCAAATGGGGCTGCGTCTGGAATGTCCACTCCCGGATCAATTGTTATTGTATGCGGGCATAGTAATCCTGACACGCTTGCTGGTCGAAATGCTATTTTGATTTTATTTGACGAGTTAGCTTTCTATGATGAATCCGGAAAAGTAACTGGAAAATATTTTTATGATCGCTTAAGTCCTTCGCTGTCGCAATTTTTTAAATATGGAGACGGAAGATTGGTTGAAATATCGTCGCCGAGTGCAATGAGTGGTATCTTTTTTGAAATTCATGATGATTCGAGAAAATACGACGCTATTTTATCTTTTCAACTACCGACTTGGGTAGCTAATCCCGAATTTACTTATGATCATCCTGATTTGGTTGCCATAAGAAAGAGAAATCCTGACCGTTTTGCGATTGAGTATGGAGCACAATGGGCAAGAAGCGGAACTTATGGAAATTATTTTGAGCCAGACCTAATACAAAGATGTATTAGAACAGACATTACTCCTCATATGCGCCCACAACCCGGATTCAATTATTATATTCATGTTGACCCTGCTAAAAGTGGTCCCCGCTATGTAGCCGTTATGGTAGCTAAAGAGAGATATACAAATCATCTTGGTAAAAGAAGAAATAGAGTTAGATTGGCAAATGTTTGGATTTGGGATCCTCATCCCGGCATAGGGTTATTGTATAATGAAATTAACAACCAGATGATACAAATATGTGCCACATTCCATCCTATGTCCGTATCCTATGACCAATATAACTCGATACAAAGTTTGGAATTATTAAAATCTCATGGAGTACATACTGTTGAAACATGTTTTAATAGAGGGTTCAAAAACAAAATTTACCAAAATTTGAAAGATATGATGGGTTACTATCCAGTTTCAGAATTATGGATATATGATGATGCAAGATTGCTTTTAGAAATGAAGTGCTTAAAATATAGACCAACTCAAAGGGGGATAAGTTTGGTTATTGATAAAGAGGGAGAGGCAAGAACTGATGATGTAGTTGATTGTTTGGCCGGGGCTTGTGCGATTGCCTCAGAAGGACTTAGAGCCTCGCTTCCAGCGCCAGCTTTAGTTTACACTGGTTATATATAATTGTTAGATAAATAAAGGATTTTAGCAGTTATAAATTGAAAATAATAATAAGTAAGCATATTTGGAATCAAAGGAGAATATGACATGAGTAAGAAGTTTAATCTTAAGAATTATGAGAAAATCAATGGAGACGAGCATATCACTATGCGTCTACAAAAAGAACACGGAAAAGAAGCCAACGAAATAAACGAAAAACAGTTGAAAGATTATCGAGTAAACAAAGACAAAGATGTAACTATCCAGAAGCTATTGGAAGACAAAAGAACCGGAGAAGATGACGAAATAACTGAAAAGAGATTAGATACTCATAAGGCTAAATTTGAAAACGAATACAGAAACTCAGATGCTTACAGGGGTGACATTAATAAGTTGGAAGAAAAGCGTCTTAAGGGTGAAACGATGGAAAGCGAAAAGTACGAAGCTGCCTCTGAAACCCCAAAAGCTTCTAGATGGTGGGAAGATGTTAAAAGCCCAGACGGTTTGAAGGTTGCTAGTAAGTCTATAAAAATGGCTCAGTTAGACATAGATAACCAAGACGTTGTTGAGGATCTTATCGGTACAGAAAACATATATGATCCTACCGAAGAAGAAGCCGAAAAAATGGTTGAACAGAATCCCTATATAGATCCCACTGCCGAAAATGATTTTGATATTGATGATACCGGAGAATCGCTAGCTCCGTCAGAAGGTATGTTTATCCTTAAACAAAAGGATTTAGAAAATCCAAAGGTTCCGGGAGCCAATGGAATTTACATGGTTTTGGCATATAATCCGGAACAATATGGTGGAGATGAAGATAGAATTAAGTCTGCTGCTTATGAAAAGGTTATTTCTGCCAGACCAGATTTAGCCGAAGTTATATCTCCAGACGATTTCTCTGACATTCAGGAAAGCGGTGTTGGTGGAACGGTAAAATTGAGAGCATATGGAGAGGACATTTATGACTTCTTCCAAAACAAGAAGATGAATGCGGATCTTGATCCTGCTGGAACAGAAGTTCCGCTGGGTTTAGATGTGGGAGGGGCGTTCAACGAAGTAAGTTACAAACAAAAAGATGTTGATGGAACCCCTATGGTTTTCGGAAGGATATTAGCGGATGAGCCAGTAACCGAAGCCAATAGAGAATCCATACTTGAAAAAGCCGTAGAATTCATTAACCAAAAACATCCAGAGATTATCGTTGATGTAGATTCTCTGGATTTGTCTAAACTCGATATGGGCGAAATAAACTTTATGGTTTCTCCCATCACTTCTGAGCCGGGCTTTGAATCTGCATCACCAGAAGAGTTGTCGGCCCCTACAGAACTAGAAGAGATCGAAGATATAGAAGACGTAGAAGAAGGGGGAAATCAAGGCTTAGAAGATCCAAAAGTTAATCCGGACGTAAGAGACGAAGTAGAGGAAGAAGAGGGCGACGATATTGAAACTGAGGAAGAAGCCCTATCTGCTCTCGATGAAGCATTGGGAAATAAGCCCGAGACACCTCCAGTTCGCCGGCTTCCTATTTCAGAAGAAATTAATGCTAGCACCGAAGGATTTGAAGTTATAGAAGTAACATCACAATCTAACACTAAAAAAAAATAGATAAAAAAAGAGTTGAAAAAGCGTATAAGTCCTTTTTCGACACATTCGACGAAGATAACCTTAAAAAAGCCAATCAAGAGCTACAAGACTTGATCGCTATAGCTCAATTAAATCCAATTGAAACCATCGAGTTTATATCTAAAATCAAAAAAGAACTTGCCACAAAAAACGTTTCATTGGATTTTTTGGAAAATAAGGGCGTATAAAGTTGTTATATTTATGTATAATAGTTGAAGAAATCTAAATGGAGTAATTATGAAAACTGTTATTATTGGCAGAACCGATGCGACCCTAACCCTAAACAAGTGCAAAGCTTATCTCCGAGGTAAGGCTGAAGCTATAGTTGATATTACAAACGACGATCAGAGACGGGAATTGGCAGAACTAGAGGTAGCTGGATTTATTACTGTTATAGATGACTCAGAAGAGAATGTCGTAGAAATTAAAGCCCCAAAAGTTATTAAACGTCAACCAACGGAACAAGAGCGAGTCATTAAGGCTGAAGCTAGAACGGGAGAAATGGGGTCAAGAGTTGTTATATCAACTGGAAATGGAACAGCGGAAGGAAAGATGAGAAGGTCTGCTATTGGTGAGATCTCAGACTCAGATAGAACCAAGGAATCTGTAGAGGCTCTTAGAAGGATTGAAAAGGAGGAAGAAGACGGAGAGATAGCTGACGATTTAGTTATCAATGAGTCTAAATTAGACCCTTCTGAGCAAATGGGAAGGAAGGCTATTATTTCTAATGGAGCGGAGCTGCAATCTGTCAATATGGTTAATAAGTTGGCCGGAGAAGCGAAAAGAGATCCATTTATTGATAGAAAAGATAATGCAGAAAGAGAGAAAATTTTATCACAAGAGACTAAACCTCAAGTACAAAAATCCAAAGAACCAGATATTGTTGAGGATGATTATGTTCCCGAGCTTTCAGATGATGATTTATTTATAGGCAATGACACTACCAATTCTAATCCAATAGACGATGATGAAGACGACCCCTTTATTGAGGTTTAATGAAGGGTTTTCAACACAAATCTTGAATTACATATAGAGCCAGAGGTTTGTGTATGAAGATCGCCCAAAGAACATCTATGCCGTTCGATGATAGGGGCTCTATTTCTCCCCCAACGTCAAAATCTGTTCCCCCATTTAATAATGTGCCAACAATTGAAGACATTATTAATGGAGATATTAGCATTAGAGATTATTACCCTAATGCTGGAGGGGAATGGAGTCCGGGGCAAGATACATCCAAATCCTACAAAGAAGAGGGAAACGATTATAAAAGGGTAGAAAAAGACTGGGGGATACTGAATAAGCTATTGGATGGAGGGGAAAGAAGCAATCAGAAGTGGAAGGTCAGAGTTCCAGGTGGATTTCGAACATTTATGTCTTTTGATTTGGCACAACAATATATACGTTCCAGAAATATACCTTTCTCCTATGTCCAAAGAGTTGCCCAAAAAAATACGTCAGAAGATACAAGAATAGAAACAATTGCTGAGTCTATAAATAAATGCGTTATGGTCGAATCTTTAGATTATAAAAATGGACTAAGTGAAACGGGATCGTCTTTTTGTGTATTTCCAAATCATTTTTTAACTTGCGCCCATGTAATAAAGAAGTATAATAAGAATGAAGAAGTAGATATTAGTCATTTTGATGGGGCAATTGTTAACCTGATTCAATTTGGGACTCGATATAAGGCATCGGTTATAGCCATAGATCCAAAAAAAGATATGGCGATAGTAAGATGCGACGATATAAATGTTGGCGTAATGAAAATCGATACTAATTTTATTATTGGAGAAGAAGTTGTAACCATAGGTAGTCCCCATGGTTTTGAAAATAATGTTTCAGCTGGAGTTTTGGGATCTCTGAATAGAAAATTATTTTTTTATAAAGGAGCCCCCGATTATATGTTTGTTGATTTGGCTGTATTTCCGGGCAACTCAGGAGGACCGGTTATCAGTTCTTCTACCGGAGGAGTTATTGGTATCGTAACTCTAATTGTATCAGAAGAAGGGGAATATGGTTTAAATGCTGCATTGCCATCTACCCACATCAATGATTTCTGTATGAAAAATATCAAAGGATTTTTAGGAAATAAACAGAATAAGTAAAAATTAAAGGAGATTAACATGAGTCACTGGCAAGAAGGAAAAATCGGATTAAATTGCAGTATCCAAGTTCTTCAAAGGGCGCTTATTAACATAAGAGCTGCATGGGCGAAATCCATTGAGGTTTCTGCCGAAGGTAATTTAACGGCAAAGACAAATAGTAATTATCAGGCGGCTAAAGGTGGAATGAATATTGTTCTTCGAATGGGGAATGGTGGTGTTCGAGGAGCAGATATTGGATTCAAAAGAAATGAAGATGGAACGTGGCAAGTGCATCATGACTATCTACCCGAAGGAATTAACAACATGGAAGGCGCAGTAAAACAAGCTGTTGCCACCATGAGAGCTAGAGCTATTGCTCAGATAAAGAAATATGACTTGGTTTCCGATAGTAAACATGGTACGGATCGAATTATCGACATAGCAGTTCCACAGGAAGATATTGGAATGGTTTAATCAAGTGATTTATAAGGAGAAAAAATGAATATATTTAAAATAGCTCAAACTTCAAATGTTCCAGATGGTAAAGTTATTATTCGATTAACGATTGGCGAAGATGGAACCGTTAAGAGAAAAATTATTCGGGGCGGCAAGTCTAAATGTAATGACGAAGCTGGAAGAATGATGGACGAATTGCTTAATATGGAAATACCCGGATATGGTGGGGCATTTGCTTCAGTTGAAGATAGCGGAAAAACCGACGAGTATTACGAGCAGCAAGCCGCCAAGGGAACGCCTCTATCCAGACCGCATAAGAATCAAATGATAGAAGACGACCAAACTAGCCCTCTACTTGGACCTCAACAGGACACAAAGGAACTCGATACTGGTTACGGCGTCTAATATATCTCAAAACATTATTGGCATTCAAAAAGACGGATTTTTTAATCCGTCTTTTTGCTTTTTAACCAAAGGATATTTTAAAGATATCATCGAATAATAGTGGGAAATGCCATATAATGTGTTTGGGGTATATAAATGAGAATATTTCGGTTTTCACAGGGCGGGGGCATTGATCGTCAAATACTAAATAAAGAGTATTTTGATATATTTACTGCCGATCAAGCCAGACAAGACCCAGATCCACACTTAAAATGGTCCCTCATTAAAAAGGACTCAATGGGGGGAGAATCATATGGATCGACATGGTTCAAATCCACATCTATGAATGGTGGCCGCAAATTTACAATAGATTATGCTGGGACACTAGAGGGAAGGGTTAAAGTTGGAGTTCCTGTAACTCGATATAAGGTCAGAGTTGTTTTATCGACTTTAAATAGGCAGGGAACAAATTATAGTGACGCCAAAATAACACTTATTTTTAATCCCAGAATGAGTCCAACCATGTCCGGTGCCCAAACGATTGCGTCTTGGAATATAAGCGGAGATAACCAGATTAAAAATCTTGCCGTTTCGCAGGTCGTATCCGAAGAATTGGGGATATCAGAATTTGATCAGATAAAATTACCTCACGAAGAAAACATAATCGAAAAACAACAAGAACGGGATACTTCCACAATATCTGTTAGAATAACAAGAAAAAACGGAGTATATGGCGGGTCAAAACACTCAGCCACATCTATAGAATTAAACTCCATATATTCTGAAAGAAGTGAAAATTATTATATTTCTTATAACATTCGACGCTTAGAGAATGATAATCCTCCCGAAAGTGGAATAGCAGCAAAAAATCTTGACGGGCGGATGGAAGCTGAGCTAGCGATTGATCAGATGGTGAAATCTGCAAAAGGTAAGGGCTATGTGGATTCTAATTCTCCTGATTATATACCGTCATGGGCCGATCAATCTAATTGGGATTTTAATAGGAATGAATCTAAAGAAGATCTAAGAATAGAAAAGGAACAACTCAAGAAACTCAGAGAAGAGCCTAACGAGGAAATGCAAAAAATGGAAGATCTTATTGGCAAATCGAACAAAATGACAAAAAAGGCTGATGACTTTTCTGGTTTTTATTCTGGCGCTATTCCTCAATATACTCCAAGGGGTTCGTCCGTTGATGCTTCTCAGATTTTATCTATGTTCTCAAGAGGGAGTGAGGCTATTGAATTAGTTAAACAGATTAGCCCACAATCGCTCGAAGGAATATCGTCTATATTCAATTTTGCCAACAAAGGAGCATTTGGCGTTTATGTTCCCAAACTAGATGTAGCAACAAAAACCGAAGAACTTAAAAAACAACTAGAATCGATAGGCTATCAAATCGAAATGACAGAAAAGGGTTTAACCGCTTTCCCCAAAGAAGGCGTAGATAAAACCAACGAAGAAATAGAAAAAGACATTAGTAGACTTTATGATCAGATAAAATCAACTGGTGGTTCTCCTATTGGTATAGATGTCCAAGCCAATATAAATGCGGCCAAAAAAGATGATGCCGATATGAGAAACGTGGAAAGGGCATCCAACATTCAATCTCCTCCAGACGACAGGTGGGAATGGTTGGCTATATTACATTTAGCATCTACAATTGTTCACGAAGCTGCTCATGCTCATGGTGCGGCCGACGAGAGTCCGGCCGATGCAGCAGAAAGTGCATTTATATCTAGGGCAATATCAATTATAAATCAAAAATATAAGTCTAGTTTAGACTCAAGAAATCAGGGCGATCTTTTTAGAGAACTTATTGTCACTCAGCAAAAGAGAAAGGCGCATGGGATTAACTGGTATAAATTTGCTCAGATGAGTTATTATGCCCCTCCGTCTTTTTTTGAAACTCCGATAGGGTCAGACATCCAAGGAAGATTCCCGAAAGGATCAATATCAAAGTACCCCGATTATGGAATTGCTGGTTGGTCAATGATGGCTCAGCAAGAACAGAATATCCCCATAGAGAAAAAGCTAGGAAGGCAATATATGTCCCCCCTTCCTAGAGATCTTGACCAAGCGAACGATATTATGGAAAATCAGTTAAGAAAATTTACCAGAGGATATGAAAAAAACGATCCTCACGCCTCAATGACAGAGTTGCTTTCTGATGGATATGATGAAGACAGGGCTTATACCACATTAGAAGGGTTATTAGATGAAAAAAGACCCAAGCCCATTATTTTGCCTATCAAGAAGTCTGCGTCTAAAAATATAAAAGTGGCTACTCTTTTTGGGTGGATGAATAATTTAGCGATTTCAGATGGCAATACGATTCCGGGATTAGGCGATAGGGTTATGGCATGGGACGATAGGGATGAGGATTTTGCGGCAGAAGAAGATTGGATTAAACAACAGCCTAGATACAATCCATCCTCATATGATCTTAAGGGGTTTTATCAGAGATGGATAGAGCCGAGATTTAAGCCGGAATTTTATGACGATATGACTAGGGATTATAGCAATGTCCATCCCGCTAAAAGATTTGCTTCTACAGTGATAGATAATGGTGGGACTAAGGTTTTATCGATTCTTTCCACTGCCAAAGAAAAAATTATCAGCGGAGAAATAGGCGCAACTCGATTTATTGCCACTAATGACATAATGCCACTTATAGAAAAAATATTTGCAAGTGGCTCTATAAAAATTAGCGTTTTCTATCTTGCCGACATAGATAGAGACGAGCAGCTTTATTCCGTATGGGTGTGCTCCGAGAAGATTTCTGAAGAAGACGTAGAAAGAGTTGAAAAATATCTTCAGGGAAAAAACGATGGAGATACTGATATAGTTAATATTATCGAATCTGTTTTTGGAATTGAAAAGCAAAAGAAACAAGCTGTAAAATATATTATTGGGTCGGTTAAAGGAATATGTAAAAAACATGGAATCAATGGCGTTTATATTTCTGGCGAATATCCTAGACTATTAGCTACAAAATTACCCATGTCCAAAATTGAAAGTTTAGATTTTGGTGGAGGATGGAACGATCAGATTATTAGGGTTGGGACGATTGTAGCCGAACAATTTGGAAACGTAGACGTAAGATATTCTAATAGTTCATCATCTCTGTCTTTTACCTATAAGGACATTAATGTTTCGTTCAATGGAATATATTCTCCCAAAGAAATTAAGACTGAGCTGGAAGATAGGGGTATAGATACAACGCCATTTAACTTAGATATTTATAACAAAGATTTCACTATTAATATGCTAACCTATGATATTTTTGATGGTAAAATAAGAGATGTTACCGGTTTAGCCACAAAAGGATTCGACACTAAGACTATTGAAACATATTTTGACTCCGATTATGTTTGCGCCAATAACCCCATGATTATTTTTAGAGCAATTAAACTCCATCTTAAGCATGGGTTTAAAATTGATGAAGTTTTATCAATGGCTATGAAACATCACGTTAAACTATTATCTAAGTATTCGGACTCTAAGTTACTTTTAGCAAGGGAAAATGTTTTAAAAGAAGGAAAGATAGAGGGTGAAAAGTTGCTTAAAGAATTTGGTCTTGAGTAATTATTGAAAAGGAGTTAATTATGCCAGTTCCAATTAGAAGTATCCCCGACCAACAAATAGAAAAAAACTATAGCATCGATTATTCATTTCTTTTGAATGGTCCATCGCCAAAAAAGACAGTAACAGCAAGCAATAAAGACGCCGATCTATTATTCGAATTGTGGAGTAAGGGAGAAAAGGTCTCAGCGCCAAACACAGTTAAAATAAGCGAACTGTCTAATTTTAGCAAGAGAGATCTTACTAGGCTCAAGACAATGGGGTTTATATCGACGAGCAATGACGGAATAGTAGAAATTACTAAAAAGGGAAAAACAGTCATAACTACAATGGCTTTGGGCGAAGTTAGTACATATGAAAAAAATAGCGAACCAAAGAAATATACTGAAATTTTAGCTAGCATGGACAAAAGAAATAAAACGGGTTATCGCACACCTAAGTTTGCTACAAATAACAACAATAATCTAAGGTTATCATAATGGAATCATTTGACATATACGCTGAAATATCAAAGAAACAGTTGAGAAATGAAAAGAAGGGAGAGTCATTTGTTCTTCCCAATGGCGTAACTCTAAGTAGAAAATCAAACTCAAGAGCTTTGTATTTTCATTGTGAAGATAAGAACTCTCAAAAAGCCCTTATAGAAATTTTAGATAATAATCATATTAACTGGCAATAGATATAGATGAAAATGGCTAGAATAGCTAAAACAGAAATACCGGCTGGGAGAGAACCTAATGCTCAATCGGTTTATATTTGGAACGAGAGGCTTTTGGACAGGGAAACCATATCTGAAAGAACTGGTCGGCCTGCTAACAAAGAATACAATATTAGAGTTTATCGATATCCGGATGGAGATTATGGCGTTATAGCTTATTATGGAGCGATAGGAAGTAATTTGCAAGCCGACTGGAAGGGATCATATCCAGTTAGGGTTATGGCAACAAGAGTAGCTCTAAACCTAGCCGGTGGAAAATTGAACAAAGGATATAGGAGAGCCCCCGGAACAAATGCTCAAATACCGGGACGCCAAGAGGCAGAAGCTCCCGTAACGCCTCAAACTCAAGTTAGAAATAACACCCAAAGAGAACCTCCCCATACTTTTCAGACTCTTCATACTCCTAAGACTCAGCCAAAGGTTCAACCATCTGTTAAAATTCCAGAACCCGAAAAAGTAGAAGTTCCTTCTCGTAAGACTTATGAAATCGAAGATAGATATGAAGAATTAATAGGAAATAAAAAAATGAAATTAGTAAAGTTGGCCCAACCAAATGATCCAGAAGGATATAAACATACAAATTATAAGGAAGTTGAAGATTTTTTTAATCAAAATGACATGGTTGCCGTTAATGTCGGAAGAGACACGGTAGTTGCATATAAGCTTGAGCAAAGAAATAACCAATGGGCGCTTGTTACACAAGATATAGAAGATACAAGAGACCCCTATAGAATGATAAGAAATGTTAGAAATATGACACCAAGACAAATGAATCTTCTTGGTATGTATGATGAAAAAATAGATGCCATTCATTCTGCCGTTCAAAATATAAAATTTAGAGAAGAATTTCGTCCGGAAGAACCAGAACCAGTAGAGCCAGTAGAAAAAGTAGAAGTAACTCCTGATCCGAAAGAGAATCCACTTCCAAAAGTAGATGTTAATTTGGAAGATAGATATGAAGATCTTATCGGAAAGTCAAAAGTGAACTGGTATAAGAAGTCCATGAGCCGATAAATATGAAACACCTTTATGTAGAAGTAGCTAATGACCCCATCAAACGAGAATGCGGGTTAATGAATAGAAAAAGCATGGGTAAAAATAACGGCATGCTTTTTAAGTTCCCTTATTCATATCGATTAAGCTTTTGGATGAAAAACACTTATATCCCATTAGATATAGCGTATGTTGACGAAAAAGGAAAGATTCTTCAAATCGAACAAATGATTCCCCTAAATACTAGGGCTGTCGTTTCTAATAACGAATGTAGATATGCGCTTGAAGTAAATAAAGACTGGTTTAAACAGAATGACATAAAGATTGGAAACTATATTGGTGGAGTCGGGTTTGACTTTAATCGAAAAGCTCAAATGACGCCCCCTCCAGAACTACCCCTAGATCCTAATGCTCCTCAGCAACCCCAACAACCCCAACAACTCCAACCTTCTCCGGATGTAATGTTAAATAAAACAACTGAAGAAATTTTAAAAGATGCAGATAGAAAAGGTGTAAAATTAACCATTATTTATAGAAAAGAAGACGGTTTTGTTCTTCCCCCTAAAACAATTTCCCCACCTTATGAATTGCGAACCGTCAAAAGAAAGTCTGATGGAGCAAGACATAAAGAGGTTCATTGTTGGGATGATCAAGAGGGACAGGAGAAAACCTTTTTTATCGATGGTATTGAAAGCATCGAATTAGCCCAAAAAAACTTAGAGGAATTCGAGCAACAACAGAGAAATAATATAGATAAGGTGAAAAATGAATAAAAAGACATTCAACTTGAGAGAGTATATCAAGAAGGCATTCTACGAGGATGGTCGTGGATATATGAATGCCCAAACAAGGTCTTGGCAAAATTGTTACAAAGCCAAGAGCGATAAGGGAGAGAATCCTCAGGAAGCTTGGACCAGCTGTATGGAAGAGTATCAGGTGGCTTCAGATAAGGGTAAGTGGTTGCTGAACTATGGTGCCGATCAAGAAAAAGGCGCTAAACCCTACAATAACGCCAAAACACCTGCTGCTGAAAAAATAATCAAGAAATAAATCTGATTAAAATAAAGAAGTTTTGAGAAGGATTTTTACTAACTAATATTGAACTAGATAAATAGATTGTTACAACAACAAAAGGAGAATGAAAATGAGTATTATTATGACCGCTGGAAATAAGAAGGTCGAATGGAGCCCTAAGGATGACAAACTGGTAAAGTCTGCTTCCGTTCAAGGCGAAGTTAAAGAGGAAACTAATCCTCTTTATGAAGCTGCCAAAGCTGTAGTTGAAGCTGGAAAGAAGTGTGAAAAGTGCGGCGAAAAAGAATCTGAATGCGTTTGTGAAGAACCCAAGAAAGATGAAGTCAAGAAAGCTGGTAAAGTTCCGGGCGTTCCTGATGGAACCGGACCTCACGGAATGGGAAAAGAAAAAGGTAGAGGCGAAGGTCCGTGTGGAGAAGGTGGAAAAGAATCTGAAGAAACAGCAGTTGTAGATCTTCCTCCCATGGGTTCTCCTGAGGGTGATGTGATTGTCGAGCCGGTTGCCGAAGAAGCCTCCGAAGCTTCTAAGATGGAAGAAGCCGTTGAGAAGATTGAAGAGGCCGTTGTTGAGCTTAAGGAAGTTGTTGAAGAAGAGAAGGACGAACTTCCCGAAGGCGAAGTTGATGAGGTCGAGATCGATATTGGCGGCGATGATATTCCGGGCGAAGAAGTTTCTGATAGCGAAATCATAGTTCAGTCAGAACCTTGCGCCGAATCGCCCCTCGAAGGATGTATGGCAAAAGAAAAGGGAAAAGTAAGCAAATCTGCTTCTACGGAAGAGGAATTCTGCAAGTTTGCTAAACTCAGTCCTGCCAACAAAGCTAAGCTTGCTAATTACTGGACTAACATGCTTGGTTATCCTAAAGATTGGGTTGACCTGTTGACCAAAGATTACGAGAAGTAATCTTAACCACAACGAATAGAGATAAGCCCTTGGATTTTTTCCAAGGGCTTATTTTTTTCTTGTTTTTCATTCTTTATAATGAACTACCCCGACACTAAAGATGTCGGGGTTTCTTGTTTCTACGACTGAACTTGCAATTGGTTTGGTAACAAATCAATTGCAGAGGTTTTAGTCTCCACAAGCTTAACTTCCCTACATTCCGTAGGTACTAAACTCTTAATTCCTTCCTTCTCAATATTAATAGCAGAATTTATATCTCTATCAATCTTGCTTCCGCAAGATTTACAGTGATACGTTCTTTCTCTTATTCCTATCTTCTGCTTATTACCACAATTACTACATAATTGAGTAGAAGGATAATATTTTTCCACTACTATGGGTGTTACGGCTTTACGTTGTAAAGCCGAAATAATTCCTCCTATAGCACTAAACTGTATTTTCTTACCATGACCTTTGGTTTTCCAATCCGAAATACTTTCGTCTTGGAAACAAATAGTCTGGTAGTTTTTAACTAACTTACTTACTATTTTATTCTTTATGTCTTTTCTTTCATTAGTTAAATGATTAAATTCCTTTTCTCTTTTCACTAAAACTTTAGTTCTATTTTTAGAACCTTTTTTAGACTTAGATAATTTTCTGTCTAATCTTTTTAACTTATTGGAAACTGGAACTTGATATTCTATCTTTTCTCCATTACTTAAAGTTAGTTGAGTAGTACATCCAAAATCAATCCCTATGGATTGATTTGGAACATCAAACTTTTCTTTCTTAGTGTAGATTGTTATTTTAATATAAAAATCATTACCAGTTTTAACTAAATTAGCATTAGCTACTTCATAATTCCTTGGTAACTGATTTAGACCGCTCACTTTGAGCGGTTTTTTTATTCCTTGTATTTTAATTCTTTTTGAGTTTTTAAGGATAGTGAAAGTCTGAGTATGTTGTTTTAAAGGTATTGATTTTATTTGACTCTTGAATTTTAATTTTCCTGTTTTATATCCTTTACTTTTCAACGCTTTCAGAGTTGACATAGAACTAAATATTCTAGTATGTAATCCTTGTTTCATTTGAGCAGAGATTTGTTCTAAATTTCTTTGCTCAAAAACACCCTTAATCTTAACTGGAACACTTTCTACTTTAGTATCAAATTTACCTATATTTTCAGAAGCAAGAATAGAATTATAAAGCCACTTGGCTTCAACGAATAATTTGTTTAATTGTTCTTTAGTAACCTTGGAAAGAGAATTAGATACTACTTTGCACTCTATAACCTTGCAGGTCATAGAATCTCTTCTAGTTTTAGTCTCTTGAAGGGTCTTCTTAATTTTCTCTTTTTTCCAGTGGTTTATGTGTCTTGTGGACTTCATACCTAATTTATTCTATACAAAGTAATAAATTCCTCTTTTTATTTTAAAATATTTTTACTTGATTCTTAACAGTTATTATGTATAATAATTGACGGTGGACTTCCCATACACTGAAGATGTATGGGCTATGCGTCCACCGAGACTGAATGCGAGTATAATATAGGTTAGTTAATAAAAATTAACATTGGAGCAATATATGGCTAAAGATGAAAAAGATACAAGTTATGACAGTCTTGTTTCAACCAGTAAAAAGTTTCAATCTCTTAAAAGAGAGTTGAAAGTGGCTGTTCGTTTGTCTGTGTCCGGTATAACTAATTTAGTTGTAAATTATGAAGACCCCTGCCTTATAGAGAGTTTCCTTAAGGGTTCTTTTAAGATGCAGGATCTTTATAGACAAACGTTTGATATAGACGCAATCGAATTGCAAAAGGGTGCCCCCGGAAGAGGACAAGCCGCAGAATATATTGAGACACTTATATTTGGTAGTTGTGAAATGCAGGAAGCAACTGGCGCAGGGGCAGGATTGGATATTCCAGTTGTAAAAATAGACCCTAGAACGGGCAAGCGAAAGAGAAAGCCAGATGGGTTTATTAGCCGAAAAGAAGTTTTGACTGGAGAAGTCGAAGATAAGCTTCTTATTATCCGCAATGTCGATTATAGTTTGGATTTTTGTGCTCAGAAACCCGGAGTTGTCGATGCGAGAAATCTTTGGATTTTTGATAATTTTAGAAATCCAAGCGTTAAGATGGGTTGTAGAATGTTACTTATCTCTAATGAAATATTAAAACTTCCATTTAAGGTCAGAACTATACAATTTGATTCCGTTGATGAATGTGACGCTAATCATATCATAAATAGTTTTACTAATCTTTATAAGGATAGCGGATATTTGATTAAATTTACCGACACTCAAAAGTCTCAAATTGTTAGAAAGCTTAGTGGGTTAACTTATACGGAAGCTGCCGACGCTTTTTCAGAGGCACTTTCTAGGGCAAATAAGGGAAAGGTAGATGATGGAATTAAAGAGATTGATACCGTAAAGGTTTTAAAAACTCTTAGGGAAAAGATTAATAGAAATTTAATGGAAGATGCTTGCGGTTTGACCCATTTAACGGCAAAACCTTGGGAAGATTATATTTGTCCAGAAACAAGCAATTTTACTTATGACGTTAAAAAGATTGTTCGAGATTTTGATGAGATTAAAGATCTAAAAGAACAAGAAAAAAATCTCATCGAACGCCATAAAGATAATGCAATAACAAACAAGAATATTACGGCTATTCGAACCAGAATGCCTCATGTTATTGTTCTATATGGAAAGGGAGGAGTTGGAAAATCTGCATTTCCTATTCATTTTGCAGGACTGTTGGAATTCGACGTTTGGGATTTTAACATTAATGCTTCTCATAGTCGATGGGTTGGAGAGGGTTCCGAGAGAATGAGAGAAGCCTTAAAAAAGATTTCTAAGGCTAGTCATCTTGTTGTTCGAATAGATGAGTATGATCGAGCTATGGGGTCTTCTACATCTTCTGGAGGAGGCATGCACGAAGCCCACAAACAGGTTGAGGCAGAGTTTATGAATTGGCTACAAAACAGTCAAGAGGATAATATGTTTGCAAAAAACGATATCTTTGTTGTTTTGACTACCAATCATAAGGAAAATATCACTGGACCCCTTCTTCGTTCAGGTCGAGCCGACCTTGTTATTGATATTAATGATTTTGATGACAAGAGTATGAAGCAGACATTTACTACGGCGGCTCGAAGAATGAAAAACAGAGGAGTGGTTGTTCCCGCTGGGTTTAATACATATGAAGAATTCCAGAATGCTGTAGATAAGCTAGATTTAGACAAATTGGTTCAGCTAGCATCATCTAAGGGGTTTACTGTTAGGGATGTAGATATATTATTGCAAGAAATGGCTGCTCATAATTATTACTTCAAAAAGACAAAGAATGGCATACCTTGGACAACCGATACGTTTATCAATGTTATTGAAAACAGTACGGGATCTACTAAAGGAAAAGACACTGGTGAACTTATATTGGGTGATAGGTTCGTTATGGATCAAAATAAGTCGGAGAACCCACAGAATGAATTCCCGTTTGCAAATGATTGTTCTAGATCATTTGACTTAGATAAGTTTACAGGGGTTGATTTCTTCAAGTAAATAATAGCATTTGTTAGTCCACAAAAGGCGATACGAGATTAATTCTCGTATCGCCTTTTTATTTGTCTTGTTTCACTCACAAATCTGTATAATAATAAAGGATTTATAGTGAAAAGGTTCGAAATACACAACCTAGAAG
>Ga0210057_1005197_pt1 | contig 16849 bp, 19 predicted proteins | sample CryGeyCG2114_010_2_FD_183968 | JGI IMG/M metagenome (GOLD analysis project Ga0210057, IMG submission 183968) | Groundwater microbial communities from aquifer - Crystal Geyser CG10_big_fil_rev_8/21/14_0.10 (SPAdes) (version 2) | ecosystem: Environmental > Aquatic > Deep subsurface > Groundwater ...
AAAACAAAAACCAGAATTGAAGGAATAATTTTTGGGATAATCCATTTGATTTTTTCAGTTAAAGAAATAAAAACAAAAGAAAACAAAAGAGATAAAATTCCGCCGATTAATCCTCCAAAAACAGTTATTTTTATTGCGTTTAATCCTTTGCCTTCTAACAGCATTTTGTGTCCAGGCAGAATTGAAAGAAATGTTTCTGTTTCCGGCGCCCCGAATAAAATTGATGGAATAAAATCAACAAAAGTATGAACAACGCTCATTGCAATAATAAAGTAAATTAATTCTTTGTCATAAAAAAAGTAAATTAATGAAACTGAAACAGTGTTCATGTGTATTCCGGGAATTAAGCCAGTGAAAACTCCTGCAACACACCCTAATAAAATTAAGAAAAGCAATTCCATTCAGATAATGCTTTGGATTGGTTAAATAACTTTTTTCTTTCGCTGATTAACGAATTAAATTATTTCAATTTTTTTGCCGAAAATCCCTTTTTTAATTTTAACTTTGATTTCCTGATTTTCCTTGAATTTTTTTTCTGTTTCAATTATATGTTTTCCGCCGTTGGTAAAACTTCTTAAATCAAATTCTGTTTCAATTACAGTTATTTTTCCGTTTGAACTCAAAACTATTGCTTTAACAAATTTTTTTTTCAAAAAAATGCTGAAAACCACTGTAATCACAATCAAAACAAAAATTAACAGAAAACCTATATCCATTCTGTTTTCTTCTGGTATAAAAAAATTGTTTAGCCACATTGTCTGAACCACTAAAAAAAACAAGCTGTAAATAAAAACAAAGTATTTAAATTCTTGAGAAAACTTTTTTCTGATTTCAATTAATAATGAATAAAAAAACACTAAAGCAATGACTGCTTGTATTACTGCAATCACAATAAAATCAGTTATTAAATAAAGAAATCCGGCTAAAACCATTAAAATTAAACTTAAATGAATTTTTTGTATAATGAAATTACCGTAATTAAATCCTTTTGCGTTTTTTTCTAGGAATTCCGAAATCATTTTTTTTCACGGATAAACCTGTATTTTTGTCGGACTACATGCAACAAAAATAGTTAAATCATTGTATTTTGTCTGGTTAATTATTTTGTTTGCAGAAGAATTCAAGTCCATTCTGCAGATTGGATGCTGGTTTATTGTGTCATCCACTACAATTACATCAAAAACTATTTTGTTTGTGGATTCTTGTTCATAATAAATTTTTTTTAGTACATAAAAGTCATGATTTTGGTCTAGTTGTTCCATTATGTCTGCTTTAAGGATTGCTAAAGCAAAAGTCTGGTCGCCTAAATCAAAAAAGCCGCCTAAAATAAAAGTTGAAGTAACTATTACTGCAAGAGTAACCATTAATACTTCAAAACTTGACTGCCCTTTATTCATTTATTTTCACTTAACTAATATTCCCTGTTATTGAAACTTCTCCAGCAGAATTTCTTTCAACATATAATGTTACTGGATTAGAAACATAATTTGAATCAATCTGAGGTGGGATATGGGTATTAAACGGAGGATTTGGGCATCTTAATGTTATTGTTGGATTTAATTCAAAGTCTTTTTCACAGTTTGATGCATCGTCATCTAATATCCCGCATTTAGCAATGTTTCCATCAATTGTTGTCTGATAGCTAATTCTTTTGTTTGATTCATCACAGGTTATTATTGTTCTGTCTGGAATAAACAAGTTAACTGTTGTTTTGCTTTCAGAATTTGATGCAGCCACATAATTTATTGCATTAGTTAGTTTTTCTGTTGCAAGTCTTGCCTGCCCTACTCTTGCTGTATCACTTACACTTAATAATGATTCATTTACGTTTGGGCTGATTACTGTTTGAATGTAAAGCAAACTAATTACTATCAATAACATGAATTCAATTGAAGTCTGTCCTTTTTTCATAGAATATTCCAAATTAAATCCCCTACTATACTAACTAAAACATATCCAATTAATACTGCAGGAATCATTGGTGCAGTCAGTTTTATTTCAATGTCTTCTGAAATCTTTTTTTCTTTCACTAATTTTTTTAATTCCTGTATTTCTTTTTCTTCTATTCCTGCGGCTTTTCTGTTTGAAACTATTTCTTTTCCTTTTGGTTTTAGTTCCTGCATTAATGCTTCTAAATTATTACCTCTGATGTTGTTAATAATATTTCCCATGCTTAAAGCCTTTCTTTCAATTATTTTCCCTTCAATTTCATATAATGACACAGCAGGAATCATTCCATCTTCTAATTCATTTACTTTAATTGTTTTCTTTAAAGCATATTTTCTGCTAAACGAAAACAATTTCAATAAAACATAAATTGCATAAAGTGAAATACTTCCAATCAAAAAGTTTTTCAAAACATTATTGAAATCACTGTAAAGGGAATAACCAAACAAAACCAGAATAATTATTGCCCTGATTTTCCAGTTTAATTTCATTGAAACAATTAATGCAATAATGGATAAAACAAATAATAAAATCCCGTTTGAAATTCCTAAAACATTAATTAAAGCAAAATTTAATCCAGAAATTAATGCAACTAATTGAACTGCTTGAATTAATCTTTGTTTTAATTCTTCAGTTAATTCTTTTCTTAATTCTTTTCTTTTTCTTAAAACATTAATGCTTAACAGCATTCCATATGGAAGCATTGAAATAATGCTGAAAATAAATAAAGTTAAAGGAAAAACAGGAATTGAAATTGATGCAAGCAAACTGTATTTCAAGCCAATTAAATCTCTTATTATTCCTAAATTAAATGGATTTAATGCCGCTAGTGCAGTGAATAGTTTTACGTCTCCTCCTGCCCAGACTCCTATTTTCCATAGCCCCCAGGAGGCAACAAAAGTTGCAGTTGTAACTATTACTGCAATTCCAATAATCCAGTAATCATTTAACTGCCAGGATTCAATTAAATGAATTATTATTCCTAAAACAATTCCTCCGTAAGTCAGTTTGTTTGAAATAATTCTTTCTTTTAAATCAGTGTAAGAGCCAATAACCAGTAAGATTATTGAAACAAAAAAATAAGAAAAAATAAAGGGATTCATTTGCACCCCTTATTCAATTAGTGTTTCGATTGTTTGTTCCCGCACTCTTAAAACAGTTGCTTTGGATGTTTGCGCTAAAGCCCTTAAAGTGTCCAACAGAATTGCTGCAGCCATTACCAACACAATACTAAAAAGCACACTCAACAAATATTCAATTGAAACTTGTGCTTTTTCTTCCATTAAAATCACTTAATTTATATGTGTTAACCAATCGTTTAATGTGTGGTTTGTCTTGTTTGCTACAGGAGTTGTTATATTACTCATTACAACTATGACTACTGCAGCAAGTATTACTGCGCCTGCAATTATCAGCAGGTATTCTAATGCTCCTTGTGCTTTATTATCCATAAAAATCACTTTAATTAACTGCATGAGTAAGGATATTCTGTTTTATTTGATATGATTCTTTTGAATCTGTTGGATTTTTTATCAAGCCCATCATTATAACTATTATTATTGCTGCAACCAAAACAGCGGCTGCAAGCAATAGTAAATATTCTAATGATGCTTGTGCTTTTTCCATGCAAATCATCATATTGAGTGTAGCAATAGATTTTGTTTTTCATTGTAAAGATTTATTGCATTATTTGTTCCTTCTGTTCCTGTGAGTGATGTTAATATTACTATTACTACTGCTGCGATTAACACTGCTCCTCCGATTAACAACAGGTATTCTAATGCTCCTTGTGCTTTGTTGTCCATTCTTTTTTCCCTCCTTTTTTTTAAAAAAATTTATTTCTTTATTTAATAACTCTACTTTTGTTTATAAATATTTTCTTTTTAGTTTGCTAATTCTCCTGTTTTGTGTGCTATTGGGCCTGTTACAAGTCCTTTTAAGAATGCTCCTACAACTACTGCAATGACTACTGCTGCTGCAATAATTAAGAGTGTTTCAATTGATGTTTGTGCTTTTTTATCCATTTTTATACTCCTCCAATTCCTGCGATTAGAGATCTTGAAATAATTCCTGACAGGAAGTAAACAACATAACCGATAAATAAAAGGATTGGTAAGTATATAATACTTTTGTTTTTCTTTCCTTCTCTCATCAAAGAAATCATTACACTTGATGTAGTGATTTCAATGAAAACATAAATTTGAAGCAAATACAATAAAATATATTTTGACTGGGTTGCTTCTAATCTGATTTCAGTTGGAAGGGTTGCCAGTTTAGATGAACTTCCAATTAAGAAATCAACTATAGTTGAAATCAAACCAAAAATAAATGGAGTGACTAATGCTCCTGCAGTAACCATAAATAATACCTGCATTAATGTCTGGCTTCTTCTTTCGTGGTTAAGCCTGTTTGTGTCTCTGATGTCTTCTGCAATTTCGTCTAAGATATCAGCTAAGCCTGCTCCTGCTTTAACTGAATCGATTATTATTGTTACACTTCTTTTAACTAATCTTGAATCAATGTTATAAGATAAAGTTGAAAGAGAATCTTCAAAGTTTTCTCCTTCTTCCAGTTTCCTTAAAACATTTTCTAGTTCTGTTGTTAATGGCCCGAAGTCTGCGTGGCTTATTTCTCTTAAAGCATATTCATATGTTCCGCCTGCTTTTAAAATGTCTGCCATTTGTTTTAATGCTTCAGGCAGTTCTTCTTCTATTTTGTTTATTCTTCCGATTCCTTTAATGTATGGATATCCAAGCATTAAATCCAGTGTAACAAAAAATAAAATGAAAACCATTATTATCATTGATTCGCTTAAAGGCGGGTTTTGGTCTCCTATTGCAACTAAAGCAGGGTCAGTTACCGGAGACAAAAAACTCAATACAAAGAAAGTCAGTAACCCAATAATTAATGCAATTAATAAACTCAAAGTCATCCAAAGCAATGGATCTACTTTAAGGTTTATTTCAGACAAATATTTTTCGTATTTTTTCAGGAATTTTGAGTTCTTCAAAAAACCAATTTTTTGATATAATCTAACTCTTGACATAACATTACACCTTTGGCTGGCTCATTGAAATAAATACTATTAAGTAAATTAAAAGCATTGGCATAAAAATCAAAAAGAATACTGCCAGCATTGGAATATCTAATGGAAGTGATTCAAATACGCTTCCTGACTGAATTGGAGTAATTCTTATGCCTCCTAAAATTGACATAAACACTGGAATAACAATTGCAAAATAAATAAATATTGTTGCAAAAAAATTCATTTTCTGGGCAAAATCTTTTATTTTCATTCTTAAAGAAAAAGATACGTCGTCTGCAATATCATTCATTATAATTGATAAGTTTCCTCCTGTTCTTAAAGCTCTTATTACGTGAATTAATGAATTTCTTAAAGCTTTTGACTGAGTTCTTAATGCTAAATGCCTTAAAGCCAGTTTTGTATCTGTTCCTTCTTCTATTTCATTTATTGTTCTGGAGAATTCTTCGCTTAATGCCCCGTAATCAGCTAAAGCAATTGTCTGGATTGTTCTGTATAAACCTAAACCTGATTTTAATTCTGTTGCCATGTGCCTTAATGCAAAAGGGAGTTCTTTTGATACTTCGTCTCCTCTGGCCATTGCTTTTCTTCGTGGAATCAAAAAACCAATAATAATTGTCATAAAAGTAAACATTAAACTAACCATTAAAACCAACAAGCTTTTGCTTATTATTGATGCATCAGAAAAAAACATGAAAACTATTGTTGTAAGCAGTACAGCTGAAATAACAAAAACAATTAATGCAACTGAAGTAAGTATTGCTAAAAATTGTTTTGCTGAAATACTCATGTTTGCGCTATACAGATAAAAACTCAGTTGTTTTACCTGAGGTAATCTGCTAATCATGCTTTCAATCGGTTTGGTTATTCCTTTTAAAGCTAAATAAAATTTTCCTAAACTTCTTACCATTGGAGAATTAAATACTTTTAAGTCTTCTACTGTCTGGACTTCTATTTCTTTTTGTTTTCCTTCTGCAATAATTCCTCTTAATTCTTTTAGTCTTCCTCCGACTTCTTCCATTTCCATGCCTTCATCTGAATACCTTCTCTTCATTCTGTCAACAATTTTTTCTACTTCTTCCATGTCCACTGAATGTTTTTTATTGTCTTTTTTCTCTTTTTTTTCTTCAATTATTTTTCTTAGCTTTTCAATTTTTTCTGCCATTTAATCACGTTCTTCTATTCAAAAAATCTCTCATTGCTTCAGCCACTTCATCCATATTATGAATTTTTTTGTCAATTAATTTTTTCAAAAAATTTTCTCTGTCAGTTAATTCTTTTTCTATTTGTTTTGCATTATATCCAGTGAACTTCATTAAATTTTTAACATAACTGCTTTCAGCATTGCTTCTGGTTAATTTATCCCTTAAAGCATCTCTTTCAAATAATGTCTGTGTAGATGTTTTGTTTTCTAATACTCCTGTTACTTCTGCAATTTCAGTTATTCTTCTGATGGTTCCTTTCTTTTTGTCATGAATTCTGTGTTCAACTACAATTAAATCTAATCCTGAAAGCATTACTTCAGGAACATTCATCGGAGGACTGGTAACCCTTACAAGGGTTTCTTGCGGAGAGTTAGCGTGAATTGTACCCAAACAATTTGAAATAATCACTCCATTTGCAATGTAGTTGTGATTGTCTTCTACAGTCAAATCATACATCCATCCACCAAATTCTTCTTCTTCAACTGAAACTATTTTTTCAAACCTTAAATCTGATTCAACTAAAATCTGAATTTGGTTTGTTGTTTGCCCTTGAATTAAATTACTTAAATAATTATGGTTTGTTTCTGGCTTAACTAAAATACAATCCTCTTTTCTTGCCTGTTCAGAATTAATTTCTTTTATTCCATTTTCAATCCTGTAAATAGGATGGTCTTTTGTTAAATGAAGTTCTTTTCCATTCAACAACTTAATTTTCATTATTTTTTGCTTTTTTTTCCTCTTAAAAACATGAGTTATTTTTTTTTCTTCAATTTTTAATGTATTTTTATTGAAAGAAGGTACCATAATTTTTTCTTTCAGTTCAATTGTTTCATAGTCTTTTTCTTTTTTTGTAGTTCTTCCATTAAACGCTTTTTTTGCAATTTCTTCAATCTTAATTTTGTTTCCTTCACTTAACTGGATTAAAGTTTTTCCTACTACCATACCATCATGCCCTGTGTTCATAGCTGTAAAAAGTGTGAATGCTTCGTCATGTCTTACTTCTCCTACTATTACTCTGTCTGGACGCATTCTCAAAGAATTTTTTGTTAAAATATCTATTGTTATTTCTCCTGTTCCTTCTAATCCTGGAGGTCTTGACTCCAAACTAATTATGTGTTCTAAAGGTAAATGTAATTCTGCTGTGTCTTCTATTGTTACAATTCTTTCTCTTTCAGGAATAAATGAAGCCAGAACATTTAGTGTAGTTGTTTTTCCTGATCCTGTTCCTCCTGTAATCAAAATGTTTGCCGGCTTTACTCCTAAACCTTCAACACATAACCATAGAAATGCAGCACTTTTAGTGTCAAATGAACCATAATTTATTAAGTCAACTATTGAGTAAGGGTCTGCCCTGAATTTTCTGATTGTTAAACTTGAACCAGAAATTGATGCAGGAGGAATAGTGGCATTTACTCTTGAACCATCAGCTAATCTTGCATCCAGTAATGGAGTAGAAATATCAACTCTTCTTCCGACTTCTCTTCCAATTTTGTTAATTAAGTCTTCTATTTCGTTGTCGCCAAAAAACTCTATGTTTGTCATCATCATTTCGTATTGTCTGTGAAAAACATAAACAGGTTTTTTTGGCCCAATAACCATTATTTCTTCTAGTTTGTCGTCTCTGATTAATGGATCAATTAATCCATATCCAACCATTTCTCTTACAACTGATTCAGCATAAAAATTAAATCTTCTTTCAGGAATATTTAGTTCAGTTGAAGCCTGAAGTATTTCAATTATTCTTTGCTTGTAAACAGTTCTTCTTTGTTCAGGGTCCCTTATTCTGTAAGGTGCAATTGAAATCAATCTTGTTGCGGCTTCTTTGATTGTGTTAATAACAGTTCTTTCCCCTAAAGTCGGTTTTGTTACTGGAATAACATAATAAGGCAGACTTTTTCCCGAAACCTTGTATATTTTTACTTCTCCATAAGAATCAATTTCTTTTTTTTCCAGTGACTCTAATTCTTTTTCTACTTTTGAAACATCTCTTTTTTCTTTTTCTTCCGGGTTTTCAGTTTCTTCTTCTATTTCTTTTTTTGGAGGAACTTTTTGTCTTAATTCATCTTCTAATGACTGTTTTCTTAGTTTTTCTTTTTGTCTTTTCTCTAAAATAAGTTTTTTTCTCAGTTCTTCTGTATCCACTGTAATTTCTTTTGGTTTAGGTTTAACTGCTTCTTCTTCTGTTTTAATTCGTTTAGCTTTTTTAACTAAATCCTTTAAGTAGTCAGCCATATTCTCCTATAACACAACCCCTTTAGTTTATTTAAATTTATCTAAAGAAAAAAACAAATTTAATTTTTTTGAATCAGTTTTTTTTGAGTTTTTTTTATTTTAGTTTTTTTTGTTTATTTTCTTTTTTGCTATTTTTGTGTGTTTTTTTGTGTTTTCTTTTTTTTTGAATCAGTTTTTTTTGTTTTAAGTTTTTTTCGTGTTTTTTTTGTTTTTTTGTGATTTCTTTTTTTTAATTAGTTTTTGTTTTAATTTGTTTTATTTTATTATAACTTTTTTCCTTTTCTTTACTTTTTTTCCTGTACTTCTTTTTTTGCCTGTTCAATGAATTCTTCTAATGAACTTGTTTTTTGTTTTCCTTCTCTGTCTCTTACTGTTACTGAATTGTTTTCTTTTTCTCTTTCTCCTACAACAATAAGATAAGGAATTTTCTGCATTTGCCCTTCTCTTATTTTGTATGAAACAGTTTCTGCTCTTAAATCTAATTCTGCTCTAAAACCATTTTCCTTTAATTTTTCATTGATTTTTTTTGCGTAATCTTCAAATTTTTCTCCGACATTTAATACTTTGAACTGAACCGGAGCCAGCCATAAAGGAAATTTTCCTTCAAAATGTTCTATTAAGATTCCAATAAATCTTTCTAATGACCCAAATATTGCTCTGTGAATCATTATTGTTCTGTGCTTTTTTGAGTCATCCCCTACATAAACTGCATCAAATCTTTCCGGCAAATTAAAATCCACTTGAATAGTGCTTAACTGCCATTCTCTTTTAATTGAATCTTTTACTTTGAAATCAATTTTTGGACCATAAAATACTCCTTCTCCTTCATCAACTTCGTATTTTAATCCTGTTTCATCTAATGATTTTCTTAATGCATTGGTTGCTTTTTCCCATTGTTCTTCTGTTCCAATTGCTTTGTCTGGTTTGGTTGAAAGTTTTACTGAAACCTCTTCAAAACCAAAAACTTTGTATATATGCAAACAAAATTCAATTACTTTTTTTATTTCGTTTTCTAATTGCTCTGGAGTGCAGAAAATATGCGCATCATCTTGTGTAAAGCCTCTTACTCTGAACAATCCTCCTAATACACCAGACTTTTCATATCTGTAAACTGTTCCAAATTCAAAGTATTTTATTGGCAGTTCTCTGTAAGAATGCTGGTTGCTTTTGTAAATCATTATGTGTGCAGGACAATTCATTGGTTTTACTCCATATTCTTGTTCATCTATTTTCAAAAAATACATGTTGTCTCTGTAATACCCTGAATGCCCTGAAATATCCCATGTGTCTCCTTTGAATATATGTGGAGTAGTTACGAACTCGTAATCTCTTTTCAAATGCTCTTGTTCATCAAATTTCATTATTTGGTTTCTTAAAGCAGTTCCTTTTGGGTGCCATAAAATAAATCCGCTTCCAACAACTTCATTAATTGAAAACAAGTCTAATTGTTTTCCGATTTTTCTGTGGTCCCTTTTTTCTGCTTCTTCTTTTTTCTTTAAAAATTCATCTAAGTCTTTTTGTGAAAAAAATGCTGTTCCATAAATTCTTTGAAGCATTTCGTTTTTTTCGTTTCCTTTCCAGTATGCTCCGCCAGTGCTTAATAATTTGAATGCCTTTATTTCTCCTGTTTTTTTTACATGAGGTCCTTTGCATAAATCAATGAATTTTCCTGACTCATAAAAAGAAATTCTTTCAGTTAATTCTTTAATTAATTCTACTTTGAATTTTTCTCCTTTTTTTGAGAAAAAGGTTTCTGCTTCTTCTTTTCTTTTTTCTTTTTTCTTGAATTCCTTGTCTTCTTTTATTATTTCCTTCATTTTTTCTTCTATTTTTTCCAGGTCTTCGTTTAAGAAAGGCTCTTTTTTAAAGAAATCATAATAAAATCCGTCTTCTATTGCAGGCCCTATTCCTAATTTGACTGAAGGCCATAATTCTTTTACTGCTTCAGCCATTACATGAGAACAGGAATGCCTTAATACTTCTAATCCGTCTTTTGAATTTCTTGTAATAACACTAAAACCAGAATTTTTTTCTATTTTATAATCTAATGTCTTTAATTCTCCGTTTACTTTTATTGCTAATGCATCTTTAGCTAATTTGCTTCCGATTTTTTTTGCTGCTTCAATTCCTTTAATTCCTTTTTTCACTTTTAGTTTGGAATTGTCAGGCAAAGTCAATTCAATGTCAGCCATGAAATATATACTAAAGCGTGTTTTTTTAAATGTTTAAGAAACTTAATTAAGTATGCCTTCCCCAAAGAAAAGAAGATTTCAAATTAATCAGCAAAGAAAGAAGAAAACTAAGAAAAAAAAACTTGAAACAAATTTAATGATTAAAAGCGGGTTTTCCTTAAACGCTAAAAAAACATTTAAGATTTATAATAAACTCATACTTAAATTTAGTGACTTTTACGAAACTAAAAGAGTGCCTTCTTTATCAGAGGTTAAAGAAATTAATTTTTCAATAAGAGAAATGAAATCCGCGTATAATTTTATTTTTATTGAATCTTTAGAATTAGAGAAAGTTTTAGGAAAAGGAAAAGTGAAAAACATTAGACACGATTTAAAAGAAAACTTTTTTATTTTAAGAAACTGGATTGAGCTGCTGGAAAAGAAGTTTGGAAAAGTTGGTTTTGAGAAACTTGGAACTTAACTAATCCAAAAACTTGTAGTTTGTTTTCTTGAAATTGATTAAAGCTTTTCCTTTGCCTTTTGCCGGAAGCAAAAATTTTCCTTCAATCATTTTTTTTCCATTCACAATTCTGGGTTTTCCTTCAATCAAAACATAATCTGAAACAAAGTTTTTTACAAAAGCATTTATTGGATTCAAAAAAATTTCTTCAGGCTTTCCTTCTTGTTCAACTCTTCCATTATTCATTACAACAATTTTATCGCTTAAAAAAAATGCTTCATCAATATCGTGAGTGACCATTAAAACAGTCAAACTGGTTTTCTCGCTTAACTCTTTTAAAAACAATTTCATTTTTTCTTTTAGTTTTGCATCCAAGCCATTTAATGGTTCATCCAACAAAAGCAAATCAGGTTCAAATGAAATTGCTCTGGCAATTGCTGTTCTTCTTTTTTCTCCCCCACTTAAATTGTTTACTTCCCGGTTTTCAAATCCTTGTAAATGAACTAATTCAAGTGCATTTAAAACCTTTTTTTCAATTTCTTTTTTTGATTTTTTTCTCATTTTTAATCCAAAACCAATGTTATCAAATACATTTAAATGAGAAAACAATGTGTCATTTTGAAACACCAAGCCAGTATTTCTTTTTTCAGGAGGAATTTTAGTTACTTCTTTTTCTCCGAAAAAAATTTTTCCTTTTTCTGTTTCAAGCAAGCCTGAAATCAATTTCAGTAAAGTTGTTTTTCCGCATCCTGATGGTCCTACAATTGAAGTAAAGCTTCCTGATTCAACTTCCAGGGAAAAATCTATTTTGAGTTCAGGAAAACTTTTTTCTATTTTTTCTATTTTGACTTTCATTAAAACACCTGTTCATTTTTTGAATAAATTTCTATTGCATAAAAAGCAATAAAAGAAATTAAAATTAAAATTAATCCCATTGCTGACGCAGCAACCAAATCAAACGTTCCTAATAACCTGTAAATATACACTGGCATTGTAGCGTATATTCCGTCATATAAAACCAAAATAAATCCTAACTCTCCTAAAGAAACAGCAAAACAAAAAGATAATGAAACCATTAAAGCATTTTTTATTCTTGGAAACTGCACTTCTTTGAAGACTTCTAATTCATTTGCCCCTAAAGTTTTGGCTGAATCCAGACTTTCTTCATCAATTTTATTTAAAGCATTATTTATTACTCTGAACGAAAAAGGAAAAGCAAGAATTGAATGACCTAAAGCAATAATCAATAAATTTCCTGATTTTAATCCAATCAAATAACCAAAAGCAAGAGTTATAACTGATACAGCTAAAGATGAAGCAACAAAAACATTAATCAAAGAAATTTTTGTCTGCTTTAATGAAGCAATTAATCCCATTAAGCTGGCAATAACTGAAGCAATTAAAGCAATAATTAAGCTGAATCCAATTGAACTTAATGCAGTGGTTCCAAGCAAATTAGTGTTTCCGGAAAAAAAGATTTTTTCAAATGCCTTAAAAGAAATTTCTCCAGTTCCTTGATTAAAAAAAGAAAAAACAATTAAGGCAATTATTGGAAGCAAAATAAAGCAAACCAAAATTAAAAGAAATGCTTTTTCAAAAAAATTAATTTTTTTTGGCTGTTCTAAAACAGCTTTTTCTTTAATCTGAAATTTTTTTGAAAAATAAAAATAAATTAATCCGATTAACCCTAAAACAATGAACTGGAATAAAGCAAGAAATGCTCCTAAAGAAAAATTAATGTTTCTTGTTATCTGCCTGTAAATTTCTGTTTCTAAAGTTGAAAACTGAATGCCTCCTAAAGTTATTACTATTGCAAAACTCATGAAACAAAAAATAAATACAAGTGAAGCAGAAGCAATAATTGACGGCATTAACTGCCTTAAAGTCACATTCCAGAATACCTGGAATTTATCTGCGCCCAGGCTTTTAGCTGATTCTTTCATTGTTATATCAAGTTTTTCCCATGCATCTGAAACAAACCGCATAACCAAAGGAAAATTATAAAACGTGTGAGCCAAAATTATTCCGCTAAATCCATACAAAAATTGGATGTGTTCTTTTAATCCAAAAACATTTTTTAAGAAATGATTTATCCAGCCATTGTTTCCAAAAACAATTACAAAAGAAATTACTATTAAAATTGAAGGAAAAACAAACGGAATCAAGCTTAATGCTTTAATAAATTTTTTTCCTTTAAAATTCCTTCTGGCAACAATAAATGCTGCTGGAATCCCGATTAATAAACAAAAAAAAGTTGAAACTCCTGCCTGAAAAAAAGAATTCCAGATTAATTTTTGGTTTGAAATCAAAACACTGAGAAAAGAACTGAAATCTGATTCAAGCACTTTTAAAATAACTGTAATTAAAGGAAAAAAAAAGAAAATAAAAAAGAATCCAAGAAAAAGAATTTTCATTGCTATGAAGACATTATTTTTTCCCATTCTGAAATCCATTCCTCTTGTTTTTCTTCAACTAATTTTGGGTCTACTTCCAGGTTTTTTGAAGGAATTAATGCATAGTCAAATGCTTTTGGTAACTCAACTTTTTCATTTACCGGAAACATAAACTGGGTGAAAGGAATTTCTTTTTGGGCTTCTTCTGTTAACATAAATTCAATGAATTGTTCTGCTAACTCCCTGTTTTTTGTGCCTTTAACTATTCCTATTCCTTCAATTTGAATATAATGGCCTTCTTCAAATTCTGCTGCCAAAAAATAATTTATTTCTTCAAATTCAGCGTAATACGGAGGAGAAGTCGCATAACTCAAATAAATTGGTGCTTCTCCTGCTTTGAATAATCCTGCTGCTTCATCCCAGCCGTCAGTTACAACCAGAATATTTGGCTTTAATTTTTTCCAGTAATCCTTGTATCCTGGATCTCCGTAAACTTTTATTGTCCAAAGTAATAAGGCCAGCCCAGGTGAAGAAGTTCTGGGATTTTCAATTACAATTTTTTTTCTAAGGCTTGAATCAAGCAATGAATTAAAATTGTTTAATTCTATTTCAACTTTTTGTGAATCAAAAACAAAAGCGATAAACCCAAAATCAAACGGAGTCAAAAAACCTTTTTCATTGAATTCAATTCCTTTTTTTATTTTATCAATGTTTTTTGGAGTAAATTTTTCCAGTACATTATTTTCTATTGCGTTGTGAATCAAACTATTATCTATTCCAATTACCACATCTGCTTTAGGGTTTTCTTTTTCCAGTACAAGTGTAGTTAAAACCTGTCCTGAGTCTCCTTTTGAAATCAAATTAACTTTGCAGTTGCATTGTTCTTCAAATTTTGGAATAATTTTTGGCATTAAACCATATTCTGATATCATTGAATCATAAGTATAAATAGTTAATTCTTTTTTTCCTGTTTCATTTTGTTTCTGTTCAGTACAGCCAAACAAAAATAAAACTAAAATTAAAGCAATAAATAAAACAATTTTTTTCTCCATCAGATGCCCTCCTGATAAAAACAGGAATAGAGGATTTAAATTCAGAACCATTTCCTAAAGTGAACGCACAGCAATAATCCGTCTTTTGTCGTAATCCAAGCTTTTTTGTTTTTAAATTCATTGCTTAAACCAATTCCTAATCCAAACTTTAATTCATGGTTTTTTAGTTCATATTTGAATCCTTTTAAATTCAATCCTTTTACATTTCCTTTAATTGGAAACAAAGAAATTTTTTCTCCTGGTATTCCCTGAATTAAAAACTTTTTTTTGGGAATCAAATAAATTTCCTGGTTTTCGTGAATGATTTTTGTCTTGATTTTTTTTGGAATTTGTGCAAGCAAAAAAACATTTGTTAAAGTCATGTCTGCTCTTGTTCCGATTGCTCCAAGAATAATTATTTCTTTGAATTTTTTTTTAATACAGTAATCTATTGCTAACTCTAAATCAATTTCATTTTTTTCTACCGGAAACTTTATTTGTTTTATTTTCCTGAATTTTTTTAATGAATTCTTTGAAATTGAATCCATGTCTCCTATAATCAGATTTGGCGTAAATTTTGTTTTTGCCAGTTTGTTTGCTCCGCCGTCCACTGCAATAATAAAATCGTTTTCTGAAATAAATGAATACAAGAATTTTGTGTTAATGCTTCCATTGCAGATTAATGCTGCTCTTTTACTCATAACAAGAAGTTCATTCAAACTTTTTATAACCCTTATTTGTCTCTTCTTTACTATGAAAGTAAATGGAATTGAATGCATTTCATGCAAAGGCCGTCTTTTATGCGGTTTAACTTCCTGCAAAATTTTAGACAGTCATAAACGGAAATCAAAAATTTTTTCTGAAATAAAAAACAATTCTTTTGAAGGAAGTTCTCCCCCTGGTTTATTTGTTTCTTGGAATAATTATCCAAATGTTTCTATTGCTCCTTTGTCTTCTCCTTTTTTTTCTCAGGAAATAGAGTTTTTCGATGAACCAGAAAAATGGTTTGGTTTTTCTTCAGAGAAAATAATTGAAATGCGTGAATCATTAATTCAGTCAGGAAAAAAAACTGATGTTTTTTCTGCTTTAAATCCTTCAAGAGAATTATCTGAAATTCAGGAATCTGTTATGGCTGTTTCTCCTTTAAATGTTTCAGTTGAATTAAACAAAATTTTGTCTGACAAGATTTCTTTTGATTTTCTTTCTGTTCCTTCTGGCCCTAAAGCTGAATTAAAAAAGTTTTCTTTAAACGAAAACCCAAAGATTCCAAAAAAAGTTGATTATATTACTTCTGACACTGATTTGCTTTCAACTAAAGGATTAGAAGAATTATATGACTCAAATGTTTCAGTTAATTCTCTTCAAAAAATTTTGTCTGCCGGCCTGCTTGGATTAAAAAAGAAAAGAAAGTTAGTTCCAACCAGATGGAGCATTACTGCAGTTGATGACACTATTTCAAAAAAATTAATTGAAAAAATAAAGTATTTTAAGGAAACAGATTTTATTCAGTTATTTCAGGCAAATTATCTGGATAATCATTTTTTTGTTTTGCTTTTGCCTGGCTCTTGGTCTTTTGAACAGCTTGAAGCATGGAAAGCTGATTCGGTTTGGGTGCAGGGAAAAGAAACAAAAATTATGGCCGATTTTGAATCCTTTAAAGGAAGAAAAAATTATGCTTCAGATGTTTCAGGAGCATATTATGCCTCGCGTTTAGCTGTAACTGAATTTTTGTTTGAAAAAAGAAGGCAGTCAAAAGTAATTGTTTTCAGGGAAATTGGTCAAGAATATTCTTTAAGTTTAGGAGTTTGGCTTATTCGTGAGACTGTCAGAAATGCTCTAAAAAAGAAACCATTAAGATTTTTTGATTTAGACTTGGCATTAACTTACATTGGAAGAAAGCTTGAAACACCCATAAATTTATTTAAAAGAGAAAGCAAACTGCTCGACTCGTTAAATCAAAAGAAAATTTCTGATTATTTTTAGTCATTTAATGCTTCTCTGACTTTGTCATCTATTTCCTTGAATTTTTTTCTTTTTTCTGTGGATTCTTCCATTTCTTCAAATTCTTTTATTTGGATGTCTTCTTCTCTTACTTTTTTGCTTTCAAACAGTATTGCATCAATTGAACTGAATGCAACAAAAAACAGCCAGCCAACTAAAACAAAAACTAATTCAAGTTTAATGAAATAAGTTGTTAAAATAATCCACACCCCCCACAAAAAAAATATTATTGCGCCTTCAACATATTTTCTGTGGTAAACCTGCCCTGTTCCAGGAACAAGTATGCTCATTAATGCTGCCGGTAAACTCATACTACTGAATATAATAGAACTAGTGTTATTTATTTTTTTGGTTTTGGTTTTATTT
>Ga0210057_1005198_pt1 | contig 16847 bp, 14 predicted proteins | sample CryGeyCG2114_010_2_FD_183968 | JGI IMG/M metagenome (GOLD analysis project Ga0210057, IMG submission 183968) | Groundwater microbial communities from aquifer - Crystal Geyser CG10_big_fil_rev_8/21/14_0.10 (SPAdes) (version 2) | ecosystem: Environmental > Aquatic > Deep subsurface > Groundwater ...
AGGGATATTTAAACCTCGATCTTCCAGTCCTTTCTCCACAACTCATTCCTGAAAGCTATTTAGAAGTATTCAAAACTGAATTTCATTACTTTGATGATAAGTCCGACCTTTATTTAACTCCATCTCCTGAACTTTTTATTAAAAGATTACTATCTAGTGAAATTGGGAATTGTTACTACCTTGGCAAATCTTTTCGTAATTGCGAGCCGAACTCTTCCAGACATCAGCGAGAGTTTACAATGCTCGAGCTTTATAGGATAAAAGAAGACTATAAATTCATGGCTAAAGAAGTTCTAGAAATGCTGCAGAGTATTAGTCGCGCATTAAATGACACAGATGGTATTTATTACAACAAAAAGAAAATATCATTTTCAAACTGGGAAGAGCTTACTGTAGCTGAAGCATTTGATAAGTATGCCGGAATTAGTCCTAGTGTACTTTTCGACGAGAAAGAATTTATCGAAAAGGCCAAAAGTAAGGGCTATACGACAATATCTGCATCATTTGAGGATTTATGGTCTCAAATATATGCTCAAGAAATCGAACCTCATCTAGGTACGAATGGTTACCCAACAATTTTATACGATTATCCAGTACAATTTGCTGCGTTATCCAAACCTAATTCCGACGGATTAACAGCTCAGAGGTTCGAGTTCTATATTGAAGGTCTAGAACTTGGAAATTGTTTTACTGAACTGACAGATCCAGTACTACAAAAAAAACGTTTTAAAGAAGAGGCTGATATTCGTGTGCAAAATGGTAAGATAGAGTATCCTTTAGACTGGGGATTTATAAATGCTCTTAAGGATGGAATGCCAGAAAGCACAGGGATTGCAATTGGAATTGAGAGACTGGGAATGATATTTACAAATGCTCTTTCAATTGAGGATTTACAACTTATTACAATAAAATAAGTCTATATCAATTTATAATATAAATATGTCAGTACAAGCTGGAAATTTAAAAAAAGGTGAATTCATCACTTATCAAAATGATATTTGGCAGGTTCAAAAAACTGAGTTTTATTCACCAGGGAAAGGCTCAGCTCTTATGAGATCAAAATTAAAAAATGTTAAATCAGGAAAAACGATCGATTATTCATTTAAATCAAACGAGACAATTGAAAACCTAGACGTGACAAGTCACGAGATGCAGTTTTTATATAAAAATAACGAAGTTGCTGTATTTATGGATAATCAAACATTTGCTCAATTTGAACTAACTTTAGACCTTATTGGACCAGTAGTCAATTTCTTTGTCGAAGGTATGTCGGTGTTCGTGTATCTTCATGACGAAACACCGCTTAATGTAAGGTCACCTGCTAGTGTAAATTTGAAGATTGTTCAAACTGAAGATGCAGCTAAAGGTGACACTGTTAGTAACGCTCGTAAAGAGGCAATTACAGAAACAGGAGCGACGGTGATGGTTCCACTTTTTATTAAAACTGGCGATACAATTTCTGTTAATCCTGAAACTGCGCAGTATTCAGGAAGGGTGTGATTATAGCGATATGAATACAATGTTGAGTGTCGGAGAACTATTGCACCGCGAAAGAATCAAGAAAAATATCTCCCTACCCCAAGCACAGAAGGGAACTAGGTTGAGAGGAAGATACCTACAAGCAATAGAGGAAAACGACTGGGGTGTTTTTAGCTCCAGAGTTTATATTACTGGCGCAATTCGCAGTTATGCATCATTTTTAAATATTGATCCCGAAAAAGCTATTGCATATTTTCGTAGAGATTATGTAAAAACTGAAAGAATTACTTTTCGAAAACGTCTACCGAGACTTCAGTTTTTGCCCGAAACTAAAAAAATATTAATAGCAATTTTTTCTTCAATTTTTATTATTTTCTTGATTTATTTTTCTTATCAAGTCTATATATTTATTTCTCCTCCTGAGGTACTCATTACAAGTCCTTCAAAACGAATTTTCCGCAATGTTGACAGAATAACTATTATTGGTCAAACTGAAAAAGAAGCAACAATAACCATATTTGAGAAAGAGGTATTTCCTGACCAGTCAGGAATTTTTCGTTATGAATTTCCTTTAATAAAGGGCACAAATAAAATTACAATTGATGTTGAAGGCGCCAACGGAAAACATACAGAAGTAAATGAAAGCTTTATCCTCGAATGACACAACTCTGCATAACTTCTCGCTATTTTTTCAGTGCTGAGTATAGTTCAAATACATTTTTTAATTGATTCGAACTAAATATATTATTAAAATTAAGCCTTTTTGCTTCGCTAATAATTTTTTCTTGACCATGAATTGCTCTTACCTCTCCTAAAAGTCCAACTTCTCCTGTGAACATTGCTCGTTCTGGAAGAGTAATATTTTTTACAGATGAAATTATTGCAGAGACCACTCCTAGATCAGTTGAAGGAGATTTGACATTTACTCCTCCGACAATGTTTACGTATATATCGAAATTACTAAGAGGAAGATTTAGATTTTTTTCAATAACAGCCATAAGAAGTTGAACTTTATTGAAATCGACACCCTTAACAACTCGTCTTGGAATTGAAAGAAATGATTTTACGGCAAGGACTTGTATCTCGTAAAATAACGGCCTCTTACCTTCCAATACTCCTACGTATACTTTTCCTGCTGCGCTAGGAGATTGATTAGCGTCAATAAATGCGAGTGGATTATCGACTTCTCTAAGACCTGTGGATTTCATTTCAAATATTCCGATTTCATCTGTTGATCCAAAGCGATTTTTTTGAGCTCTTAAGATTCTAAAATTTGAGACCTTCTCTCCCTCAAATGATATTACAGCATCAACCATATGTTCAAGAGTTTTTGGACCTGCGACATTTCCATCTTTTGTCACATGTCCTACTATAATGATCGGAATTTTATTTGTTTTTGCAAGTCTGATTAAATGCGAGGTTGTTTCGCGAAGTTGGGAAATATTTCCAGGAGGGCTGTCAATTTCTTTAGAATAAATAGTTTGAATAGAGTCGATGACAATAATATCGGGAGCTTTTTTCATTTCGCTTACTCCTTCGACAATGCCTTCAACTTGGAGCGTGTCTGAAAAAAGAAAGGAAGTTAGGTTTAGTTTTAATCTCTCGACACGGTCCTTAATTTGTTCTGCAGACTCTTCTCCGGAGACATACAGCGTGTTCAACTTGCTTAAACTTTGGAGAATTAAAGTTGATTTACCAATACCAGGTTCACCCGTAAGAAGAATTACAGCGCCTTTTACAATTCCTCCGCCAAGGACACGATCAATTTCATGAATTCCCGTCAATATTCTCGAAGTGTCTAAAGAGGAAATTTCATTCAATAAAGTTTTTTTCATTTTTTGAACTGATTTGGATTTTCTTCCTTTTTCTTCTTCACCTATTCCTCTAGCTTGTTTGAAAGTGTCCCATTCTTGGCAACTTGGACACCTACCCATCCATGAGGAACTACCTTCTCCGCAATTTGAACAGATGAATAATGTCATGATAGATTGATTATACAATGTCTTTTGTCAATTCTCAGGACTACACTCTGCGTTGCTTTTTTAGGCTTTTCTGTTAGAATAAGCTTTATGGTAATAGTCAAAAGTGAGTTTGTATTAGCTCTAAATCAGGTAGCTTCTGAGCGTGGTATTCGCGTTGACGAAGTGATAGAGTCTATGCAAGCAGCAATTCTTGCAGCGTTTAGAAAAGAGCATCCTGAAGTTGAGGTGGAGGATGAGGATGGAAACGAACTTGTGGTGGTAAATGTTGATAAAGGCACAGGCGAGACAAGCATTATGAGTGGGAAAAAAGACATTACGCCTCCTGGTTTTGGAAGAATCGCAGCTCAAACAGCACGACAAGTTATTGTACAAAAAATTCGAGAAGCTGAGAAAAAGACAGTCATATCTCATTACCTAGATCAAGTAGGAACGGTAATTCGTGGAAGAATAATTAGGCGTGACATGAATAATGTTTATGTCGATATGGGTAAAGCTGAGGGAATTGTTCCAAGAGATGAGCAAATTCAAAATGAAAATTATGATGTAAATGAACGTTATTTGTTTTACCTTAAAGAAATCGCTACATCTCCGAGCGGATACTCTAGAATTATTCTTTCAAGATCTGATCCTCAGTTGATTGCAGAATTATTTAAACGCGAAGTTCCAGAGATTTCAAACGATACCGTGGCAATTAAAAAAGTTGTTCGATCTCCTGGTGACAGAGCGAAAATTGCAGTTCACAGCACTCAAAGTGGAGTTGATCCGGTCGGTGCTTGTGTTGGTCAAAAAGGCATGAGAGTCCAGACTGTGACGGATGAGCTAGACGGAAACGAAAAAATTGACATTATTCAGTGGAATGAAGATCCAAAGATTTTTCTGACAAGTGCGTTGTCACCTGCAGAAATTATTAGTGTTGATATTGATCTTGAGAAAAAAACTGTCAATGTAACTGTTGATGAATCACAAGCACCTCTTGCAATTGGAAAAGGCGGAGTAAATGTAAACTTAGCAGCTGCTCTTACCGATCTTGAAGTGAATATTATTCAAGATAAAAGCGAAACTAAAATAGTCGAAAAAAAAGTTGACAGTAAAGAGAAAAAAGAAGAAGTGAAATCTGAATAAATTATTGGCAAACTGTGACTTTCTTCATTTTATCTCTAGAAATACTGCTTTAATAAATTGATACTTTAAATTGATATGAGTAAAAATAGATCTCCAATTGTGACAATTTTAGGACATGTAGATCACGGTAAAACGACTTTGCTTGATTCTATACGAAAAAGTAAAATTGCATCAGGTGAGCATGGTGGGATTACTCAAAGAATTGGTGGTTATGAAATAAAAACAAAAATTTCAGGCTACGACAATGACGTTATAACTTTTATCGATACCCCAGGTCACGAAGCGTTCTCAAAACTTCGATCTCGAGGAGCAACTGTAGCTGATATTGCAATACTAATTATCGATGCAGTGGATTCAGTAATGCCTCAAACAATCGAGTCTATTGCACATATAAAGGAAGCAAAAATACCGTATATAGTCGCAATCAATAAAATTGATCTTCCCGGAGCAAAGCCTGAAAAAGTAAAAAAGGACTTGCTAAAATACGAGGTTGTTACAGAAGGTTTAGGAGGCGAAATTCCAACAGTTTTAATATCAGCCTCGAAAAATGAAGGTATCACAGAATTGCTTGAATCAGTGCTTTTAATTTCTTCGGAGATTGACCTTAAATACAATCCCAAGAACCCAGTTCAGGCTTACATTATTGAAACAAATAAAGATAAGCGCGGGACAGTGGTGAGTGCGATTATTAAAGATGGCACACTTCATGTTGGAGATACCGTATACACAAATTCAGAAAAAATTCGTATTAGAGCTCTAATAAATGATCTTGGAAAGCAGGTTAAAGAAGTCGAACCTTCAACTCCGTTTGAAATATTAGGATTTTCAAATATTCCTGAAGTCGGCTCACAAATCACAACCAAGGAGCAGGACATCAAAGAACTTCAATCAAAGAACGATCAAAGTATTCCAATGCAGGTTGATATGGAGACATTGCTTGGAACATCAGATCCCGAAGCAAAGAAGCTTCCAGTTGTTCTAAAAGCAGACTCTCATGGCACTCTTGAGGCGATTTTAAATGCTCTTAAAGATAACGACAACATCGAGATCATTCTATCTACAGTCGGTGGCATTCACAGATCTGACATTTTTTTAGCAAAGTCCACAAAAGCAATCGTAATTGGATTTTCTACTACTGTAAATAATGAAGTTAAAATACTAGCAAAGCAAGAAAAAGTTGTTGTAAAAACATATGAGATAATTTATGAGCTGCTCGATGAGCTAGAGGAAGTGTCTGAATTAATTCATGAAAAAGAAGAAAATGAAAAAAACCTGAAGGCGCAAGCCAATGTATTAGCAACTTTCGTTCTTGAAGGTGAGAATGCAGTTGGCGGCCTAGTAACAAAAGGAAAGGTCAATATTGGTGATAATGTAGAAGTCTACAGAAATAACAAGCTTATAGGAAAAACGAAATTGATATCGCTTAGGATCCGCGCAAAAACTGTTCAGGAAGTAAAGAAAGACCAAGAGTTTGGTATGCAAACAAATCCAGTACTTGACATAAAGCAGGGTGATGTGGTAAAATTTATCCTATAATAATTTTCAGCTATATTCATGATGCCTCAACAGAACTTACAGACATTGGACATTCCTAAAATCACTCAACAGATCAAGGATCATTTTACTAAAAATGGCTCTGGAGTAATTATTTTGCCATCAAAACCTACTCCTGACGCTATAGCTGCTGGAACTTCTCTATACCTTAAATTGATTGAGATGGGTAAAAATGTTTCAATCATTTCCGAATCCATTCCGCAAAGCGATTTGCTTGGAGCAGATAAAATTAAAAATGATTTGCAAAATGGCGGAGATAACCTAGTTGTATCATTTCCATATACTGAAGGAACGATTGATAAGGTTGATTACAATATTCAAGGAGAACGTTTTAATTTAGTTATTGTTCCAAGAACCGGAAGTGAAAAGATAAAAGCTGACGAAGTCCAGTTCTCATATTCAGGAGGAAATATTGATTTTATCGTAACTATAGATGCTCCAAATCTTAATTCTTTAGGAAATATTTATAAAAAAAATGAGCAGAAATTTAGTAGTGCAACAATTATAAATATCGATCGACATTTGATTAACAATTCATATGGTTTGATCAATTTTGTTTCAAAATCAAGCTCATCCACATCGGAATTAGTTCTTGAAGTTATCAAAAAACTTGGAACTACCATCAATAAAGATATTGCAACTAATCTTCACGCAGGAATTATTTCTGCAACAAACAATCTTACTTCATATTCTGTAACTGCAGATACATATGAGCACATTGCCGAACTCTTGCGTTTTGGAGCAGTTAGAAAACCAGCCGTCATAAATGCGCCAAATTCATTTGACCAATTTTCACCTCCAGGAAATTTCGGCATGATGAATCAGCCGTATTCACAACCAGGATTTAATCCACAAATGATCCAATCAAGACAACAACCTCAAAGGATTCCACAACAGCAACAGTTTGTTCAACCCTCAGCAATCACTAACACAAAAGCAGTTGAAGAAGTTGAGGTGTCACCTGGCTTGAAAGAAGGTCAGAAAATAAGAAGTGAATCATCTGACGATCTTAAACCTAAGATATTTTCAGACAGTGGTGGAATAATGCCATAACGAGTATAATTATCTCGTGATCAATCAAATCCTCCCATACGTTTTAATTTTGCTTTCAACCGCTTTTATTCTATATATTGTTAGGAGCTGGTTGTTAAAAATGGAACAATCTTCACAGGTATCAAAAGAACTAATGGAGTGGATTAAAGATACAAATAAGTCAAGCCGTCATGTTGATCAAAAGCTAACTCAAAATATGGACATGTTCAATGAACGCCTTGATAAAGCAGCGACTGCAATGATGGGAGTTCAAAAAAGTATAGGAGAATTTTCTGAAATTGGTCGATCCATGAATCAACTGCAACATTTTCTTCAGTCACCAAAACTTCGCGGAAATATTGGCGAGCAGGTCCTTAAAGAGCTACTTTCACAAAGTTTACCAAAGGGAATATATGCGCTTCAACACACTTTTCAAAGTGGCGAAAGAGTAGATGCGGTAATAAAAACTACTCAAGGAATAATTCCTATAGATTCAAAGTTTCCATTATCTAGTTTTAGATTGATTAGCGATGCTAAATCAAGTCTAGAGAAAACTCAGTCGCAAAATGCATTTGTAAAAGATGTAAAAAAACATATTCTGTCAATTTCTAGCAAGTACATCCTTGTTTCTGAAGGAACTTTAGATTATGCTCTTATGTATATTCCATCAGAGAGTGTTTATTATGAAATTATTAACGACCAGTCACTTTTTGACTATGCGTCTAAAATGCATGTAGTTCCAGTTTCTCCAATGAGTTTTTATGCATATTTAAAAGTAATTCTGATTTCACACGAAGGAGCAAGGATCCAAACGCGTGCAAAGGAAATAATTCGTGTAATTCAATCAATCAGAAAAGAGTATGAAAAAACTGATGAAATGCTCTCAGTATTGGTAAAACACATTAATAATGCTTACAATCAGATCTCTAATTTTTCACAAAAATTTAATTCATTCGGGCAAAAACTTGAGTCAATTGATTCAAGTTCATTGGAAGACTCGAAGATGATAGAATGAGTATCTTATGCAAAAGATGAAGACAGTATGCGGGCATTCAGTTGAGAGCTCAACTTCAAATGAAGAGATTCTTAAATCCATCATAGATTCAAGAAATATTGAAAACATTGATACATTTTTGAATCCACCAACTCCTCTTGGGATGAATCTCAATGATTTTGGAATATCTAAAAAAAACTTAAAATCGTTGATTGAGCGATTTGAATTGGCAAAGAAAAATAATGAAAAAGTTGTGGTGTATACGGATTATGATGCTGATGGAATAACTGGTGGCGCAATTCTCTGGGAGACTCTTCATTTGCTTGGATTTGATGCCATGCCTTACGTTCCTCACCGATCACGCGAAGGGTACGGCTTTTCAAAAATTGGAATTGATAATGTCATTGCTGAGTTTGATCCAAAATTAATTATAAGTGTCGATCATGGAATAACAGCAAAAGATGCTGTCATATATGCAAAAAGTAAGGATATCGATATTATAGTTACCGATCATCACCACGAACAAAAAGATAAAATTCCAGGCAAGGCAATTGGCATCTTTCACATACCAGCTCTTTCAGGATCTGGAGTGGCATACTTTGTTGCAAAAGAATTATTTAATCATTTTGGGAAAGTTTCAAGCAACATTACTCGACTTACAAAATACTTTAACTCTGATTATCTTGCTCTAGCAACAATCGGGACAGTTGCAGACCTTGTTCCCTTGGTTGGTCCCTCAAGGAGCGTTGTAACTTTTGGTCTTCAAGCCTTTAAAAATTTAGACAGAATTGGCCTTCGTGAGATAATTAGTGAAGCAGCAGTTGAAGATAAAGAGATTACTCCATATGAGATTGGTTTTGTGATTGCGCCACGAATTAATGCGATTGGAAGGCTAGATCATGCGATTGATGCATTAAGGCTGCTTTGTACCACAAGCAATTCTCGAGCTAAAAAATTAGCAGAAAAAATTGGAAAAGTAAATGAAGATCGAAGAACTTTGGTTGATAAGTGTGTTAAGGAGGCGTTACAGAAAGTAAGTATAAAAAAGCTTCCAAAGCTAATAATTATCGACTCAAACAACTGGCATGAGGGCATCATAGGCTTAATTGCTTCAAAAATGGTGGAGGAGTATTATCGACCATGCATAGTTATGACTAAGAGTGATGAATTCTACAAAGCGTCAGTCAGATCCATACCGGGGTTTCATGTAACTGATTTTTTATCAACGCTAGGGGAATATTTAACAGGATTTGGTGGACATGCGGCAGCTGCAGGATTTACCATTGAAAAAGCTAAGAAAGATAAATTTATTGAAATTGCTCAAAAAAAAGCTGAGAAATTGATTAGTGATAAAATGCTGACAAAGTCAATTCTAGCTGATATTGATATGCCGATATCTATGGCAAGCAAGGAGCTGGTTTCAGTCATTGATACGATGTACCCTTTTGGGATAGGAAACCCTAAACCAAAATTTGTTTCGGAGGTAGTAATCAACAAGGTGTCGGTAATTGGAAAAAACAAAACTCATCTGAAATTATTGGTTTCAGGGGCATATAACGAAAAAGAAAAGATTGAGATGATTGCATTTGGATATGGTGAGATCTTCGACTCATTAAAACCAACGCAAAAAGTAAGATTGGTTTATCAATTGGGTATAAATAACTTCAGAAACAAAGATACACTTCAAGGAATTGTTAAGCATATTGAGTTCTAAGGAAAAATGTCCTATAATGGAACTATTAAAGTTTAAGAGTTATTAGAAATACTATTATGTTAAAAGTAATAATTGGTGCAATTATCGTAGTCATTGTTAGTGCTGGAGGTTATTTATATTATAAATCTTCTCAGGAAAAACTTACGACTCCACCAAATGAAACCGCAATCACAACAGTTACGCAAAAACCTTCGCCATCACCAACTCCAGAAGAAGTTGCAGTTGACGAGTATCCAATCGAAATACTGAATGGAAGTGGAATAGCAGGCGAGGCAGGACGTGCTCAGACATTGCTTGAAGATTCAGATTACATAATCGACTCAATAGGGAATGCTGAAAAGTATGATTATGACCAGACCGTAATTCAAGCTGGAGCAGATGTTCCAAAATCATGGATTGATGCTTTGAAGACAGTGCTTGAAGAAAAATATGATGTAAAAGCGAGAGTTGAGGAGATTGATGACGCTGAGGCTGTGGTAGTCATCATCGGTAGCTTTGATGAAAATGGAGATTCGATGGTTGTTGAAGAGGTAATTGAAGAACCAACAACTGATGTTACAGCAGATGAATTAACACCTACTGAAGAAGTAACACCATCTCCAACCCCGTAAATATTTGGGGAAAATTACATTTTCTCAACAGTCTTGATACCAAGGAGGTTGAGTCCATGTTTTAAAACATTGGAAACGGCCATAGTTATACTTAGCCGGAGATTCATTTGTTCCGTGTCTTCAGCTTTTAATATTGGATTTTTTTGATAAAACAGGTTATATTTCTGTGATAAATCATACAAATAAGTGCAAAGATAATTTGGTGCATAAGCCTTTGCAGCCTCAAGTACAGTTTCAGGATACTTCAGTACAGAGCGCATTAATGCAAGCTCGTCATCATTAAGATTAACTAGCTCTTCAACTACGGTTGTAAAGTCGTTTTTGTCTACTTTATTTAATACAGATTTACATCTAACAAAAGTGTACTGAATATATGGTCCTGAATTTCCTTGCATATTCAAGACATCTTCCCAATCAAAAACTATATCCAAATGTGAACTTCTTTTCAGATCGTTCCATTTTAATGCACCGACACCTATTACTTCTGATACTTTTATATTTTCAAGTTTGCCTAGTTTAATAGCTCTATTGGTCGCTTCTAGCAGAACATCTTCAAGCCAAATGGTATTCCCTTTTCGTGTCGACATTTTTGAATCTTTAAATCGGTACATTCCATGTTTTATGTGAACTCTTTGTTCTCTTTTTAACCAACCTGCAAGAACCTCTGTTTCGTATAATTGTTGAAAATACAGAGATTGTTCAACTCCGACTTCATTTATTATTTTCACATCTTTTCCATATTTATTTAGTCGAAATGCATCTGTTGCAAGGTCGCGTGTGGCATACAGTGTTGCGCCGTCTTGTTTCATGAGCATAAGTGGAGGGTATTTATCATTTGGAAAAAATACAAGAAATGCTCCTTTACTTTCTGTTAAAATTTCTTTTTTCTTCAGTTCTTCAATGATTGGAACCATTTTATCTTCAAAATATGATTCACCATATCCACGACCATTATTCTCAAACTTTTCTGTATTGACACCAAGTTTTTTATAAAGCTTATTAAATTCATTCCAAGACCATTCAATAGACTGAGTCCAAAGTCTTCTAGCTTCAACATCTCCTTCTTCAAGTTTTTTAAACCACATCCGTCCTTCATCATTTAACTGTGGGTTTATCTCAGCTTCTTTATGAAACCTAACGTATAAATCAACTAGAATCCTAACTGGATTGTCTGCCTTTTTTATCTCATCTTCATCACCCCAAGTCTTGATTGCATAAATCAGTTTTCCAAACTGGGTCCCCCAGTCTCCCAGATGGTTGTCTCTATAAACTTCCAAACCTGTTGCCTCAAGAATATTTGCGATCGCATCACCTATTATCGTTGAACGGAGATGGCCGATTGTAAATGGTTTTGCGATATTTGGTGAAGAGTACTCGACAATAACCTTTTCTCTTTTGGCGAGATTTGAGTTTCCGTACTTATTATCAATTTTTGAGAGATTTTCAAGAAGTTGTTTTTTAGCTATCCAAACATTCATAAACCCAGGTCTGATTACTTCCACTTTTTCAACTAGTCCATCAGTAGGGATGTTTTTTGCAATCTTTTCTGCCAAAATCATTGGATTTGTTTTTTCCACTTTTGCCAGTTGTAGAGCGATACTTGTCGAATAATCTCCAAAATTTTCGTTATTTGGAGGTATAACAGTAAGTCCATCAAGACTGAGTTTTGATTTTATCAAAGCCTCTGAGAAGATCTTTTTAATTCTCGTCTTTATCATGAAGATATGATACCGCAATTGTATCTATTCAGCTACACCAATTTTTTTCGCTAGCCAAGGAGTCAACGGAGGCTCAATTATTAATGTCATCAGGATAATCCACATGCCTATCGCTATTACAAAATCAGATTGGATAATGTCAAAAGTTGCTGCAATAACAATGAGAATTGCAGCGATTATTCCAGTTTCACGAATCAGACTAAGAATAAGAAGATCTTTGAGCTTGAACATATGCTTAAACCACCAAGGTGAGAGGGTAACGAAAACAACAATTGGACGAAGAATAAACATGAAAATTAACCCAGAGATTATTCCAATCGGCGCAAGGTCGACAAGTATTGAAATTGGAACGAGCGCTCCCAAAATAATGAAGATAAATGGTTTGATTAAATGGTTGAGTAGACTTTCGTAAAAGTGAGAAACTTTTTTCATACCTCCAATAGTATCGCTCATTAGTCCGCTTGTAAAAGCAGCTAAAAAACCAGCACCGCTCAGAATATTTCCAAGTACAAATGTAAAAATAGGAATTGAGATGAGCAACGCTGGATCAGATTCTTCGTCGTGATTTTGTGAATAATAAAAATTCTTAATCATCAGAAATCCCAGACACCCAACAAGAATACCGGAAATTATCTGTAGAGCGAAGGCATCATAAGTGCTTTTTTGGAGAAGGGGAACAAAATAGTTTAGAATTCCATTATTTATTGTTGGTGCGGTTATTAGCGCAAGCAAAAGAAACCTCGTGAATACGCTACCTGAGACATCAGTCAGCGCAGATTCGGAGATTGCAATTTGTTTAATCTCAGGTCTTTTGAATTTTAGCATATTCAAAGTGGGTATGATTGCCGTTGGGTCAGTTGAGGACAAGGCAGCACTGAGAATAAGGATCGAAGGAATTAAAGCCGCATCGAACTCACCAAGAAAATTCATTAACCCGTAAATAATGAAAGAAAAGCCAATAGAGGTTAGAATTACACCCAGCAATGAAAGCGTCGCAATAGGTAAAAACCATTTTTTAAAATTTTGAAATGGAATTTCTAGGCCTCCAGCAAATAAAATAATTGCCGCAAAAATCTCCATTATTACTTTCAGCCCCTCAATATCTTCCATGAAAAAAGATAGTACGGGTTGTAGTGCTATGCCTGCAAATATTGCCCAAACAAATGAAGGAATTATTGTTTTTGGGGCAATTCGATTTATATAATAACCTATAAATAATATTGACCCAATGATAAATAGTTGAAAGTCGATATCATAAAGAAGACGTTGGTTATTGTGCAAAATTGAACGTACGATTATTGATAGAAATGCAAGAAAAAAAATAAGAACTATATAGGGGATGAATTTTTTTAATTTTTTCATTATTTTGTCTTAAAATAACTCGAGTAATATTCATAATATCATAGATGGAATATTCGTTGTTAAGGTGTAATTGACACGATCAAGGTGTGATAATTAAATTTTTTTAGTAGAATGTACACACTTATGAAACGAAAACTAATCGTTTTTGCAGGATTGATTCTTGCTTTTATACTATTTGTAGGAGTTAAATTTTTCTTTTTTGACAAACCTGGAAATACTGGAAGAATAAAGATTGTATCTTCCCCAACTGCCGGTGTTTTTATTAACAGCGCCCCAGTAGGATCTACAACCTTTGAGACTCGACTGGCTCCTGGCGAATATAGCATAAAACTTATTCCAGAAGGAGAAGATACGAAAACTGTAACTTGGGAGGGAAAAGTTCAGGTCCTTGAAAATTCATTAACTTACATAAGTCGTGAGATGGGAACTTCAGACTTGACGTCAGCTGGTGAAATTTTAACTTTGACAGCAATGAAAAAGTCGTCACCTGGCGAGACTGGGCAGGTGTCTCTTATAACAAATCCCCCCGGTGCAATAGTTTTTCTCAATAATGATGAAAAAGGTGTATCTCCTATTGTTCTTGATGAGGTGCCGGTGGGAGAGCACGAACTGGCGGTATATTTACCAGGTTTTTTCAGAAGGTCACAAAAAATCAATGTTGAAAAAGGACACATAGTTAACTCAATCTTTAAACTTGCTCTAGATAAGACCCACAAAACTCTTGAACAGGAGATAGAAGAACAAAAGAAAGAAGAAGCTACGGCTTCAGCTGAGATTGACGCTGCCACATCCCCAGATAGCAATCCTCGAAATACATTGACTGTTCTCGAAACTTCAACAGGGTCATTAAATGTTCGTGAAGACGCAACAGTTTCAGCTGCAAAAATCGGTGAGGTAACCCCTGGAGATGAGTATGAATACATTGAAGAAGCAAATGGATGGTACAAAATTATTCTTAATGAAGATGAAGAGGGGTGGGTATTTGGAGACTTCGTAAAGTTAAATGAATAATTAATAATGAACAATTAATAATTATTCATGTTAATTAATTATCTTTCCAGACAAGCTTATTGTAAAAAAAGTAAGAATAGGGAATGATTACTAAAGCAATAATTAATACTTTGTAAATATACCAGTAAGTCAATCCAAAAATATTTGTTGAAATCGTCATAACTATAGTCTGAATGATTATTGAGCCTGAGGCAATAATATTAAATTTCAAGAAACTCCAAATAAATGATTTTCTACCTGATTTGCGACTAATCTTTTTATGTTTAAAACTCCATTTATTATTTAGGATAAAGTTGGAGATAATTGCAGTTTCTGCGCTAATGATTGTGCTTAGCCAAACTGCCGTTGCGATAATTTCAATAAGTATAAATGAAATTCCAAAGTCGATTACGAATCCAATTCCACCAACGATCGCAAATTTAATAAAAGTAGAATGAAAAAAGACATACTTCAATGTTTGATAAATATACTCAAAAGAGTCAATTTTTGAAGATCCTTCGGCACGATCGATGAAATTTACTGGAATTTCTTTTACGATAGCACCTGACTTGATTGCATTATCAAGAAATGCTACTTGAAAAACATAACCCGTGTATCCGCGCAGAGTTTCAATATGTTTTTTTACAAGCCAAGTTTTTATAGCGCGATATCCATTGGTCCATTCTGTGATTGACAGCTTCATGAAGCCTAGCCTGATTATCAAGTTTCCAAGGATGGAAAAAATTTTCCTATCTATTCCCCAATCCTCAGGTATTGATCCGCCTTTGATGTATCTTGAGCCAACGACAAAATCTGCGCCATCTTGAATTTTATTTAAAAATGCAGGAATGTCATCTGGATTATGAGAAAGATCCGCATCCATTTCAAACATCACGTATGGATTTAGATTTTCCATACAATAGGAAAATCCATCGATGTACGCTTGTCCAAGTCCGGATTTTGCAGTTGAGATTACATGCAAAGATTTATTATATTTACCCATCTCTTTAACAATTCCAGCTGTTCCGTCTGGAGATGAGCTATCAACAACCAATATTTTGATTATCCAGTTGTCTATTTTTTTTGAGATGTCAATTATTCTGTCTAGAAGCTCTTTTATATTTTTCGATTCGTTATATGTTGGTAGTATTACAACTGCTGTTTTCATTTTATTTAGTAAATTTATTTACTGAGGATTTTTTGAAAGTATTCAGTGGTTTTTATTAGTCCCTTTTCAAGTGTGACTTTTGGCTGCCAATTCAAGATTTTGTCCGCTTTTTCAATGTCGGGTTTCCTCGTTTTTGGATCATCTTCACCTATTGATTCAAATGAAATATCAGACGTAGAATTAGTCATTTCTTGAATCATTTCTGCAAGTTGAATCATGGTTTTCTCATCAGGATTTCCTAAGTTTATGATCTCTCCTTCAATATCTTCGGTTTCTCCAAGTTTCACAAGTCCCAGAACGAGATCTGAGACATAGCAAAATGATCTTGTTTGTGTTCCGTCGCCATATATTGTAATTGGATAATTTTTTAAGGATTGGGTAATAAAATTTGAAACAACGCGACCGTCATTCAACTCCATGTTCGGACCATAAGTGTTGAAGATTCTTGCAATTCTGATATCGATATCAAATGTCGTATGATATGACATAGTCATTGCTTCAGCATAACGCTTTGATTCGTCATAACAAGCTCTCTCACCGACTGAATTCACATTTCCAAAATATGTCTCCTTTTGTGGATGGATGAGCGGGTCTCCATAAATTTCAGAAGTAGAAGCAAGGACGAATCTATCAAACTTTTTGGCTTTGCATTGTTCGAGAACTCGATATGCTCCTTCTGAGTTTGCGCGCATGGTCTCTATTGGATGTTTTTTGTATTGGATAGGGGAGGCTGGGGAAGCAAGATGATATGCAATGTCAATATGAGGAAGAGTCGAAAAATCAAAAACCGTGACATCTTCTTCAAAGAAACTTATCTGATCAGGTGGTAAAGAAGCAATATTATTTTTATTTCCAGTTATTAGATTATCAACAATAAATACTTTGTTTCCCAAGTCTACATAATGTTTGGCTAGATGTGATCCAATAAAACCTGCTCCGCCGGTAATCAAAATATTCATAGTGTTTGAAAGATATTATACCGCATTTCTCCCAGTTGAAAGGTAAGAAATTCCCATCTTCTTCATTTGTTCGGGGTTGTAGATATTTCTTCCGTCAATGATTTGTGGTTTTTTGAGAAGTTTTATAACCTTTTCAATATTGGCTTGCTTAAATTCATTCCA
>Ga0210057_1005199_pt1 | contig 16845 bp, 16 predicted proteins | sample CryGeyCG2114_010_2_FD_183968 | JGI IMG/M metagenome (GOLD analysis project Ga0210057, IMG submission 183968) | Groundwater microbial communities from aquifer - Crystal Geyser CG10_big_fil_rev_8/21/14_0.10 (SPAdes) (version 2) | ecosystem: Environmental > Aquatic > Deep subsurface > Groundwater ...
AAAGTAAGCCGGTAACAAAAATTTTTCTGAAAACCCTCTAAGTTTTATCCTTGCTCCGCATCGTGGACAATATTAGAACTGTTATCCAGCGACAAAAAAATTATATTTATATCCCAGATTTGAGACCAACGGCTTAATTTTTACTTACCCCACCCCGCTACTCACTATGTTTATCCCCACTGGCTATTGACAGCTTGTGGGGGCTTGCTACACTGACAACGTGATGACACTCTGGAGTATCCGCAAGGATAGCTCCAGATTTTTTATTTCTGGCTTATTTCAGCCTTGAGCTTGCGTAAATCAACGAATTTGGCTCGTTCCAATAATTCTTTTGAGATATGACCCCTCGTGGAAATCACAAGAATCCACTTACCTACTTTCTTTATTCGGTCAATCGGCACGACAAAATCACTGTCGCCTGACAAAAGTACCGCCGTATCGTATTTTTCTTTCGTATCATCCATTTCAAAAGCAAGTTCCATATCCAAATTGCCTTTCCATTCCTCCTTCCCGCTTCTCCGGTCTTTAATCCTTTTCACTACTTTTGTTCTCAAGATATAGCCGTTTATCTCAAGCATATCCAGAAACTTCCTCTGCCCAGTATTGAACTCATCCACTCCTTTGTAGATAAAGCACCTCATCTCATCGCCGCACTCTTTCTTGAGATACGTCATCAGCTTTTGATACGATATTTTCCAGCCTAAAGTTCGCTGGGAATAAAATACATTTTCAGCGTCTATAAAAACATAGACCCTGCCTTTTACAAATTGGTGTAGTATAGAAGTATTTTTACTTTATCAGGTTTTTGTAATTTTTACCACCTATTTTTTGGAAACAAAAAACTCCCGTGTTGGGAGTTCTTTTATAACTTTGGAAGTTTTATAGTATTCAAACCCGCCATAACCCCCCTACCGAGATTACAGCAATGGAAATAATAATTGCTATCAGCAAAGGAATCTGAATGAAGCCTTTTTGGGTTTTAATTTTGTTTTCCATAGTTTCTGTTTCTGATAATTAAAATTCCGCCAACAATCAACATAACTCCTATAGAAATTAAGATAAGCGAATTAGAAGAATAATAATAAGCTATTCCCTCGAGTTCTTCTGTTCCAGGCATTTTTAATAAACCACCCTTGCCAAAGGTTTGATAAGAAAAGTTAAAAACATTGCAAGAAAAAAGCCCGCTACCTGCTATTATCATTATTTCGCCTATATTTTTCTTAATTTTTTCTTTCATGGGAAGTTACCTTTTGGCTACGTTTACCCGTCTTAATAAGTTTTGCTCCGCAGGTAGGAGTCGAACCTACAACCCACTCCTTAACAGGGAGGCGCTCTACCATTGAGCTACTGCGGAATCCGTTGTTTTTACGGCTAGTAAAAATATAGCAAATCTTAACCCCGGAGGCAATATATTATATAATGTAAGCATGAAAAAGATACCATCTATGGCTTTAATATTAGTTTCTGTTTCGTTCTTTGTTTTTGCGGCCTTGAGTGCGGTTTCAGCCCAAGTTGATAATAACGAACCGCCGGCAACGACGATTGAAGAAATAACTACAGCTGACTTGGGTGTAGAAAATTCAGGGCTTCTCCCTACCAACCTATTCTACTTTTTTAAGGAATGGGGCAGGGGTATAAAAATGTTTTTCACTTTTAATAATGTCGCGAAGATTAGGTATGAGCTTAAAATAGCTAATGAGAAGGCAGCAGAATTAAAGAAAGTTGATGAGGTAAAACCCAATGACGCAGAAGCCTTAGAGAAAGCTCTTAATAACTACAACGAGAATGTTCTACGGCTGAAAACTCGCCTTCAATCTTTACAGGAGAATTCGGATAATTCTAATGTAGATAAATTATTGGATGAGCTTGCCGAAAGAACACTGAAGCATCAACAACTTTTTGAAGAACTAAAAGAAAGACACGAAGATCTCCGTGAAAAATTGGATGATGTAGAAAAAGGCATAGGCGAAGTCCTGAAGCACGCAATAGAAAACCTTGATAAGTTGGAGAAAACCGAAGAACGCTTAGAAAAAGCAATAGATGCGCAGAAAGAAAACCAGATTAAGGAATTAAACGCGATCCACTTCTTGAACATGATTAAAGAGAATGTTAATTCGCCGGAAATTATCGAAAAGCTTTCTCAACTAAAAGAAAAACAGATGGATAAACTGGAAGCCAAGCTTAAAAGTGGGGTTATTAATTCTTCGCAGATAGGCGGTTTAATCGAGAAATTAAACGGTAGCGGCGTTGAGGCCTCCGAGATTCTTAAAAAGCTGGAGGAAGGATTAGATAACGTTAATGGGAAACTTGCGGAACCGCAGGTTTGTATGGAACTGTATGACCCAGTCTGCGGAGATGACAGCAAAACATATTCTAACAGCTGCTTTGCAGAAATTGCTCATGTCGAGGTTAAATATAAAGGAGAGTGCGGCAAGCAAGGGTCAGGAAATAGTGATTCTTTGAAATTTGAAGTTAATTCCCAGATAAATATTTCTCCCGATTCCATCAAGGTTGAAACGGAAGATTGATTCCAATGAAAATCCCGAATTTGCTTTATATTAAGATCCACTGGGGCACTGATAATGGTTTTGATGACTGATTAGTATACTATAGTACTGATCAGTATCATAGTATACTAAATGGTTGGGGTAGCACTTGACGACTCTGGTACAATTCTAATTATGGACCATAATCACCGTTCAAACGGGAATCCAGAGACAGTATATACTTGTCCGATGCATCCCGAAATAAAACAAGAAAGACCCGGTATGTGCCCGGAGTGCGGCATGAACCTCGTTCCTGAGAAAAATAAGAAAGCCGATATGGATCACGGCACCCGCCACAATCACGGCTCTATGGTGAATTCGACGGCTGGGGGCCACGAAAATCATCACACCATGATGGAAGCGGATTTCAAGCGCCGCTTTTTTGTTGTGTTTGTTCTAACACTTCCGATTCTTGCGCTTTCTCCAACCATTCAGAATTGGCTGGGATTTTCTTTGCCTCAGGCTTTTTATTTCGTTGAAGCCAAGTATTTATTATTTACTCTTGCTTCTATAGTGGCAGTTTACGGCGGCTGGCCTTTTTACACTGGCGCACTTGAGGAAATAAAAAGAAAGAACTATGGCATGATGACGCTTGTGGCCGTTGCCGTACTGTCTGGCTATCTATTTTCAGTGGCAAGCACTTTTATATTCCAAGGAGTAGATTTCTATTGGGAAATATCAACCTTGGTAGCCGTTCTCTTATTCGGTCACTGGATGGAAATGAGAGCCGTGCGCGGCACAGGGGGAGCCCTGAAAGAACTTGCCAAGCTTATACCTGCGCAGGCCCATTTATTAAAAGGCGGTACGGTTATTGACGTGCCTACGAGCGAAATTAGGTTCGGCGAAAAAGTGTTGGTAAAGCCCGGAGAGAAGGTGCCGGTTGATGGAGTGATTTTATCTGGTCAGTCATCTCTAAACGAAGCTATGATTACCGGGGAATCTAAACCCGTATTTAAAAAACCCGGAGATAAAGTTATCGGAGGCACTATTAACTTCGACGGCTCGCTAACCGTAGAAACGAGGGCGACTGGCGCCGAATCAGCGCTTTCTCACATTATAAATCTGATTAAACAGGCGCAGGAAACAAAACCACCGGTCCAAAAATTGGCCGACCGCGCTGCCAATTATTTGACTATAGCCGCCATCATAGGCGGGACGTTAACCTTCCTTTTTTGGACATTTATCTTTCCTCAACCGGAGGGGTTAGTATTCGCGCTCACATTAGCCATCACTGTCATAGTTATTGCTTGCCCACATGCGTTGGGTTTAGCCATACCCACGGTTACCACAATAACTTCATCACTGGCCGCGAGGCACGGCATTTTGATAAAGGACATGAGAGTTATAGAACTAGCCAAGAAACCGGACTATATAGTTTTTGATAAGACCGGGACATTAACCAAAGGCGAGTTTGTAGTCACTGAAATTATTAATTTCAGCAATCGAAGTGAAGCTGATGTTTTAAGACTAGCGGCTTCGGTTGAGTCTAACTCACTACATTCCCTCGCTTTAGCCATTACTAAAGAGACGAGCCGCAGGGGTATAAGTTTTGGGCAGGCGGACAACTTTCGTTCTATTCCCGGCAAAGGAGGAATTGGCGAAGTGAACGGCGAGATGGTGATTGTGGGGAGTGAATCGTTAATTCGTGATAACGGTTTTGATATTGAACGTTTCAAGGGTAAGGTGGCCGAGTTAAGCAGGAAAGGTGTGAGCCTTATTTGGGTTGCGGTCCAAGGCGAGGTTTTGGCGATTTTTGGTTTGGCCGATGAAATAAGGTCGGAAGCAAAAGAGGTGCTTGTAGAAATAAAAAGATGGGGAGTAGAGCCGGTAATGCTTACCGGTGACACGGAAGAATCTGCTCGCGAGACTGCCAAACAGATTGGCATTGATAAGTTTTTCGCTAAAGTTTTGCCGGAAAATAAAGTTCAAACAATAAAAGAATTGCAGACAGGCGGCGCAATAGTGGCTATGGTGGGTGATGGTATAAACGATGCGCCATCACTTACCCAAGCTGATATCGGCATTGCCATAGGCGCTGGCACGGACGTGGCCATTGAATCTGCGGAAGTAGTTCTTATAAAGAATGACCTTCGCGATGTGCTTGCTCTCATGAAATTGAGTCGCCGGACAATGTCTAAAATGACCCAGAATCTTGTGTGGGCCGCCGGTTACAACGTTTTCGCCATACCTATTGCCGCCGGCGTGCTCTACCCTTGGGGTATCCTTTTAAGACCAGAGTGGGCGGCGCTTCTTATGAGTTTAAGCTCTGTAATTGTAGTTTTAAATGCTTTCACATTGCGCTTTTCCAAGTAATTTCATATAATCACTTTATATGACGAGCTACGGCAAAATTTTAGGCATTGTTCTAATAATAGCGCTCACGACATCAGTGTTTTTTGTATTCGGCGTGCACGAGCTTAAGAATCACTTTTGTCCCATTAACGCCGCTACCGGCATCTGCGGGTTCTTGGGTGGGTTGGTTAATGTGATAGACCACATTTTCTCAATGAATCTTTTTTTGGTCATAATTTTACCGGCTCTGGTAAGTTTCATCGCGCTTCTTGCTTATTCGCTACTCTTGCCGGTTTTTGTTCAGGAGCCGCTTAGCTTCCGAGTAAGCCCTTCGCAACCTAAAGTAAAAGTTAAAGAATCCCGCTGGGCGAGATTTCATATAAATAGTCCGACTTTATAGAGAGAGGTAGCAACGAAGAAATAACTTCTGCTACCTAATTTTGCGTTTCAAGGTCGGTCTTTTTGTTATCTTCAAAAATAAAAATGAAAAAACAATTAATTATTTTAACTCCTTAAGATGAAAAGATTTACTGTATTAGTTTCTCTAGCCGTGCTTTTGGGCGTAGGAGCAATTTATTTCAGTTCAATTTCTTCCGCTTCTTTTGTCTGGAATATTTCGCAGGGCGGGCAATTACTTCTACCTCTCGTGGCTATCGCCGCATTAGTAGATAGTATTAATCCCTGCGCCATTTCGGTACTGCTCTTAACCATAGCTTTTCTTTTCGGTTTGGGACGTTTGCGCTCAAGTATTCTAAAAACAGGGTTCTTTTATATCCTGGGTATATTTATCGTTTATATTTTGATAGGCTTGGGTATCTTGCAAGCGCTTCACATTTTCGGCGTTCCTCATTTTATGGCAAAAGTGGGAGCAGCGCTACTCATAGCCTTGGGAGCGGTGGGTCTCTTGAACGAATTCTATCCATCTTTTCCAATAAAACTGGGTATACCTCACTCGGCGCATAAAAAGATGGCCGAGCTCATGGAGAAGGGTTCCGTTCCCACCGCCTTTGTTTTGGGCGTGTTTGTTGGGCTTTGTGAGTTTCCTTGCACTGGCGGGCCATACTTGGTGGTTCTTGGGCTTCTTCATGACAGCCCAACTTATTGGCTCGGCCTGGGATATTTGGTTCTTTATAACCTGATTTTCGTCCTGCCCCTTGTCGTTCTTTTGCTTATAGCAAGCGATAAGGTCTTGTTGACTAAAGTTCAGGAGTGGAAAAAGACGAACGTAAAAGGTATGCGTTTTTGGGGAAGCATAGCTATGATTCTTCTGGGGCTCTTTATCTTCATGATTTAAAAGGTCGGGATAACATTACTAAACTAAAATGTACGATAAACAAAAATTTGAAGAGTTGGTCAAGAAAATTGAGACAATGAAAAAATCCGGGCAAGTTGATCTCTCTACCGAAGAAGATTTAAGCATCGCCGTCATGAATCTCATCAGTCTCGAAGAACATTTTTTCTTTACCGGTGTTAAAACTGGCAAGCCAGAGTACTTTAATTTGTTGGATGAGACTCGTTCTGTGAGGAAAGCGCTTTTGGCGAGACTTGTAGATGAACACGAGGGTGAAACTTGGTGTATATCCAAACATCTTTTGGGTACCACTATGCGGCTTATTGAGGTCGGCACGAAGCTCCATGCCGACGGCAATCTGGATAAAGCTAAGGAAACTTTCGATTATGCCCACAAGATATATTCTCTTTTCTGGGCCCTTAGGTTGAAACTTATAGATGTTTCCGGATTAAAAAAGGTCGCGGCCGAGGATAAGCCTTGGAATTTGGAGCAAATAATGGATAAACTTGTTGACTGCTGCGATGAGTAAAAAACATATTATCCTTTTAATAATTGCCTGCATCTTAGCCGTCATTCTCTACCGCTACTTAAATCCAGATATAGTGGAGGGCGCTCCGCTTGATGATTTCGCGCAATGTCTGGCAGCTAAGGGCGCTACCATGTATGGCAACTATAATTGCCCTCACTGCCAGAATGAGAAGGAAGTGTTTGGTAGTTCATTCGAATACATCAATTATGTAGAGTGCGCTGAAACTCCGAAAGAATGTATCAGCCATGGCGTAGAAGCAGTACCAATGTGGATTTTCTCTGATGGAAGGAAATTAGTTGGAGAACAAGGGATAAAAAAACTTTCGGAAGAAAGCAGTTGCCCGCTGCCACAAGGGCTATCCCAATAACATGAGCGCGAAACCCGCGATTAGGGAGTAGATTACAGAAACCCTAAAACAATTTCCGAATGTAGATGAAGCGGTCATTTCCATAAACGGGAGAACAGAAGATATATTGCAACCGTAATATCGCCAAAGTATAATATAATCAAAGGTCAAAAAATAAATAAAATTTTAAGCATGTTCGAATTAAAAGGGAAAGTAGCTTTAGTAACCGGCGCCAGGCGTGGCATGGGGAAATCGCATGCGCTTACGCTTGCTCGGCAGGGGGCGAAAGTTGCCGTGACAGATATTGACTTAACGGAATGCGAAAAAGTTGTTGCGGAAATTGTTTCCGAGGGAGGAGAAGCTGCGGCTTGGAAACTCGATGTGGCCAACGCTCGAGAAGTAGGGAAAGTATTCGATGAGGTGGTGAAAAAATTTGGCAGGTTGGATATTCTGGTCAATAATGCCGGTATTTTTTCGCCGAAGTCGGCATTAGAAATAACAGAAGAAGATTGGGATAGAACGATTGACATCGATCTCAAAGGACAGTTTCTTTGCGCCCAACGCGCAGCCAAAGAGATGGCTAAAAATAAATGGGGGAGGATTATTAACATCGCTTCAATAGCTTCCGGCGGAGTCGGGGTTGGTTTCTTTGGAGCGGTTCATTACACAGCCGCCAAAGGAGGCATTATCGGCATGACAGAGACGCTGGCTGCCGAATGGGCGCCTTTGGGAATAAATGTTAACGCAATCGCTCCCGGCGCCATTGATACGCCGATGGTCCAAGCTAATAATATGCCTCAAGAAGCAATGAAAGCTTTGACAGACAGGCTTCCTTTGAAAAGAATTGGTAAATCGGAGGAGGTATCAGCCGCGGTAGTGTTTTTAGCATCTGAAGAAGCGAGTTATGTTACAGGAGCTACATTATACGTAGATGGCGGTTGGCTCGCGGCCTAATTAACGATGGGAAGAACTTATCTTAATTTAACCAGCTCGGTTATTTGCTCTTATTATCTTGTATAATAATAGCGAGCTTGTAGAATGAATACCTCACTTTTAGTCTTAATATTTTTGGCTCTTATTTTCTTGGGGTTTTTAATTTTGCGTCGCCGGGAGATTGAACCTAAAGCCGATCAATCTCTTGTCCTACTCCAAAATCAGATAAATGAGATTAGTCGGACTATAGACTCCAAGCTTGGCGAATCAAACAAAGCGTTCCTGGAGGAATCCGGCAAAAGCACCCGGCTTATCAAAGAAATCACGCAAGAACTCACTAAAGTTGGCGAAGGACAAAAACAGGTGATAGACGTAGCTAAACAGCTTGAGAGTTTACAGGATGTTTTAAAAAATCCTAAACAAAGGGGGGTTTTGGGAGAGTATTATTTGGAGACGGTTCTAAAGAATGTTTTCCCTCCGGAAATGTTTAAAATGCAGTACCACTTAGGCGCTGATAAAAAAACCGGAAAAGAGCTTATTGTTGATGCGGTTATTATACTAAAGGACAAGAAAATACCGGTGGATTCCAAATTTAGCTTGGAAAACTATAACCGACTGGTGGAGGCAAAAGAAATTGGAGAAAAAGAAAAGTATGAAGCGGCTTTCGTGGATGATTTAAAGACAAGGATTGAAGAAACTTCCAAATATATATTACCCGAGAGAGGGACGACCGAGTTCGCGTTTATGTTTATTCCGGCTGAAGCTGTTTATTATGATTTATTAATAAATAAAGTCGGAGCCGTAAAATCGTCCACTCGCAGTCTGATTCAGTATGCTATGGGAGAAAAGAAGGTGGTCATCGTTTCTCCGACAACTTTTCTTGCTTATCTTCAAACTGTTTTACAGGGGCTCAAAGCAATGCAAATAGAGGAATCGGCCAAGGAGATAATAAAGAAGGTGGGCGAATTAGGGAAGCATTTATTGAACCACGAAGAATATATGAAAAAACTGGGCGGGCATTTGGGGACCACTGTTAATATGTATAATGTCGCTTCAAAGGAGTTTAAAAAGATAGATAAAGACGTTTTAAAAATAAGCGGAGTGGAGATGAATACTGAACCTTTGACTCTTGAACTGCCGGAAAAAGATGAAGAGTGACTTAAGAGAGAGAAAGTGGCGTAAGTTTTTGCACCGCGTAAGGTTATTCAGATTCGTGCCGTTTATTGATTTTGTTCTGGCAGCCGGCTCTTTGGCCACCGGTAATCTGCATGAAAATTCTGATTTTGATGTTATTGTCGGGGTGTCTCAAGGCAGGATATTTACGGCGAGATTTTTTTCAGTTTTAATTTTTAGCATTCCTGGATGGCGAAGGAGTAAACTTACGCATGGAGAAGCGGCTGCCGACAAAATTTGCTTGAGCCATTTTGTAACGCCTCGAAGTTATAAGTTGCGCCCCCCTTACAATGAATATTGGCAGAGTCTTTATAAATCCCTGGTGCCGATTTTAGGTGAACGAGAAAAGATAAGTGGATTTTTTGCGTCCAACGATTGGCTTGACCCTAAAAGGGCATACGATGTTAAAAATTTCAAAAGCAATCCGTTCCATCTAAATATTGAAGGTTCAAGGTTCAAATCTTTAATGGAAGGCGTTCTTCACGGCCAGGCGGGTGATTACTTGGAAAGGTGGTTTAAGAGTCTCCAGATTAAGAGGATAGAAAGGAATCTGGCTAAAAACTTAGGTTACAAGCCGCGCATTGTCTATAATGATGACGAGTTGGAATTTCATCCTGATACGAAAAGAATAGACGAAATAGTTAAATCCATAAGGAAAAAACAAAAAGGGTCTTGACATCTTGTTGAACCACAGCTTTAATATATGTTGAACATGAATCCCGTTAGAAATCACGAACACAAAAATATGAACACAAAACAACAGGTCGGATATTATACAAACAATTTAGCGAGCACGAGCGTTGAATACGCGTTCGTGTTCTATTTCTAACGGGATGAACCTCAAACCGCTTTCTAATCATATTTTTCTTGAGCCCATCGGGGAAGAAAAAATAACTAAATCTGGGATAGTTATTCCTGACACAGCTGAGAAAGAAAAGCCGATTAAAGGCAAGGTTTTGGCCGTTGGGCCAGGAAAGTTTAATGATAAAGGGGAAAGAATGGCTATGTCAGTCAAGGTAGGTGATATGGTCCTGTTTAAAAAATATGGTCCAGATGAGATAGAAATAGACGGCAAAAAGTATTTGGTCGGAGATGAAGATGATATACTCGCTATTCTCGAAGAATAGCTCAAATTTCTAATTTCTAAATCCTAATTTCTAAACATTATGGCAAAACAAATAAAATTTAACGACGAAGCAAGAGCCGCCTTAAAAAAGGGAATTGACATATTGGCGAATGCCGTGAAGATGACTTTGGGTCCACGCGGGCGGACGGCTGTCATTGAAAAGGGATATGGCGCGCCACAAGTTACCTTTGATGGAGTGACGGTAGCCAAGGAAATTGAACTTCAAGACAAATACGAAAATTTAGGAGCTCAATTTATAAAACAAGCCGCGGAGAAAACCGACGAGGATGTTGGTGATGGCACCACGACAGCTGTGGTTTTAGCCCACGCTATGATTGAAGAGGGCGAGAAAGTTATTAAAGAGAAAGGTTTCAATGTTATTAGGTTGTCGGAAGCGCTTAAGGAAGGAAGCCAAGTTGTTATAGACGCTTTAGAATTACAAAAAGAGCTTATTAATGATTCTAAAAAGGTAGGAGAGGTAGCTACGCTGGCTGCTAAAGATGCGGAGATAGGTAAACTTATCGCCGAAGTGATGAGTAAGATAGGGAGTGAAGGGGTGGTTACTGTCGAAGATGCGAATACTATCGGCAGTTCTTATGAAATAGTTGAGGGGTTGCAATTTGACCGCGGTTTTATTTCTCCGTACATGATGACTAATCCCGATAAGATGGAAGCCGTACTGGAAAATACATCTATCCTGGTCACTGATCAGAAAATTTCTGCCATCAGCGACCTTTTGCCGCTTTTGGAAAAGATTATAGCCGGCGGCAAAAAGGAATTAGTGATTATCGCCGAAGAAGTAGAAGGAGAAGCTTTGGCAACGCTTGTAGTAAATAAACTTCGCGGTGTCTTTAATATTTTAGCGGTTAAAGCTCCCGGGTTCGGAGACAGGAGGAAGGAAATGCTGCAGGATATCGCCACGATTACTGGAGCGGATTTCATATCAGAAGATTTAGGCAAAAAACTTGTGAGCGTTGATTTGTCGTCTCTGGGCCGCGCTCATAGGGTTGTTGCTAATAAAGACAATACTACTATTGTCGGCGGTGCCGGCAACAAAGACGAGATTCAAAAAAGAATTACTCAGATAAAGTCGCAGATTCAGAAAACAGATTCGGAGTTCGATAAAGAAAAACTTCAAGAAAGGTTGGGGAAACTTTCTGGGGGAGTTGCTGTTATAAAAGTGGGGGCTCCTACCGAGACCGCGCAGAGAGAACTTAAGGATAGGGTAGAAGACGCAGTTCACGCAACAAAAGCTGCTATGGAAGAGGGTATTGTGCCGGGTGGTGGTATAGCACTTTTCAATGTCGTATTAATGACAAATGAACAAATTTTAAAACACGAAGAAGAAGTACTGAAGGCAGCCTACAATATTTTAGTAAAAGCCATAGAATCTCCATTGCAAGCTATCATAGCTAACAGCGGTCAATCTCCCGATGTAGTTTTGGAGAAGATAGCCAGTCAATCAAGAGATTTACAAATGAAAACCAAAAATAATTGGTTGGGTTTTAACGCAGCCACGAATAGGATTGAAGACCTAAAAGCGGCTGGTATTATTGATCCGCTCAAAGTAACGAAAAGCGCTTTCATCAATGCCGTTTCTGTCGCTAGCATGTATTTGACTATAGGGGCGGCGATTACGGAAATACCGGAAAAGAAAAATCCGTCTCCGGGCGGAGGCATGGCCGGCATGCCTGAAGATTATTAAAATATGAACCCTCTTTTATATACATTAATATTTCTTGGCCTTCTCGTGGTCTGGGCTATCTTTGTCTATAACAGGTTGGTGGCGCTTCGTTTCCGGGCTAAAGAAGCGCTTTCTGATATTGATGTTCAGTTGAAGCGCAGGTTTGATCTTATCCCTAACTTAGTTGAGGCAGTTAAGGGGTATATGCAGCACGAGAAATCAGTTTTAGAGAATGTCACCAAGGCCAGAGCGAGCGTGGCTGGCGCGACTGGGAATCCACTAGAGAGAGAGGGAGCGGAGAATATTTTATCATCCACTCTGAAAACTCTTTTCGCCGTTGCCGAGAATTATCCCGACCTTAAAGCTAACGCTAATTTCCTAGATTTACAGAGGGAGTTGGCTGATACGGAAAATAAGATTCAGGCCTCCCGACGTTTCTATAACTCCACCGTTATGGATTTGAATACAGCAGTAGAAACTTTTCCATCGAACGTCATTGCCAATATGTTTCACTTTGGGCAGGAGAAATTCTTTGAGGTAGGGAGCGAAGAGGAAAAAGAACCAGTCAAGGTTCAATTCTAACTACCATACTATAGTACTGATCAGTATTATAGTATACTAACGCTCATTCATTGTGTTGCTATGTCTATCTATACGTATAGAGATTCTAATATCAGAAGGACTTGGCTTATTTTTACGGTTTTTCTCATAGTTGTGATCGGCATTGGATGGGTATTTAGCCGGGTGTATAACGATCCTGGTATTTTGGTTTTCGCGGTAATTTTCAGCACCTTGATGAGTGTTATTAGTTACTGGTATTCGGATAAGATTGTTTTGCGAATGGTTCGCGCGAAACCCGTGACTATGGAAAACGCTCCCGAGCTCTACAGAATAGTGGAAAATTTGGCGATTACTGCCGGGTTGCCCGTGCCCAGGATTTACATTATTCCGGAGAAGGCGCCTAACGCTTTTGCTACAGGCAGGAATCCGGAACATGCGGTAGTGGCGGTAACAGAAGGATTGTTGGAAAAACTCGATAGATCAGAGTTAGAGGGAGTGTTAGCTCACGAACTTTCCCATATTGGCAACAGAGATATGCTTGTTTCTACGGTAGCAGTGATATTGGTAGGTTTTATTTCGCTTCTGGCTGATATGTTCCAAAGATCGATGTTATTTGGAGGAATGAGGAGTCGCAATAACAATAGAGACAATGCCGGTAGTATCTTTTTTATTATTGCCTTGGCTCTTTCAATCCTCGCTCCTGTTGCCGCTATGCTTTTACAGCTGGCCATTTCCAGAAAAAGGGAATTTTTAGCGGATGCCTCCGGCGCGCTTTTAACAAGATATCCGGATGGTTTAGCTAAAGCGCTGGAAAAAATATCTTCTGATCCTACGCCGCTCCGCGCCGCCACAAACACCACGGCGCACTTATGGTTTGATGACCCGTTTGATAATCCCCTTGGTTTTCAGGAGAAAAAAAGAAAAACACCATGGCTACACGGCCTTTTTATGACCCACCCACCGGTTGAGGAAAGAATCGCTGCTTTAAGGGGCATGAAAGTTAAATAATGAAAATCCTTATTGCCACCAAGAATCCGGGCAAACTTAGAGAAATAAAGGAATTTTTAGGCAGCAATTTTGATTTGCTATCGCTTAGTGACTTTAACGACATCCCAGATGTCGAAGAAAACGGCTCTACATTTGAGGAAAATTCTATTCTAAAAGCCAAGTCGTTCTTTGAATGGTCAAATGTGCCTACTATCGCTGATGATGGCGGTTTGGAGATAGATTTTTTAAATGGTGAGCCGGGTGTAAAAAGCCGACGCTGGCCGGGTTACGAAGCTACCGATGAGGAATTAATCAATATGGCCCTAGAGAAGTTACACGGCGTCCCTTGGGAGAAAAGAACAGCTCGCTTGCGTACAGTAGGCACTTATTGCGATGTGCATGGCTATTTTCATACAGCTGGCGTTATTGACGGTTACATCATCGAAGAAAAACCGGATAAATGTGAACACGGGTATCCTTTTAGAGCCCTTTTTTGGATACCTCAATTTAAGAAAGTTTATCAAGACTTGACTCATAAAGAGCATGAAGAGGTAAATCACCGCAAGTTTGTCTATAACAAGCTGGGGGATGAAATTTTACGTTTGATGTCCTAAGTGTTAAATTGAGTGGTAATTAAAAGGAGGGGTCGCCCCGAAGGGGCCCCTTTGGGGCATAGCTTTTAGAAAGATGAGTTACTTTATTTACGTTTTAAAAAGTTGTGTTTCGAAAAGATTTTATATAGGATGTACTTCAGATTTACAAAAACGGCTCCTATCTCATAATCAAGGCAAAACAAAATCAACAAAACCGTACAAGCCATGGGAATTGGTTTATTCGGAAAAATTTGAAAGCAAAACAGAAGCTTTTAAACGAGAGTGGCATTTAAAGCACCCGAAGGGTTATTTAGATAAATTAGAGATTATTAAGGCAATACGGAGGGGTCGCATAGTGGCCTAGTGCACCGCCTTGGAAAGGCGGCATACCGAAAGGTATCGCGAGTTCAAATCTCGCCCCCTCCGCCAATTTTCAAAATTCGGATTTTGGGCGATTGTTGCCTCGCCCTCGTTTTCGCCGCTTCTTTTTTCGCCGCCGCAATTTTTCGTATTTCGCTCCCGCCTGCTATCGCCTGAGCGAAGCGATGGCGGGCAGGTTGCGAAATGCGCCGCCAGAGATGGGGTTGTGTTTGCCCCGCCCACCCGTGCGCACACAACAGATTGTTGCTCCCTGATTTTGTTTGACTAAACGGCAAATATTTCATATACTAATATTAACAGCTGGGGAAAAGCAATGCAATAAAAGTATAGTAAAGTTTTACTACAATGTCAAAAGATTTATCAACCATAGCCAAAAATATAAAAAAATACCGAGATAAGCTCGATGTTTCGCAGGATAAGTTATCCAAACTTGCCGGCGTTACTTTGCATACTTTGACTAAAATTGAAACCGGCGCAACGCCTGATCCCCGCATTGAAACCCTAAAGAAAATCGCCCAAGGATTAAATGTGAGCGTTGATGATTTATTAAAGTAGTCATAAATGTTTTGAAAAGTTTTTTATATGTGTTAATATGAGTGTGTAAAACTTAATAGCGGTTTGTACGGTGAAGTAGGGTGTAATTCCCTCACTATCGCGTAACGATTAAAGTCCGATCCCGTGCAATTAGCCCTAACAAGCCCGCATTCGGCTCGCGTCAAGCCATCAAGGTTAAATTGATACTTGGCGCCTTCAGCCAAGTTTTTTTATTAATAGATTAAAAGAGAGGTTATATGTATTCACAAATCAAAAAACGCAGCGGACAAATTGTTTCTTTTAATGAGAAGAAAATATCTATTGCGATTGCTAAGGCCGGGAAAGCAACCGGCGAGTTTGACTCTAAAGAAGCAAATAAACTGACAAAGAAGGTTTTAATTTGCGCGGAAAAAATTATTAAAGACGCAATTCCTCAAGTCGAGCAGATTCAAGATATTGTAGAAGATGTTTTATTACATTCAAGATATAAGAAAACTGCCAAGGCTTACATTTTATATCGAGACCAACATAGGCTACTTAGAGACATTGCAAATTCCGCTAATAGTGGTTTGGTAGAACAATATTTAAACAAATCCGACTGGCAGGTTAGAGAAAATAGCAATATGTCTTATTCTCTACAGGGGTTGAATAACTATATTTCCAGTGAGATAAGCAAAAATTATTGGTTGAATAAAATTTATCCCGAAAACATCAGAATGGCTCATACAAACGGGGATTTCCATATTCACGATTTGAATATTCTTTCAGTTTACTGTGTCGGGTGGGATCTTTTTGATTTATTGATGAAGGGTTTTACTGGGGTTGAAGGAAAAATATCAAGCAAACCGCCGAAGCATTTCAGGTCGGCTCTTGGGCAAGTTGTCAATTTTTTCTACACTCTTCAAGGCGAGGCAGCTGGCGCGCAGGCATTTAGCAATTTTGATACCCTGCTCTCTCCTTTTATCAGATACGATAACTTAACATACAAAGAAGTAAAGCAAGCGCTTCAAGAATTTCTTTTTAATATCAATGTGCCTACTCGTGTAGGTTTCCAGACGCCGTTTACAAATATTACATTGGATTTGAAGGTGCCTAGCCATTACGCAAAACAGGCGATTATTATTGGCGGTAAGCCGCAACAGGAAACATATCAAGAGTTTCAAAAGGAAATGAATGTGTTTAACAAAGCGTTTTTAGAAGTAATGTCTGAAGGAGACGCAGGCGGCCGCGTTTTTACATTTCCGATTCCAACATACAATATTACAAAAGATTTTGATTGGGACAGTGATACTAATAAACTATTATGGGAAGTAACTGGAAAATATGGCCTGCCTTATTTTTCGAATTTTATCAATTCTGATATGAAGCCGGAAGATGCTCGTTCAATGTGTTGTCGCTTAAGAATTGATAACAGACAACTTAAAAAGCGTGGTGGTGGTCTATTTGGAGCAAACCCATTGACTGGTTCAATCGGGGTGGTAACTATCAATTTACCTCGTATTGGCCATACTGAAAAAAATAAAAAAGATTTTTTAAAAAAACTCAAAGAGTTAATGATTCTGGCCAAGAATAGCTTAGAGATAAAAAGAAAAGTGTTGGAAAAATTTACTGACAGCAATTTATATCCATACACTAAATATTATTTGAGAAATATAAAAAACCACTATGGTAATTATTGGAAAAATCATTTTTCTACTATCGGTCTCGTAGGAATGAACGAAGCAGTACAAAATTTGTATGGCAAAGATATTACTTCACTCCAAGGGCAAAAGTTTGCGAAAGACACTCTTGATTTTATGAGAGAAATACTTGCTACTTTTCAAGTAGAAACTGGGAATAATTACAATCTGGAAGCAACGCCCGCAGAAG
>Ga0210057_1005200_pt1 | contig 16845 bp, 18 predicted proteins | sample CryGeyCG2114_010_2_FD_183968 | JGI IMG/M metagenome (GOLD analysis project Ga0210057, IMG submission 183968) | Groundwater microbial communities from aquifer - Crystal Geyser CG10_big_fil_rev_8/21/14_0.10 (SPAdes) (version 2) | ecosystem: Environmental > Aquatic > Deep subsurface > Groundwater ...
TCATCCGAAAATTCTTTATTTTATGCTTTTGGCCTTCATAAACGGAGTTCTTATTTGGCCCTACCAGACACTTATGCCGGTAGTTGCAAGTGAAATATTTAAAGCCGGACCCGGAATTTTTGGTTCTTTACTTTCAGCGGCAGGGGCGGGAAGCCTCGCTGGCGCGGTTTTTACTTCCAGCCAATCCAGAAGAAATAATAAAGAAATTTTTGTAATTTTTGGTCTAATCATTTCCGGTCTTGCTTTAGTAGTATTTTCATTAAACCGCAACTATTATTTATCGCTTGTTCTCCTGTTTATTATCGGTTTTGGTGTTTTAATCCAGATTTCCACGCTAAATACGCTCGTCCAAATATCTTCTCCCGATAAATTAAGAGGCAGGATTATGGCCGTTTATCTGACTATGTTTATAGGCATGATGCCAATCGGTAACGGGCTCGCAGGATCTCTTGCCCATAAAACTTCTGCGATGTTTACAATTGCAATCGGAGCGGTGCTTACGTTAATAATGGGGTCTTACTTATATTTCAAAGGAATTTCCCAAAACCACAACTGACACTTTTTGATCCACTTCATCTCTCTTGATTCATAAATTTTCACTTTGTATAATAGCGGATTCAAAAATAATGTTACAAGAAAATAAATCCCCCCTTTTTTCAAATAATGCTTGGCATATGGCTATGAGAGAAAGTGGTAGAGGATATCCATTTATCGAAGATGATGTTTCTTTGCAGAGACAATTAGATGGAGGTTATTTTGGGTCTAATGCGCTTGTTCCGGACAAAACAAGCGATCTGCATGCCGAGGCCGTCTTACCGGAAATCTCTTTTGCGCCTATAACAGCATTAAAACTTGTTGTGACCTGCCCGGATAGTCCTCCGCCCGTGATACAAGCCCCTCGACGTCCCAAAATAAAAGCAGCGGCATAACTTACCGCTTAATTTCCTCAAGTCTAGCATCACTAATTCCGAAATGATGGGCAATCTCGTGTTCCACAGTATCGACAACTAATTGCTTTACTTTCCTCTCATCACCGCGCGCCAGCCACTCAATCGGTCCCTGGAAAATAGTAATTTTATCTGGAATCCTAACTCCAAGGCCTCTCCCCCAAACGGTTTTTGGTACACCTTGATAAAGTCCGAGTAAAAGTCGTCCCCGCGCAACTTCAGCGCTGGGCCATATTTCTACAACAACATCAACATTATCAATTTTTTCTTTAAATTTCATCGGTAAATTTTTGAGCGCCTTCTCTACAAATTTTTCAAATTCTGCCAGATCCATAGCCGTTATATTTTACAGTATAAAACAGCTTCTATCGGCTCGCGTTATCTTGATTCGTGACCTCGCCTCTGCAATAATTTAAAGCCATGGCGGTCAAGAAAAGCAGATTTAAACCGGTCTCTTCTCAAGTAAATTTTCCTTTTCTTGAAGAAGATATCCTAAAGTTTTGGCAAAAAGAAAAGATTTTCGAAAAAAGTCTTGAAAACCGCAAAAGCTCCAAAAAGTTCACTTTTTACGACGGGCCGCCTTTTGCAACGGGACTTCCTCACTATGGCCACATTCTGGCAATGACAATCAAAGACGCAATAACACGCCTGAAAACGATGCAGGGTTTCTATGTCCCGCGCAGGCTTGGCTGGGATACCCATGGTCTTCCGGTGGAGTATGAAGTAGAAAAAGAAATCGGCTCTTCCGGTAAAAAAGACATTGAAAAAATGGGTATAGATAAATTTAATGAAGCATGCAGAAACATTGTTTTCAGGTACACGAACGAATGGGAAAAAACAATCGACAGGATGGGGAGGTGGGCAGACAAAGAAAATACCTACGCGACTCTTGATACGGATTATATGGAATCGATATGGTGGGTTTTTAAATCCCTTTGGGATAAAAACTTAATATACAAAGGCTTCCGCAGTATGGCTTATTGCCCGAGGTGCGCAACTCCCCTTTCCAATTTCGAAACAAACCTGGGATACAAAGATAATATCGAAGACCCGTCCGTTTATATAAAATTCCAATCGGCAGACGATCCAAAAACCTTTTTTCTGGCCTGGACTACAACCCCTTGGACTCTACCGGGTAACGCTGCGCTTGCCGTAAGTCCCAAAGTTAATTACGTTAAGGTAAAAGTTGGCTACGAATTTTTTATTCTGGCCAAATCAAGGCTGGAAGTTCTGGATGCTTACGAAGAGATTGGAAAAGTCGGGATAGGGGATCTTGTTAACAAAAAATATCACTCTCTTTTTGATTATTTTGAAAAAGATCAAAAATCCGGCAAAAAAGGGAATTATCTGCTCAACAAAGACGATATTGCTAAAAAAGCATACCGAATCCTTTCAGCTGATTTTGTTTCGACAGAAGACGGAACGGGAATTGTCCATATTGCCCCTGCGTTTGGTGAAGACGACATGGCATTAGGGGAAAAGGAAAACCTCCCTTTAATCCAGCCGGTTGACGAAAATGGCGAACTTACAATTGATCCTTATATTGGAAAGTTTGTTAAAGATGCAGACGCTATAATAATTGAACATTTGGACCAAAAGAATAATCTTTTTAAAGCAGAAACCATAAAACATACTTATCCGTTTTGCTGGCGCTGCGAAACCCCGCTTCTCTACTATGCAATCGGCAATTGGTTCGCCAAGGTTTCAAGCTTTCGCAAAGAACTGGTTGCAAACAACGAAAAAATCCACTGGACCCCGAATCATTTAAAAATTGGCAGGTTTGGTAATTGGTTGAAAGAAGCCCGCGACTGGAGTATTTCCCGAAACCGCTATTGGGGCGCCCCGCTTCCTGTTTGGAAATGCGCATCATGTGAAGAATATACGGTTATCGGATCTGTTACTGATTTAAAAGAAAAAGCTATAAATTTTGATGAATTGGAAAAACTAAGCAAACCGCTTTTTGAATCAGCTAAACAAAAATCAACAAGTTTCAAAGTTGACCTTCACCGTCCGTACATCGATTTGGTCAAAATCAGATGCGACAAATGCGGCAAAGAAGCAAACCGCATAGAAGAGGTTCTTGATTGTTGGTTTGAATCGGGAAGTATGCCCTATGCTCAGGACCATTATCCATTTGAAGACAAAGAAGGCTGGGAAAATAATTTTCCCGCCGATTTTATTGCAGAAGGCCTGGATCAGACGCGGGGCTGGTTTTATACCCTTCATGTATTGGCAACATTTTTATTTGACAAACCTGCTTTCAAAAATATCATTGTAAATGGAATTGTTGTCGATCGCGAGGGCAAAAAATTAAGTAAGCGCCTAAGGAATTACCCTGAGCCCGAAGAAGTTTTTGAAAAATTCGGCGCAGACGCAATGCGTTTGTATCTTCTTGCTTCGCCCGCAGCCGTTGCCGAAGATGTACGCTTCTCAGCTGAAGCCGTAGAAGAACTGGTAAGGAAATTCTTCCTGATTTTATGGAATACTTATTCGTTTTTTGTGACCTATGCTAACCTGGAAGACTGGAATCATCCTCAAAAATTAACCGAACCCAAATCGGCCCATGTTTTAGACAAGTGGATACTTTCAAAACTCAATAGCCTGATAACCGAAGTTCAAAAAGGTGTTGAAACTTACAATTTGCCCAAAATGACCCGTCCGCTCCAGTTCTTTTTAAATGACCTTTCTACCTGGTATGTCAGAAGGTCGCGGGACCGTCTTGGTCCGACGGCAGAAAATCAGAAAGATAAAGAAGCTTGTCTTTCCACTTTGCACTTTGTGCTGACTAGTTTTTGTAAACTTCTTGCACCTTTTGCCCCGTTTGTCTCCGACGAAATCTACAAAAATTTAACCGGCGATTTATCGGTCCATCTCGCCGACTGGCCGAAAGCCGATATGAAAAATATCGAAAAAGACCTGGAAAGTGAAATGCAAAGAGCTAGGGAAATTGTAGAAAAAGCCCATGCCCTAAGAAAAAAAGAAAATATTAAAGTCCGCCAGCCCTTGTCAAAATTGGAATACGGTGGAGAAGCGTTATCAAAAGATCTATCCATAATTGTTGCCGATGAGGTAAACGTTAAAGATGTTCTTCCCAAAAAAGGGGTAGACATACTACTCGACACAAAAATATCTCCTGTTTTAAAGGAGGAAGGGGAGGCAAGGGAACTAATCCGCCAGATCCAGATTGCAAGAAAAGAAGCGCATTTAAGTCCCAGGGACAAAATTATCGTAACTCTGACCAATTGGCCCAAGTCCCAGGAAGATCAAATTAAAAAATCGACCCTTGCCCGGGAAATTAAAAAAGGTGAAGTCCTGCAAATAGAGAAATTTAATTAATGCGCAAAGTTTGGGACTGGAAGATTTTTCTGGCAATTTTGGCAATCGGAGCCATTTCTCTTTTAGTCATCTTTTCGCTTAATAAGAGCCTTTTTCAAAACCAGCTATTCTTTTGGATTTTAGGAATAGGTGTTCTGTGGTTCTTTTCTTATTTTGATTACAAAGCCTGGCCGAAAATTTCACCTGCATTTTATATATTCACACTTTTTTTGCTTATTGTTCTTTTTGTTTTCGGCGAGGCAACAAGGGGATCTGTCAGATGGTTCGATATCGGCCCCTTTCGTCTTCAGCCATCCGAAATGTCTAAAGCGGCAACGGTACTTTTGCTGGCATCTTTTTTTAAAGATAGAGACGGATCCAAAATAATAAACGTCTTTCTTGGATTTTTATTAATCAGCCCTGCGCTTGTGTTGATTTTGGCCCAGCCGGACCTAGGTAATGCTTTAGCTTTTATTGCCATGTGGATTGGAATTAGCATTTCAGCAGGGTTCCGCATAAAAGATCTTGTAGCTGTTGCAGTACTCGGCCTCTTACTTTCGGTTTTGCTTTTTCAGGTTCTTGCTCCGTATCAGAAGGACAGAATTCTAACCTTTTTCGACCCAGCCCGCGACCCTCTCGGAACCGGTTATCACATTATCCAGTCAAAAATTGCCGTCGGATCCGGCCAGTTTCTTGGTAAAGGCCTCGGTAATTCCACGCAATCCCAGCTTAAATTTCTCCCGGAAGCCGAAAGTGATTTTATTTTTGCGGCAACATCCGAGCAATTAGGCTTCTTGGGTGCTGGTCTTCTCATTTCACTTTTTAGCTTCCTTCTTTTACAAATACTAAATCTTGCATCAAAATTCGAGTCTTACACTAGGCATATTTTAATCGGGATATTTTCATTCTTATCCCTACAATTTTTAGTGAACGTTGGCATGAATTTGGGCCTATTGCCTGTGACGGGAATTACGCTTCCGCTCGCATCATATGGGGGATCATCTTTGATCACGACTCTATTTCTGCTTTCGTTTGTATTTTCAATAAAGCGCTTTAACATTTGAAGTTTATTGGCTTCTCATGTAAAATTTCTCCACTATGGATACTTGGGCAGTTATTAAAACCGGAGGAAAACAATATAAAGTCAGCCCCGGCCAGATAATTAGTGTAGAAAAATTACATTTACCTGAAAACAATCAGGTTTCTGTTGACGTGCTGGCCGCAAGAAACGGTAAAGGGTTCGAAATCGGAACGCCTCTTGTTTCAAAAGCTAATGTTAAGGCCAAAGTGCTTGCCCAAATCAAAGATAAAAAGGTGCGTGTTGTTAAATATAAACCGAAATCACGTTACTTGAGAACTACCGGGCACAGACATCAAAAAACTCAGATTTTAATAGAAGAAATTCAATAAAACCCCAAAAACTGTATCAAAATATACTTTTCTATAAACAAAGTATGCTTGACACTTTGTGAAAACAACGTTAGAATCCCAGGAGAATTGACCTAATTACTAATTGACCGAGATTTTTCATTTGTGAATTATTTAGAAATTAGAAATTAGGATTTAGAAATTCTCAAGGTATGGCTCATAAAAAAGGCGGAGGGGCTACTTCCAAAAACAGAGACAGCGCAGGAAAAAGGCTAGGAGTTAAAATTTATGCCGGCCAGAATGCGGATAGCGGAAATATCATAGTAAGACAGCGCGGCACTAAGTTCTTTCCCGGTCTGGGTGCGGCTTTAGGGCGGGACCACACAATTTTCGCAATCAAAACCGGTATAGTTAAATTCAGACAAAAGCTTGGGAAAAAATATATAGACATAATCTAGTGGAAGATAATCAGATCTTCGAAATTGATATAGATATGCTGCAGCCCAACCCTCTGCAGCCAAGGGGTTTAATTACTCCCGATTCACTTGTCGAACTTGTTGATTCGGTTAGGGAGCATGGTGTTCTTGAACCGCTTGTGGTGGCCAAAACTCCAGCGGGTTATCAGATAATCGCCGGCGAAAGAAGATGGCGGGCTTCAAAGATTGCCGGCCTCCCCAAAGTCCCGGTCATAATAAAAGAAACTTCCCCAAGGGGAATGCTGGAAATGGCAATCATTGAAAACGTTCAAAGAATTGACCTTAACCCTCTTGAAAGGGCACAGGCTTTCAAACGCTTAATTGATGAATTTGGCCTTTCTACGAGTGAAATTTCGGTAAAAATAGGCAAAAGTGCACCATATGTTTCTAACACCTTAAGGCTGCTTTCCGTTCCGGATGCTTTAAAAGATGCTCTGGCATCAGGGGCAACAACGGAAGGTCACGTTAGAGCTCTTGCTTCCCTCGAAGATCCTCACCTAATAGTTGAAGCCTACAAAGAAATCTTGACGAAAAATTTGTCGGTTAGGGGTGCGGAAGAACTTGCAAGAAAACTTAAAGCAAGGGAAAACATTGCCCCTAAACAGCAAAAGCCTACGCAGAGATTGCAGAGCGAAGAACTTGACCAATATCAAAAAGAAATTTCAGAAAAATTAAACACGGATAGTGCTCAAGTTAAAGTAAAAATCAGCCAGTCAAGAATTGAAGGTAAGCTCTTAGTCGTCGCAAAAGGAACTACGGAAAATACCGGCTCAGTCCTTAAAAGAATCAGGGATAGTATACTTAATTCCTGAAATTGTCCTCGCCCCTGCGTATTTATTTGATTTAACGATAGGCCAGTAAACCAGCCAGGTTTTTCCTCTAATTGAGCCTTTCTTAATCGGCCCAAAAGCCCTTGAATCTGAAGATGCACCTCTATTGTCACCCATGACAAAATATTCCTCTTTTGGCAGATTAACATCAATATCACCGTCGGAAACCTGCATCTCATACGACTCATCAAGTTTTTCACCGTTTATAAAGATTTCTCCCTCCGTTATTTTTACCTCTTCACCCGGCAAGCCGATTATGCGCTTAATATAATCGACATTTCTCGATCCGGGTGCCTTAAATACTATGACGTCCCCTCTTTGAGGCTTGTAAATTCTATAAGTAACTTTTTCTGTTAAAAGGAGTTCTCCGTCCTTAAAATTTGGAAACATCGAATCTCCTTTTACCCTATGCGGTTGGACCAGAAAAATATAAACCAAAAAGAAAATTCCAAGAGAAATTAACGCAGTTTGGAGGATTTCCTTGAAAAGCGCGAAAAGTCTATTTTGTGGCTCCATCTCCTAAATTTTATGCTAAAATTGGCCAGTTAGTACAGTAGCAAAGTCGGCATAATTAGCGCGTATAGCTCAGCGGTAGAGTGTCTGTATCACACACAGGAGGTCCTTGGTTCGAACCCAAGTACGCGCACCGTAAATGAAACTTATCAGCTTCCTCGCAATATCGGCCATTGCCTCACTTCTCATCGGACAAATTATCAGAATTCCGTTTCTGGGCGGAGTTTTTACGTTTATGGATATTTCTGTATTTGTCTTCTCTTTTTCTTCTGTTTTTTATTTTTTATTTAAAAAAAAATCATTAAAACTTTCGCCAAAATTAAGTATCTTTGTTTTGTTTTTTATAGTTTCTGCGGCCGCATCAACTCTTCTTTCGCTGAATATATTTCAGCCAAAAGAAGTTTTAATTTCAGCACTTTTTTTATTCCGGTTTATTTTGTATTTTTCGGTTTATATAAGTCTGTATAACCTTTTTAAAAAAAACCAGGTCGAAAAACTGTTAAATATTTTTCTTTTGACGGGTGCATGCTTTGCGGCTGTTGGAATTTTCCAGTTTATTTTTTTTCCGGACCTTAGGTTTCTGGCTGAATTTGGATGGGACCCACATTATTTCAGGTTAGTGTCTACGTTTATCGACCCCAATTTCAGCGGCATTTTTTTGGTAATTTTAACCTCTATCGCTTTTTCCTTCTTCCTTTACCGGAAAAAACTCAGGTTTCTAATGTATTTCTTTTTATTTTTCACTTCTACCATCCTGACTTTTTCCCGCAGTTCTTATTTGGCACTCATGGCAATTTTATTGATAATAGGCGTCCTAAAATCACCAAAAATATCTATCGTGCTTATCGTACTTCTTTTAACCCTTTCCTTAATGATTCCAAAGACAAGGGAAAGAATCGAAGGGGCATTAAAGTTGGATGAGACTGCAAGCGCCCGTTTTGAAAGTTGGCAGAAAGCTCTGAAAATAATAAAAAAGAACTATCTTTTTGGCGTAGGTTTCAATACTTACCGCTATGCCCAGAGGGATTACGGATTTTTTTCGGTTGATGCCCCGGAAGGACAGCACTCGGGCGCCGGAACAGACTCCAGTTTTTTGCTGATTTTGGCAACGACTGGAATTCTTGGAACGTTCTTTTACTTATTGTTTTTTGTTTCTGCAGTAAAGCTTTCGTTCAAAAAATCATCAAAAAACCCGGTTTATTTATCCGCCTTCGCTTCACTTATTGCGCTTATGATACATAGCCAATTTGTTAATTCGCTCTTTTTCCCCCCGATTATGCTAACAATATGGTTTTTCCTTTCCCTTTTAGAAATAGATGCGCTTTAGAATATTTATTTTTTGGCGCTTCTCGCTTTTTTTACTGACATACATTGGAAGTTTTGCTTTTCCTCTTCTTAATAATAATGGTCCGGGTTCCGTGGGTCCCGCAAGAAGTTTTAATTATCTTTCTTCATGGGGGCAGTGGGATGGAGGGTATTATTTATCTATTGCCGAAAACGGCTATAAAAGTATCGAAAATTACGCATTTTTCCCGCTCTACCCGCTACTTGTTTCTCTACTCGGAAGGGTAATTAATAATTACTTATTGGCAGGACTCTTGATTTCGAATATTTTATTTTTTATTTTTCTCATGGTTTTTTACGCATTCACTAAGCAGTTTTTTTCAAAAGAAATTGCTAAAATTGCCTCCATCACGTTTTTATTCTTCCCGACGGCATTTTTTGGGACTGCTATGTACTCTGAATCCCTTTTCCTACTCCTTACGGTATTAACTTTCTATTTCCTGTACAAAAAAAACTATTTCTTGTCCTCAATTTTCGGCGGCTTATCGGTAATTACGCGGAGTGTAGGTATATTTCTTGGTTTATCAATCATCTATTCAGCAATTGTAAAAAAGCCAAAAGCGCTTATTAAAAATCTAATATGGTCAACTCTTCCTTTCCTGGCCGTTTTCTTTTACATGTTGTATCTCAAGGCGAAAACAGGAGACCCGTTTATTTTTTTAAATGTCCAGAATCTTTGGCAGAGAAGCTTTGTTGATCCGGTCAGTTCACTTATTTCCGGCTTGTTTACACTCGTAACTTCCCAAAAACCAATAATGGATTATCTGGATTTTGCATTAACGGTTCTATTTATTACCTTATTAATCATAGGAAGAAAAAAAATTCCTTCTTCGCTCTGGGTTTTTTCAATGCTGGCAATTTTATTTCCAGTTTCGACCGGTACATTAAGCAGTATGCCCAGATACTTACTCGCCAGCATCGGCACATTTATTATCATTGCCGATTTTCTAAAATCCAAACCGCAAATTATGTATGTGGTATGGGCGGTCTCATTAATACTCCAAATATTTCTGGCAGTAAGGTTTATAAATGGGTATTGGGCTTCCTAGCCTTTTCGGAAGTTAACTTTTACACTTTTTGAAACAGAATTGCCGGCTTCATCAATCGCTTTAACTTCAATTGTATTTTCTCCTTCAGTCAAAGGGACCGTAACCTCAAATTTTCCACCTGAATCCGTACTTCCCAGAAAACCGTTGGCATAAACCTGCGAATCCTTGTCGGTTTGCCCTATAACCTTCACCCGGTTAATTGCGCTTATAGTTTGCCCCTCAACAGGCGTCTCAATATCTAGCTTCGGTTCAATGTTGTCAAAAATTACCGTTTCAGTATTTGAAAAATCGCTGTCCTTACCGGAAAAAGAAGCTTTTGCACTAATCCTATTTTCACCATTTTTAAGACTTAAATCCCTATACTCAAATTTTCCCCCTTCGGGTTTTATTTCACCGGCAACCGAGTCTCCGAGATAAATTTTGACCGTTTCTGCGCTTTCGGCAAAACCGCCAACTGCCAGTTTGGCGCTGTTTGTTGCTTCCGGCAGGGGATCAATAATCGGAGCAGTGAGTGTTGTTTCTTTCGGTTTGTTATCCTTGCCTCCGCCGAATAACCCTCCAGTCAAATCGGCAAATTTGGAAAGGATAGGGATTCCGAGGGTAAAAATGAAAATGGCAAGAAGAATGCTTAGAGTTGAAAGATAAATAATCCTCTTAACTAGATTTTTCTCTTCACGCCTTGCGAGCCTTTCAATTCTGCGTTGTTTAATCATATAACTGTATAAAAAATAGTTTACCTGAGCCACCTCCGAGAGTCGAACTCGGGACCTTCACTTTACCTGCCCGACATGCCTTAGAGCCGGCGGTGAGAATCGAACTCACGATCCACTGTTTACGAAACAGTTGCTCTACCACTGAGCCACACCGGCAAGTCATGGCTTATCGGGCGAAAGTGCTGCCCTGCTCCTCCGAAGCTTCAGCGTAGGAGAGTCTACCAACTGAGCTAAGGTGGCACAATTTCAACCTAATTTTATCACTTGGAAACTCTTTTGCGAATTTTGGTCGAAAATGCGGGAGGCAGCGTTCGGTTTACCTCGAATCTTTGAAGGGGTCGGACTCCTCGCTAGGCTTAATGATAACAATGAAGAGTCTAAGTTATTAGCGTTTCAGTTGGAGGCATTGTATAACCACTTGAATATCTTAGGCAACGGAAAACTCTATTGGTAAGGATTTTAAGTCGTCGGTTTTTGGCAAGTCTACGTAAAGTTTCTCAAAACCAATTACCTTGCCCTCTTTATCTTTGCTTACCACTGTTCCGTCCCCAACTTCTTCTGTTAGAGTTTCTTTTTTTGGACTATCAAACCAAACATTCAAAGTTCGACCTTTTGCATCATAATAAATTTTAATTTTCGACATTGATTTTTTCTCCTTCTCTAATTCTTTTGGTTAAATATGCGGTTATTATGTAACCATTTTTCTTATCAATATGATCGCAAACTGTGCAAACGTAAATGTTACCTAAATTCTTATAATACAAATGCACACTCGGATCCTGTTTGCTTTTCCTTATTTCAGTTGGCTTCCTTAGAGAACCTCTTACTTCTTTTTCGTACTTCGCAATTATTGGATGTTTTATCGTAGTGATTTTCTTCCAATAATCTTTTGTTGTCCTGATCCTAACACCCAATGGTGTTTCTATCTCAAAGTATACATCAGGCGGCTTCACATTGAAAGTATAACACTAAAAGTGACGAGGCTAAATTGCTAGCGTTTCAGCTTGAGATATTGAATAATTATCTTTCTGATAGAACCAAGTTTACCTTATAATGGTAACAACTCAATTATTCAGAATGGAGTTTAATGAGGCAGCACCCCAGATAAATACTGAAAAGGCAACAACAGCAAAAGAGTTTGTTGAAGAAGTATATTCAAAAGGAAAAAATACACAAGCATTTATCCACGTAGAGGTAGGAGGATCACACGCAAAACGTTTTGATCACCCAAACCCTCAAGAAAAATCAACCATACTGGAAAGTTTTGACAGACCAGGAGAAAGGCTTATTGTTGTTAATCCCTGCCACGGAAATGAGCCGTATATTTTAGGAACAGATGTTGCATTATCAATCAATCAACTTTTAGAAATAAATGGCGGGAAAAAGGCAAAAATAGTTGTTCCTTTAGTATATCCAGGACGGCAAGAGCAGATACTGCGAGAGACTTTTTCGGGAAGACAGGATGAAATACTTGTTGATAGACAGCTTGGTGAGCTTTACGAGCAAGTTTTGTTTAGAAATGGCCGTTTCGACCAACATCTGGCAGACCTAGGTGCTAATCAAGCAAGGGTTCAAGATCACGTTCTTGATCATCTCGCAAGAAACTTTGAAGCAAAATCTTTGGCAACAGGAGAAACAACGGACTTAAATGGTCGGGATGTTGTTCTCGACATTAACACAAACTCTAGGTTTATTGTTCATAAAGATTCCTATTTTGTTTTTCCAGTACTTCTATCAGAATTATTAGAAGAGACTGGTAAATCTGGTTTACCTTTCGACCATCAACTTCTCTCTGCTGCACAAAAGGCAGCACAAGATAGAGAAAGTCAGTACCTCGCAAAATTTATTCCGCAGGTTCACACCTTTTCGTATAAAGATGATTACCCCCAAGAAGGAAAAGAATTTACTCCTCCTATGAAACACCCCGCTACAAACCCTCCACAAGCGGATACTCAAGGGATCTATGTTATGGCATCGGGCACTGGTAGTGAAGTTGAAAATGTTGTAAAGAGTGCCCAGGATTTGGGGTTGGACGTTTACAGATCACCATTTATACAGATGGATTATGGAAGAGCAGCAATTCCAGACGTTATATATCACCCAAATATTGTGGGTGTTTTCGGAAGAATGGGATGGGGTACGGGTTGGATTTCTCAGCAAGCGGAAAAGCCATTTATAGTCGTGCCTTACAATTTCCCGGACGATCCAGAAATCTACTTTAATCTAGAAACATTACAGCAAAAGAAACTCGGGATGGTTTATGAAGGGCAAAGGGATATAGTCAGAAAAGCTGTCGAACTTACAGGGGACATAAAAAAACTTAATGAAGCTATTTTTAAACAATATGGTACTAAAGATGGAATTGACTACGTTGCCAGAAAAATTGTTGACGATTTACACACCAGAAGAGCTGCAATTAAGGTTCCGTAAATAATTCAGAAAAAAGTAGTAAATAGTCGGACTTATTTTGAAGTTACAGTCCCATTACCAGTATTCGACTTAGGTTTGTGAGCGGGAGACGGGACGCAACGATTCCGCACATTATATGAGCGGGATACGAGAATCGAACTCGCGTCTCCACCTTGGGAAGGTGGCATACTGCCATTGTACTAATCCCGCATGGTTTTCAAGAAATTTTCAAGTCTTCGCTTTAAATAACCTCTACCAAAGCCGGTTTTTAATTGAAGTTCTCTCTTTCTTGCATCTTTTTTGTTCAAAGAAGCTTCGTAATACACCAACTCGATTTTGTCAAAACTTTTAGTAGTTTTTACGCTTTTCGATAAGTGTTCGGCTAATCGTTTCTCAAAGTCGTCTGAAGAACCGACATAAAATTTCTTACGATTCCTTTTGCTGTCTACACAAAGAAGCACGTATGTATAAAACATGGTTCTTTCCCGCCAAAAGTATAACATTTAGGCGGGTCAGCCCAATTCTGATTTGCATAAGCAAATCATATTGGCTGATACCCTAAAATCCTAGCGGGGAATCGTAATCGTGCTGCCTGTAAAAATTAAAGGATTTCCGTTGGGCAAACGGCCGACTTTATTGGCAGAATCAAGTCGCCTCCATTGCGATCCGTCTCCATACATTTTCCCGGATATCTTAAAGAGCGTGTCCCCTTCTTGTACCTGATAAGTTGTCGCCTTCATGTCCACCGAGATTTTTTCAGCTTCTTCCTTAGCAGGGATTTTTATAGTTGTGTCTGCATAAACCAGGTTTGGATTGGAAATCTTATTTGCCGCGGCTATTGCCGGCCAAAAGTCCATCGAACCGTAGGATTTTTCGGAAATCTTGGAAAGGGAATCTCCTGCCGCAACCTTATAATCCTGACCTGGTTTTGCCTCATCCGTACTTTCAATTTGTGCGGCCTCTTCGGTTTTAATTCCCCCGTCAATTTTAGCATTTCTTTTTGTGATAAAATTTGCAACCAAGAGTCCAATAATAACCACAATAATTGCCCCGAGAATTATCGACCCGTAAGAATCCTGCCACTTGATGTTATAGCTTGAAAGAAATTTATTTTTTACTTTGCGCGCCATTTAACCTCCTTTCAGGCAGGGGAATAGAAGAATTGAATGTAAAATATCACAAGAAGGGTATTTTTTAAAGGTGCAATTTAATTTGGGATGTTATCCCGCAAAAAAATGCGGGCCCGACCGGATTCGAACCGGCGATCTCCTCCGTGACAGGGAGGCGTGATAGGCCACTTCACTACGAGCCCCCGTGTGCGTAGTGTACAAGAGGCACACCCAAGTGTCAATTTACTTTTGAGGCGCTTGATTCCTGTGATACATTTACCTTGTGGTAAAAACTTTTTCCAACAAGCAAATAGCCGAACTCTTCCGTCAGGTTGCTGCCGCCTACACAATTAAAGGCGGAAATACGTTCAAGATTATCGCTTACGAGAATGCGGCAGATAGCATTGAGCATGCCACGAGCGAAATAAAAGATCTCTGGGAACTTGATAAGCTTAACAGTTTGCCCGCGATCGGAGCCAGTATCAGGGAACATTTAACGGAACTTTTTACAAAAGGCAAGGTAAAACACTTCGAAGAAATAAAAAAAGGCATAGACCCGTTTGTTTTTGAATTGATGAATGTCAGGGGCATGGGACCCAAAACTGCCTTCAACCTGGTAACAAAGCTCAAGATAAAAACAAAACAAGAATTGGTTGAAAAAGCTAAAAAAGGCGAAGTCAGAAAACTTACGGGCTTTGGCGAAAAGAGCGAAAAAGAAATAATTGAAGCTATTGGCAGCTATAAAGAGCAGACCAGATTTCTCATTGTAGAGGCTTTTAATGTCGCCGAAAGAGTTCTTGCCTACCTGCGCAGTATTAAGGAAACAGAAAGGGCAGAGCCATTAGGTTCTCTTCGCAGGATGGTCGCAACAGTAGGGGACATAGATATTGCCGTTGCCTCGAATTATCCTGCGAAAGTCATTTCTCATTTCAAAAAATTTAAGGAAATAGCCAAACTGTTGGAAGCTGGCCCCAGAAAGGCCTCAGCTATTCTTATCGGGGGCATGCAGGTAGATCTTATGGTAGAAGAACCGGACGCATTTGGAGCGCTTCTCCAGCACTTCACAGGCTCAAAATACCACAATATCCACCTAAGAGAGCTTGCAATAAAGATAGGATACAGCCTTTCCGACTATGGAATAAAAAAAGGCAATAAACTTCTTAAATTTAAAACTGAAGAAGAGTTTTACAAATTCCTGAATATGGACTGGATTATCCCTGAAATGCGCGAAGATACGGGAGAAATTGAAGCAGCTTTAACACATAAGCTCCCAAACACAGTGAAAATAGAGGAAATAAAAGGGGATATCCATCTTCATTCTAATTACCCGATTGAGCCAAGTCACGATTTGGGGACTTGTTCCTTTCACCAAATTATTGAAAAGGCAATCGAATTTAATTACGAGTATGTCGGCTTATCGGATCATTCTCCAAGCGTTTCTACGCATTCCATAAAACAAATACTAAAGCTGATTGAAGCTAGATCAAAGAAAATCGAACAAATTAAAAACTCAGGAAAGAGGATAGGAGTATTAAACTTACTCGAAATTGACATACTTACGAATGGGAAGCTTTCTGTCCCCATTGAAGGCCTAAAAATGTTGGATGGTGCAATTGCCGGAATTCATTCTAGTCACTTTCAAGATAAAAAAACGATCACAAAACGTTTAATGACTGCAATACATTCACCATATGTTCAGGTAATTTCTCATCCTACAGGCAGACTTTTATTAAAAAGGGAATCCTATGAAGCCGATTGGGTGACAATTTTTAAGGAATGTGCAAAAACTGACACAATGCTTGAAATAAATGCCTGGCCAAACAGGATGGATCTCTTTGATTCTCTGGTACGCCAGGCAATTGGGGCTAAAGTCAGGTTAATAATAAATACCGATTCTCATGCAATTGACCAAATGGATAACATGCGCTTTGGGGTTGCTGTTGCGCAAAGGGGCTGGGCAACGAAACAAGATATTGCAAATACACTTCCCTGGCCTGAATTTAAAAGGTTATTTAATTATCACTAGGAATTTGCCAAACCGATAATTATAGACTTTTATCATAATTTTGAGTTATCATAATCGCAATGAACATAACATGGGTCATAATTATATTTGCTGCAGGCGTACTGTTTTATGTCTGGATGCTTTACAACTCGCTAATACGTTCCAAAATCAGGGTTAAGGAAGCATGGTCCGGGATTGATGTACAACTAAAGCGGCGATCTTCGCTAATTCCAAACCTTGTAGAATCTGTAAAAGCTTACGCCAAACACGAAAAATCTGTTTTCGAAAATGTAACAAAAGCAAGAAGTGCGCTCGTTTCGGCAAAAAATCCTAAAGAAGCGGCAAAAGCCGACAACATGCTAACGGGAGCTTTAAAAACCCTTTTTGCAGTTGCAGAAGCCTACCCTAAACTTCAGGCAGCCGAAAATTTCAAAGAATTACAGGAAGAACTTTCCGATACAGAAACCAAAATAGCAGCAGCAAGGCAGTTTTACAACGCCAATGTTTTGGAATATAACACCCAAATAAAAGTTTTTCCGAGCCTTCTAATTGCGAATCTTTTAGGCTTCAGGGACGAAACATTTTTTGAGGCGGCAGAAGGAGAAAAGGAAGAAGTTAAAGTTAAGTTTTAATTTCAATGAATTCTCCCAGAATCTTCGCAGGCTCATCAAACCCCGATTTGGCAAAGGCAATCTCTAGAAAATCTAAGATCCCCTTGGGGAAAATAGAACTTGGAAAATTTTCCGACAGCGAAATAGATGTTTGGG
>Ga0210057_1005201_pt1 | contig 16844 bp, 11 predicted proteins | sample CryGeyCG2114_010_2_FD_183968 | JGI IMG/M metagenome (GOLD analysis project Ga0210057, IMG submission 183968) | Groundwater microbial communities from aquifer - Crystal Geyser CG10_big_fil_rev_8/21/14_0.10 (SPAdes) (version 2) | ecosystem: Environmental > Aquatic > Deep subsurface > Groundwater ...
GCTTCCGCGCAAATGCGATTTCATCCCTCACCCTCAATTTTGGTAGCTCTGCTACGAAAAATCTCGGTTTCGGGCGAACTCGCATTTGCGCGAAACCCTCGTTACGAACCTATTTCGTAATTCAAGGTATAGTAGGAATACAAAAAAATAATTATGAAAACATTGGTAATAGTTGAATCACCATCAAAAGCAAAAACGATTGAAAAATATCTTGGGAATGATTACATCGTTCGCGCGTCTGTAGGTCATATAAGAGATATTCCAAAATCAAACAAAGACGCTATTGATATAGAAGGCGGTTTTATTCCACGCTATATAATCCCAAAAGAAAAGGAAAAAGTTGTTTCCGATCTAAAACAAGCCGCGCGTAAAGCATCTGAAATACTTCTTGCGACAGACCCGGACCGTGAGGGCGAGGCAATCGCTTGGCACGTGGCGCAAGCGCTTGATTTATCTTCTAAAAACACGCGGCGCGTTGTTTTTCATGAAATTACAAAAGACGCTGTTTCCAAAGCAATATCCAACCCACGCGATATTGACGATAATTTACGACGCGCGCAAGAAGCACGCAGGGTGCTTGATAGAATTGTCGGATATGATTTATCCGGACTTATCTGGAAAAAAATAAGATATGGACTTTCTGCCGGTCGTGTGCAATCACCAGCTCTGCGAATACTAATGGAACGCGAGCGTGAAATAAAAGCGTTTATTGCTGAAAAATACTGGATTATATATGGAAATTTTACACACAGCAATGATACCTTATCTCTCGTTTGCTCAAAAGAACCAAGAGACGAAAAAGAAGCTGAAACAATAGTGTCTAAAGGAAAAAACGGAAAATGGAATGTTATTGACGTATCAGAAACAAAACAAAAACGAAGCGCGCGCGCGCCTTTCACAACATCCACGCTTCAACAAGCGGCGAGTTCTCGTTTGGGATTTTCTCCTTCACGCACTATGGGAATAGCGCAAAAACTATACGAAGCCGGACTCATTACATATATGCGCACTGACAGCACTATAATTTCCAAAGAGGCGGAAACCGCAATAGGTGAATTTGTGCGAAAAAAATTTGGAAACGAATATTCAACTCCAAAACAATACAAAACAAAAAGCAAAAACGCGCAAGAAGCCCACGAGGCAATACGTCCTACAAATATAAAAACAGAAACAGCGGGAATAGTGCCTGAACAAAAAAAACTATATGAACTAATATGGAATCGCGCGGTTTCTTCTCAAATGGCGGATGCTCTTTTAGCAAAAACAAAAATTACAGCAAATATTAATGAAGGCGGAATTCCAGATTTTACCGCAAACGGATCGCGTCTTATTTTTAATGGCTGGCTGGCGGCAGATAAAACAGCGCAAGGCGATGACATATTATTGCCGCAATTAAAACCAGGAGAGAATATTTCTTTAGTTAACATATCTTTGGAAGGAAAAGAAACCAAACCGCCGGCGCGCTACAGTGAAGCGGGACTTGTAAAAGAACTTGAAAAAAGAGATATAGGCAGGCCTTCAACGTATGCTTCAATTATGAAAACTCTTTCCGACAGAGGTTATGTAATAAAAGAAAATAAAACACTTATCCCGACAGACACCGGTGAAGTGGTGGAAAATTTTTTGGAAGAACATTTTCCTAAATATATAAGCGATATATTTACAGCTGAAATGGAAAATGAGCTTGATGACATAGCGGCCGGAAAAAGAGAATACACAAAAACATTGTCTGATTTTTATAAACCATTTCACAAAGCGGTCATTTCAAAAGAAGATATTCCGAAAGTGACCACGTTGGGAGACGCGCCGTCTGATATTGTTTGTCCTGAATGCGAAGGCGGTATGATTATAAAATTAGGCAAAAATGGAAAATTTCTATCCTGCAAAAGTTTCCCTCTTTGCGCGGGCGCGCGAACTATTGAAGGAAAGGCGATGGAGCCGCCAAAAGATCTTGGTATAATATGTCCAAAATGTGAAAAAGGGAAATTGGTGGAACGAGACGGAAGGTATGGAAAATTTATTGCTTGTTCTCTTTATCCAAAGTGTAAATTCGTAAAACAAGATGAGGAGGAAGAAGCAAAGAAAAATACGGGCGTAAAGTGTCCTATGTGTAAAAATGGCGCAATGATTGAAAGACGCGGCCGATTTGGTATCTTTTACAGTTGTTCAAATTATCCAGATTGCAAAAACGCCATAAAAGCACGTCCAACTGGAGCGATTTGCCAAAAATGCGGTTCTTTAATGATGGATGGGACGAAAACGATACCTGAAAGGTGTTCAAACAAAAGTTGTCAAAATCATAATCCGCACAAGTTGAAGGGGTCAATATAGGAAGCACGCAACCTGCGTTGCGTGCGCAACTTGTTTTCGTCAGGCGGAGCGATGCCGAGCCAACAGGCGAGGCCGCGAGCCGGGGTCGCGGAAATTTCCGAGCAGCAGCGAGGAAATTATCTGTGACCGAAAACAATACCTGAAAGGTGTTCAAACAAAAGTTGTCAAAATCATAATCCGCACAAGTTAAAGGGGTCAATATAAAAAACCAAAATGAATAAAAAACAAGAACAAGATACAATAAATATACAAACATTGTTTTCCTCTATGTATCACGCGACCGATAACGCGCGCGAGACAATAGCGCGCGCTTGGTCTTTCGCGGAGCGCGCGCATAGCGAACAAAAAAGATTTTCAGGAGAACCTTATTTTAATCATGCTTTTGAAACAGGAAAAATATTGGCGACACTTGGAATGGACACTGAAACAATAGCCGCCGGACTTCTGCATGACACGCTTGAAGACGGTGTCGCGACAGAAACGGAAATAAAAAAGGAATTTGGAGAAGATATTTTTTTTCTTGTTGATGGAGTTACCAAATTAGGCAAACTTCGTTATCAGGGAATAGAGAGACATACTGAAAGCTTGCGAAAACTTTTTTTCGCTATGTCAAAAGATATACGAGTTCTTCTTATTAAACTTGCTGACCGGCTTCATAATGTGAAAACACTTAAATACGTCCGTCCCGAAAAACAGCGCCGTATAGCGCTTGAAACACTTGAAATATACGCGCCATTAGCGCATCGTCTTGGCGTGGGGGCAATCAAAGGAGAGCTTGAAGACGCATCATTTGAATATGTATATCCGAAAGAATACACGGAAACAAAAAAATTATTAAAACAGCGCGGAACTATTAAAAAAACACATCTTGAAAAGGCATACCGTTCTTTGCAGAAATCTCTTGGGGAACATAACATTAGAGATTTTACAGGCGATTTTAGAATGAAACATCTTTACAGTTTATATAGAAAATTAAAAAAACGAGATAAAGATATTGATAAAATATATGACCTTGCCGCTCTTCGTATTATTGTTCCAACAATAGAAATATGTTATCAGGTGCTTGGTATCGCGCATAATATATGGCGCCCGCTTCCGGGCCGCGTAAAAGATTATATAGCTTTTCCAAAACCAAACGGATACCAAAGTTTACATACCACTGTCCTTACAAACGATGGCGCTATCATAGAAATTCAAATAAGAACAAAGACGATGCATCGCGAAGCGGAATATGGAATCGCAGCTCATTTTACTTATAAAGAAGACATAAAAAAACAAAGCGGACCATCTCTTAACAGAAAATTAGCTTGGGTAAGACAACTTTCTGAATGGCAGCAAAGCATACATGAGCCCGGAGAATTTTTAGAAAATCTTCGCGGAGATTTTTTCGGCAATAGGGTCTTTGTGTTTACACCAAACGGAGACGTTATTGATTTGCCTGAAAACGCTTCGTCTATTGATTTTGCGTATGCTATACATTCAGATATTGGGCATCATGCGTCAGGCACACGAGTAAACGGCAAATTCGTTTCGCTTGATACAATTCTTCATAATGGAGACATCGTTGAAATTATAATTAAAAAAAATAGCAAGCCATCTCAAAAATGGTTAAGCTACGCAAAAACCACTCTTGCAAAAAAACACATCAGAAACGCTCTCCAGAAAAAGAATGATGAAAAGTAGTATTATTCTTCTGAAACAAAAACCTTGTAATATTTATTTAGCATAAAATGTATATATTTTGGACGATCGTCCAAAATATATACATTTTATTTATATTTTTTGTTTATCTTTTACTTATATTTATATTTATATTGAAAAATTTTTTACTGAATACAAATCGTCATCTGTATTATTTTGAAGCATTTTTTCTTCGCTAGAGCGGTCATCAATAGGTGGTTCGTTTGATTCTGAAACAATAATCTCATTTGTTGTTCCATTAGAAATTTCTTGCGATATTTTATTAACAGCTTGTTCAATAGTCAATAAAAGACCTTGTAATTCATTATTGTCAGCAAAATCAACTATCATTCTTCGCCCTCCTTCATATTGATGAATATGCGCGGGCAAACCAAAAAACTCGCTTATTTTTTGTTCTATCTCGTCAATTTCCGGGTCATACTGATATTTCTTTTTTCTAACTTTGTCGTGCGCTATCCTACGAGCTACCGACTCGCTCTCGCGCACAGTTAATCTTTTATATAAAATATCCTTAAAAAGTGTTGACTGCTCGTCTGGTCTATCTGTAAGCATCAAAATAGGACGAGCGTGCCCTTCGCTTATTTTACCAAGAGAAAGCGCTTCCACCATCTCTTCCGGAAGCAAGAGCAAACGAATTGTATTTGATACAAACTCACGACTTTTCCCTATTCGTTTTGCAATTTCAGTATGCTTAAACTGAAACTCATCAACAAGTCGTTTAAACGCGCGCGCTTTTTCAACAGGATTTAAATCCTCTCTTTGTAGATTTTCAATAATCGCCAATTCAAGTTTTTCGCGGTCATTATCCGGTCCCGTGCGAATGACTACGGGCACCTGAAGAATTCCTGCAATTTTAGAAGCGCGCAACCGCCGTTCTCCTGAAATCAATTCATATTCAACAAACAATCCTCCATCTTCCCTCTCAATTTCTCGCCTGGTAACAACAAGCGGCTGAAGAATTCCGTATTGACGAATAGATTCCGCAAGGTCAGAAAGCGCCCCCTCATTGAATTCAGTCCTTGGCTGATAAGGATTGGGTTTTATTTTTTCAACTTCCACCCAAAAAATTGAGTCCAAAAATCTAGGGTTTGTATATTGATTAGAATGCATAGAAAAAAATATTTAAAATCATTATTATTGTAACACATTTATTTTTAATGGAAAATGTGATTAAATATCTGTGTTGCCGGAGTGATGAAATTGGCAAACATGCGCGACTCAAAATCGCGTGCCGCAAGGCTTGTGGGTTCAAGTCCCACCTCCGGCATAAAATAAGCGTAGCGAAATTTTTGTGCGCGCTGAGCAAGCCAACTGCTTGGCTTGCGTAGGGACTTGAAAGCCGGAGCGATGTTTTTGTTTTGCGTAGCTTTGCTACGCAAAGGCAAAAACCGCGAGGCGGGGTCGCGAGATTTTTTCGTCAGAAAAAATACTTGTGACCAAGTCCCACCTCCGGCACAATAAAAAACCAACGACTCATACTAGTATGAGTCGTTGGTTTTTTATCTTGTGGTTCTCGTGCCAACTTATATCTTCCCCACCAAATCAAGGCCGGGCTTCAGCGTGTCGTCTCCTGGCTCCCAACTTGCCGGGCACACTTGCCCGCCATGTTCTCGCACAAACTTTGCCGCCTGTAATTTGCGTAAAAGTTCTTTTGCGCTGCGCCCGATACTATTGTCATTGATTTCAGACGCTTTTAAAATGCCGTCAGGGTCTATTATAAAACTTCCGCGAAGAGCCACGCCCTCATCCTCTAAATATACACCCATCATTCGTGAAAATTTTCCTGCTGGGTCTGCAAGCATTGGAAACTTAATTTTTTTAATAGCTTTTGAGTCGTTGTGCCATGCTTTATGAACAAATACAGTATCGGTGCTGACGGATAAAATTTCCGCACCTTCTTTTTGAAATGCTTTATAATGGTCTGCCATTTCTTCAAGTTCTGTCGGGCAAATGAAAGTGAAGTCAGCCGGATAGAAAAAAAGAATTACCCACTTCCCTTTCTTTCCACGGTAATCAGAAAGCTTTATTTTTTTTATTTTATTTTCATAATACGCTTCAAGTGAAATATCAGGCACTTCATACCCGACACCTACTTCTTCTGACACATAATCTCTGCAACAATGATTGTTCATAATGCTTTGAAAAAATTATCTTATAGTGCTTATATAATTACATGAAACCCAATAAAAAACAACTGCCTAAAATTATAGTTATTGTTGGGCCTACGTCCTCCGGCAAAAGTGATTTGGCTGTAAAAATAGCGCGTAAATACAACGGCGAGATTATATCAGCCGACTCACGACAAGTATATGGAGGACTTGACATAGGAACGGGAAAAATAACAAAAAAAGAAATGTTCGGAGTGCCGCATTATATGCTTGACGTTGCTTCAGTAAAAGAAACTTATTCGGTTTATGAATTTTCAAAAACTGCGGAAAAAATAATTAGATTAATTTTATTAACAGAAAAAATCCCCATTGTTGTGGGCGGGACAGGGTTTTGGATTGATACACTTATAGGGAATATTTCTCTTCCAAACGTTTCAAAAAATAGTTCGCTTAGAAAAAATCTTGAAAAAAAGTCAGTGGAAGAACTATTCAAAACGCTTTTACTTATTGATAGAGCGCGGTCTAAAACTATTGATAGAAAAAACCCACGCCGTCTTATCCGCGCTATTGAAATAGCGTTGGCGCTTGGACGCGTGCCGAGACATATTCCTAAAGAAAAATATAATCCGCTATTTATAGGTATTGGAATAACTGATAAAAAATTAAAGAAAAAAATTTCTGAAAGAACAAAAAAAATGCTTAGAGCTGGTCTTGTGTTGGAAACACTTCGTCTTAAAAAATTAGGTATCTCAGATAAAAGAATATTTGAGCTTGGTTTTGAATATTCAACGCCTTTATCTTATATAAATAAAAATATTACAAAAAAGGAGCTTTTTGAAATAATCAACGCAAAAACATGGAAATATGTAAAGCGCCAAAAACAATGGTTCAAAAAAAACGAAAAAATTCATTGGATTGTTTCACAAAAAGAATCTGATAAATTAATTTTGTCATTTTTAGAAAAAACGGAGTATAAAGATGCATATAAAAAATAAAACGTATTTTGATATATGTCTATATGTATAATTGTAAAAAACATATAGAGTTATAGTTAGAAAATAAAAAAACAAACACGCATATCTGTTTTTGAATTATTCTTATTATGCGGCACAAAAAACAGGTATGAAAATAAATTTAAAAATAGAGGAGGTAAAATGAAAAAAATATCTCTTTTCCTCGTTCTTTGTCTTACATATTTTATGTTTGTAAATACATACGCGGAGGCGCAAGAAAATACTTTTGAAATCCTTCTGAAATCCATAAACAGAGGCGAAAAAAACGGATCTTTGGTTCACATTAAAAACATTGGTATTTTGGTTTTTTTAACAGAAGACAGCGCTGAAATTATAGGCGTTGATAAAGGCGGACCATTTTGGTGGATGCTAAAAGGCACTGTTATAAAATCTGTTACTAAAAATTCCTGCTTATATATCAAAAGTGAATCTGATATTGTATGCACTTTTAGTATAAAAAACAAAGAAATAGAAACATTGGCCGAACTGGCAAGTATTCAACTAAACGAGGAAATATTTATTCATTATTTCATACCAAATACAAACAATATCTTAGAAATTGAAAAAAGGCCGGAAACAAGAAACGTTAAAATTATGTTTGATGTTTATTATCCCCCATCAACTAATTATTTTCAGGAAGAACTAAAAGAAGGAAGGAGTGGGATTGTTCCATAATAAAAAGACATTACGAAAAAAGTCGGACATCGGATGTCCGACTTTTTGACGATTTTATTGCGGGTCCAGCAGGATTTGAACCTGCAGTCCTGGTTTTGGAGACCAGTGGTTTACCAATTAACCGATGGACCCATTTATTGTTAAATAATACCTGAAAATAAAAATACCTCCAAGAAAGAGGTGTTTTATAAAAATTTATAAAAAATATAAAATAAAATTATTTCTTCGCCTCTTTGTGCGCGGTATGTTTTTTGCACCATTTGCAAAACTTCTTGAGCTCTATTTTTCGCTCAACTAATTTTTTATTTTTTCTGCTCCAATAATTGACGCGCTTGCAATCGTGGCATGCTAATTTAATGAGTTGTTTCTGCGGCATAATAAATCAGTTAAAAGTTTAAAATTAAAAGTTGAAGATTTTTATTATTCATAATCTGCCACTCTCCACACACTACCTTCTTCTTTCAATCTTATATATACCATACATAAATAAAAAAACAACCCCGCCATAATCAGACGGGGCTATTAGTTTTTGTTAAAGAATTAATAATCGCTCTGATGACAAAGCAAACATTTGCCGGTCTTTCTGCCATCCTCCTCATAAAATACGGAAACCATTTATTTCCATAAGGCACATATACACGGACATTCCATCCATCACGTGTAAGCCGAATCTGTTCGTCTTCGCGAACCCCATAAAGCATCTGAAATTCGCAGCTGTATTTTGGCATATCTCGCTTCTTAATAGCGTCAATAAGCCATTTTATTAACACAGGATCATGCGACCCAAGCGCTAAATACGAATAAGACAAAATGTATGGCGAGCCAGGCAATAACTTTTCCATAATTTCAATGCACTGTTCTTGAATATTTTTTTTATCTCGTATCGCAACTTCATTTGACTCATCATACGCTCCTTTAACTAAGCGTATATTTGCGCAACGTTGAGCAAGTTCTCGTATGTCAGACGGTGTGCTACGTAAATATCCCTGAATTGCAATTCGCGCTTTAAGCGTTGGAAACTTATCTTTCAGACGACAAAAGACAGCGATTGTCTGGTCTTTGTATTTACTTCCCTCCATATCAACCTCAAGAGGGATTTTTAGAGCGCACGCTTTTTTTGCAATCAAATCAACGTAATCATTGCAAAGACGCTCACTTATCGCAAGACCAATACTCGTTAATTTAATTGAAACACTCGTATATAACAAACGTTGACCAACAACATCAAGTAATTTTATATATTCACATACGGCAGAAAACGCTTCTTGTTTTGTCAATGCTTCTTCACCTAAATAATCAAGTGTAGCGCGTCTACCGTCTTGAAAAATTCTTTGGACGACTGAAATCGCGTCCTCTTTTGTTTCTCCAGCAATAAATCTACGTGATATATTACGCGCTAAAGGTGTTTTTTTAACAATACTCTCTATAATTTTACTTCGTGAGCACCTAAGAAAAAAAACTCGTAATAATGCTGATAACATTTTTTCTCCTTTCAAAAAACATTTTCTTTTGTTACTATGTCATTTTCAATAAAAAAAGCAATTTATTTTATTATCAAACAAAACCTATTCTACTATTCTAGTATTTTGCAAAATACTAGAATAGTTTAGACATGATGTGCTGTGATTACTTATTAAATGTATCAATGATAAAATTGCCTTATGTCTAAAAAACTATATAATACGAAAAGTTGTAAGTATAAATAAGTATAAAATTGCGTCGGTGGTAGAGTGGATGAAAAGTAAACTGCTTTACTTTTCATCCGATTTGCGAGCGAAGCGAGCAAAATATCCGTTGTGAGCAGAAGCGAACAGGACATAGGAGGGAACGCGCTCAAACTCATATAAAAATCAAAACGTTCTTACAAAAGTATAAAATTGCGTCGGTGGTAGAGTGGTCAATTACACCTGACTGTAAATCAGGCGCCTTCGGGCTACGCAGGTTCGAATCCTGCCCGGCGCATTCGTGATTTGTACCACGTTGCTTAAGTTTTCTTGTTTATCTCGTCCGACCGCACGAGATAAACAATAGGTTAATAATCACGACGGATTATCAAATATTTTTGAGTCATGCTCGCAAGCGGGGCGAGCGCGATGCGAAAACTATACTGTTCTTGTAAAGAAAGAATCCTGCCCGGCGCATTCGTGATTTGTACTCCGTTGCTTAAGTTTCCTTGTTTATCTCGTCCGACCGCACGAGATAAACAATAGGTTAATAATCGCGACGGATTATCAAATATTTTTGAGTCATGCTCGCAAGCGTGGCGAGCGCGATGCGAAAACTATACTGTTCTTGTAAAGAAAGAATCCTGCCCGGCGCATTCGTAGCGAAGCAAAGAATAAGACGGAGAAAGTCGCCTGTTGCTGCGAGAAACCCCATGCGAATTCGGAGCGGCTTCGTCGCGAGATTTCAAAACCGCCAAAAAGCCGTTGAAAAGTCGGGCACAAGATGCCCGACTTTTTATATATAAAAGTTATACAATGGATATTTCTTTTTCTTTTGTTTTCTCTTTTGCGACTGGTTTATGTGCCGCGCGCCCAACACCGATTTTTTCAACAGCAACCGCAATATCATTGCCTTTTTTTGTAATTGCAATTGTTCCGCCTTTCAGAAGTCCTTCTGAAATCATTAACGAAGCAATTGGATTTAAAATTTTATTTTGAATAAGCCGCTTAATTGGACGAGCTCCGTAATGCGGGTCATACCCCTCTTTTGCTAAATAATCAATAACAAAATCGTCAATCGTGAGAGCAATTTCTTTTCCGTTTAGACGTTCACGAACAAGAGTTATTTGTTTTTCCACAATTTCTTTCACGACTTTCTCCGATAAAATATCAAAAATTATCGTGCCGTCAAGACGATTGAGAAATTCCGGACGAAAATAATCTTTTAAGCTCGCCATAACTTTATTTTTTGCTTCAGCATAATCATCTTTTGCGTTTGTGTTCGCGAAACCTATTGATTCCATTTTATCAATATATTGCGCGCCTATATTGGATGTCATAATAATGACCGTGTTTTTAAAATTCGCCACGCGTCCTTTAGCGTCAGTTAAACGTCCATTATCAAGAACTTGAAGAAGTATGTTAAATACTTCTGGATGCGCCTTCTCAATCTCGTCAAATAAAATAACAGAATAAGGACGATGGCGCACTTTTTCAGTCAGGTCGCCTCCCTCTTCGTGCCCAACATATCCTGGCGGAGAACCAATCATTTTTGAAACAGAATGTTTTTCCATAAATTCAGACATATCTACGCGAATAAGCGATTTTCCATCGTTAAACATAAATTCAGCCAGCGCTTTTGTAAGCTCTGTTTTACCAACACCGGTAGGTCCCAAAAAAATAAACGAACCGATAGGGCGATCCGGGTCTGAAATACCGACACGAGAACGCTTAACTGAATTTGAAATCTCGGCAATAGCGGCATCCTGCCCAACAACTCGCTTTTTTAATTCTTCTTCCATACGACCGAGTTTTTCAATTTCCTCTTCAAGCATTCGTGATACGGGAACTCCAGTCCACCTTGCCACGACTTCCGCGATATCCTGCTCCGTGATTTCTTCTTTCAAAATCCTACGCTCTTTTTGAAGTTTTTTCATACGCGCAGCTTTGGATTTTAATTCCTTCTCAATCTGCGGAATTCTACCATAACGAATCTCCGCTGCTTTTGCTAAATCAACGCGCATTTCAGCCGCTTCAGCTTCGGTCTTTAATCCTTCAAGCTCACGCTTCAGTTCTTTAGTGCCTGATAAAATCGCTTTTTCGTTTTTCCATTTAAGCTCAAGCTCTCGTGTTTTTTCTTTAAAATCGGCTATCTCTTTATCAATTTTTTTAATGCGAGCTTTTGCTTTTTTTTCTGCCGCAGGGCTTGTTTTTTCTTTCTTTAATGCTTCTTTTTCTATTTCCAAACGTGTTATTTTTTTATGCGTCTCCTCAAGCGGGGCCGGTTTACTCTCAAGAGAAAGCCGTAAAGACGAAGCCGCTTCATCAATTAAGTCAATTGCTTTATCAGGTAAAAATCTGTCTGTAATGTAACGAGATGACAACTGCACGGCGGCAATTATCGCCTCGTCCATAATTTGCACGCCGTGATAGAGCTCATATTTATCTTTAATCCCCCTAAGAATAGCAGTCGCATCTTCAAGAGATGGCTCTGATACGTGAATCGGCTGAAATCTGCGCGTAAGCGCGCTGTCTTTTTCTATATATTTCTGATATTCCTTGATTGTTGTAGCCCCAATCATTTTAAGTTCACCTCTTGCAAGAGCCGGCTTTAACATATTTGAAGCATCCATAGAACCTTCTGCGGCTCCTGCTCCGACAATTGTATGAAGTTCGTCAACAAATAAAATAACTTTCCCTTCCGCTTTTGTAATTTCTTTTATAATCGCCTTGAGCCGTTCTTCAAATTCTCCGCGATATTTTGTGCCGGCAATTAAAGACCCGAGGTCAAGAGCAACCAATTCTTTGTCTTTCAACGACTCAGGCACTTCTCCTTTTATCATTCGCACGGCAAGCCCTTCGGCAATAGCTGTTTTTCCTGTCCCCGGCTCTCCTATAAGAACAGGATTGTTTTTTGTGCGGCGCGATAAAATCTGTATAGCGCGGCGAATTTCTTCATCGCGTCCGATAACGGGGTCAAGTTTATCTTCTCCGGCAAGCCGAGTAAGATTTCTAGCGTATTTTTCAAGAGCGCGAAATTTTTTTGGTGTAGAAACATCAGTAATATTGCCATTTTTTATTTCTTCATATACTCGTATAACACGGTCCTTTGTAATGCGAAATCGCGCTAAAATCTCCCGCGCCTGACCGGGAACATCAAACATCGCCATAAACAAATGTTCTGTTGAAACAAATTCATCCTTAAGCGCGCCGGCAATTTTACCGGCGCTATCAAGCACGCGCGCAAGCTCCGGTGTAAGATACATTTGATAAGACGGCGATAAAACAGTTCCGCTTTCAGGCGACTCTATTGCCTCAAGTAAGTGGTCTGTTAAAAGCATTGTGTCAATTTCCAATTTATCTAAAATAGAAATGACCATACTTTCTTCCTGTAATAAAAGCGCCGCTAAAAGATGAATCGGGCTAACGTGATTTTGCCCGCGCTCAATCGCAAGTTCATGAGACCTTTTGATTGCTTCTTTTGCTTTTGATGTAAAATTATTAAATGGAAACATAAATATATAAGTTATCTGTTGTGATTGTCTAGATTATACATTAATATTACTATTTAGTCAACTATCTGCTTATATTTGTTTTGAAAGCTCTTAAATTTTCTAGAACTCTAATAATAATACTAGATGGAATAGCGTAAATATCTCCATTATCTCTAACTATTGTTCCGATGACTTCCCCATCAAGGTTTAAAAGTATTCCTCCAATACTTTGCTCATCAAGAATTATGTCTGTGTGAATTGCAATAATTTCTTTCTGTTGTGAAATAGAATCAGTTGTGCTGACTTTTTCTTTTTCTGGAATGATAATGCCAATCTCAACTCTGGAAATAATTCCGGTAAAAATTTGGTCGCCACCGTTTCCGCCAATAGCAATAGCTGTTTGCCCGGGACGTATATTATCAGAAGACGCGAAATATAACTTTGGTAATAATGTTTTATTTTCTTGTTCTTCTATTCCAACGGCTCGTTTAACGGATTGTAAAATACCGGTTTGCGGCAATGTTTCAGTATTTTCGTTTTCTATTTTTTCTTCAGACGCTCCAATAATAAAGAAAGAAAGCACGCCGTCATTTGTAGTTGTCGCAAACTCAATTGGAATAATTTCTTCTCCAATCCCTATTTGATATTTTGCGCGAGCCGACAGGGCGCTTGTTGGAACAAGAACGACATTATCATCTTGTATAATTGTTCCTAAAGAAACAAATTTGCCGTTTTGTTCACCCACTTCTTCAACAAGCACGACACTATGCCGATTTTTCTCAAAAGCCGACACTATTGCGTCTTCTTCTTTAACAACAACTTTTACTTCATTTGTAACAACGCTTGCCGGCTGAATTACTCGTTCAACAGTCCTTTCAATGACACGGTTAAGCGTCTGTGTAATTGCCGGAGGCGCCTGGTCCATCAGCGTTACTGTTGTAATCCCAGTAGCGATTGACGTTACAAAACTCACTAAAAGAGTAAGAAGAATTATTTGTGTTTTATTTAGTTCTTCCATTATTTTAAGTATAAATTATATTATACAAAATATCAAGTATTATAAATCATAATATGTCAAGTTTTATTAAATTTGACAGCGAAAATTTTTTAAATAAATCTTTTTGCAACAATCCCCCAATCAATCGCTTTCATAAATGAATCAATATATTCAACCCTCTTCATTCCGTAGTCAATAATAAACGCATGCTCAAAAACATCCATAATAAGAAGCGGGGTAAAGCCGGCCAAATGCCCGACATCGTGTTCATTTACCCATATATTAAAAAGTGAATCATCTTCATTATCGCGCGCCAATATTGCCCATCCTATGCCACGAAGCGACCCCGTGGAACGAAAATCTTTCTCCCATTTTTCAAATGAACCGAAATCATTCTCAATTTTTTTATATAAAGAAGAGTTGTTATTCGCTACTGAAACTTCTTTTGTCATATTTTCAAAATAAAGCTCGTGAAGCCGCATACCGTTAAATTCCCACCCGAAACGGCGTTTTAATTCAGCGTATTCCGTGACGCCGGCTTCTGTTGATTTTAATTTTTCAATTATAGAGTTTGTATTTTTTACATATCCTTCATATAATCCAAAGTGTGTCTTTAATAAATTATCAGAAAAACCGCGCGCGCCTAATAAATAAGAGAAATTTTTTATTTTATACATATTTTATACATAATTGCTAAAATTTTAAAAAATATTAATATATAATAAGTATAACATATAACATATATATTATGTGTAAAACATCTTGCTTGGAGGAATTATGATGACAGAAGATGAAGGCAGCCAAGATAAACCCGAGCTTCGCTCTTTAACAAAAGAAGAACTTATTGAAGAATTAAAATATAAACTTAAAAAAGGAAAGACAGAAACGTCAAAAAACATAATTGATGTTTTATTTGAAAAAAAAATAATTGATGAAGAAAAAAAAGAAAATTTACTTAAGAAAATTGATGAGTGTTTGTCGCGTAATTTAAGCGTGAAGAATTTATGCGATGAAATTTTTTTAATAATCAATAATGATACTGAAAATAAGAAAAATGTAGAGAAAACTCCTCCAAAAACTCCACCAATAAAAGGTGGCGTTATAATAAAAATAAACAAGAAAGACGGAACATGGTCAAAAAAGAATTATATTAATCCTGAAAAGAAAAATATTGTAGATAAAGCCACAAAACTAATTAATGTATGTCTAATTTTTTCTGAGAAACTTCAGAAAAAACTGAATTCAGTATCACAAAATGAAAAAATATTTTTATCAAATATTGTTCTTGTATTGAAACTGTCTCCAAAAATAAAAATCTATGTTGCAACAAGAAAAAGTGAACTGCCGTTTAATGAAACGTGTCCGCCAGAATATAAAAAAACTATTGATAATATATGCCAAATTATAAAAGAAGATATATCAGAATCGCCGGGCATTAAAAAAATATTAAAAGACGCGAAAAAAACAGAAGAAGAGTTTTTAAAAAATTATGTATTTTTCATTAAATTAAACGAAGTATATAAAATTATGGAATCCGACCAATCCCTGCACCCCGATGATATTAAATTTCTAGGGTTTGACCCGTCAAGTCCGGAATAAAACCCCCATTGTATTTTTACAAACACAATGGGGGTTTATTATAATCAAATCTTTCCTAATTTTTTCGCAAGATTTTTTGTATCAGAAAGCAGATTTTCAATTTCTTTTAAACCCAAACCCCAAAATTCGGTGTTTGATATATCAACATCCATCTTTGCAAAAATATTCTTTGGTGAATCAGACGTGCCGACAGATAAAAATTCTTTAACTTTCACAATAAATTCTTTATTTTCTTTCACTTTGGATTGCATTGCTTTTGAAATAAGGAGACCGCTTGCGTATGAATATACATAGAAAAAACTGCGGATATGGCTCCAATAAACCCACCAATTTTCCGAGCCGGGCGATTGTTCTACCGCGTCTCCCATATACGCGCTCATATATTTTTGAAAAAGCGCGCCGATTGTTTCTTTTGATAAATATCCTTTTTCACGATATTGCGTATGTAATTCTTGTTCAAATCTATAGAGTGCAATTTGGCGAAAAATAGTGGACACATCATCGTCTAGTTTTGTTAACATCAAAGACAGCCGCAATTCATCACTGGCATCTTCTATAAGCCGCTCAAGAACAAAGTCCTCCATAAAGGTGCTCGCGACTTCTGCTGTTGACAGCGGTGTTTCAAAATAAAGCGAATGCTGTTTTTTTCTCATCATTTCGTTGTTAATTCCGTGTCCCGATTCATGGGCAATAGTCAGCACGTCTTTTAACTTATCCGTATGATTTAGTAATATATACGTTGGCTGAAATAAGAGATTGTGCGCGCAAAAAGCGCCGCCCGTTTTCCCTTTTTTTGGAAAAACATCCATTAGACCATCTTCTACAAATCTTTTGAAGATAGCTGCAAATTCTGCATCAAGTAGAGAAAAAACATCATACACAAGTTCTACCGCGTCGGCATACTCATATTTTTTTTCTATCAAACCATACGGCACATTTCGTTCATGGTAAGCAAGCCGCGGCACATTCATCAAACACGCCTTAAAAGCGTAATACTCTTTTGAGACAGGAAACGCGCCCTCAACGGCTTTTACCAACGCATCAACCACGCCAGTATCAATGTCGTCAGAAATATGACGACTTTCATCCGGACGCTTAATACCGCGAAGTTCATCACTTACTTTTTTTGTCTCAAGAATAGAATTGATTTCTGCTTCTGCCACATCAGCGTGTTTGCGCATAATATCGTGTGTATGCGCCGCCGCTTCATCACGAACAGATTTCTGTGTGCTTGCTGTCAAACTCAACAGTTCGTTGAAATT
>Ga0210057_1005203_pt1 | contig 16842 bp, 20 predicted proteins | sample CryGeyCG2114_010_2_FD_183968 | JGI IMG/M metagenome (GOLD analysis project Ga0210057, IMG submission 183968) | Groundwater microbial communities from aquifer - Crystal Geyser CG10_big_fil_rev_8/21/14_0.10 (SPAdes) (version 2) | ecosystem: Environmental > Aquatic > Deep subsurface > Groundwater ...
GAGGTAGCAGGTGGAACAGGCATTGTTGGGGCAGGTTGAAAAGTTTGTGGCAGGAGAGAAAGGGGGCATTCGCTTGGATTTGTATGCTCCCAAGCATACAGATCCTTGTTGCGTTCTCGTCTTTGGCCACGGTACCGGGCTTCATGGAAGTCCGGTAGAAAGGGGAATGTCATACGCGCCCTTTTTGAAGGAGTTGGCAGTTCGTAACATTGCTGTCATCGCCTTTACTCTTCCCGGGCACGGTTTCAGCAGCCTGGGGAAACACGGGCATTGGGAGCTGACGGACTATGGGCTTTGCTCCTCGGCCTCCCTTGAATGGGCAAAGGAACTTGGCTGGGAAGGGCTGCCGGTCGTTTACATGGGCTGGTCCCAGGGCGGCATCGGTGGCACTCTCGTCGCCTCCTCTCTGGGAAATGCCTTTTCCGGCTACATCCTGCACAACGCTGGTCGTGGACAAGATGCAGAGATGCGAGAGTTCACTCTGTATAGCCATCCTAACAGAGGAATCGATCTGCTTTTGCGCTCTTGCTATTGGGTTCAGCGGATCGTGCTGCTTGGGGTGGTGGCTAGGCTCTGGCCTGGTCTTCGGCTGCCGACCAGCTTGTACCTTCCTCTCAAGAAGATATTTGAGGGGGACAAAGAGGAAGTGCGGGCCTGGCATCAGGACCCACTGGCGGTGCGCTGGTATACCTTGAGGGCAGTTCGCTCGCTCTTAACCAGAGTGGGCGATCTTTCCACCGTAACAGTTCCGGTCCTCGTGCTCTTTCCAGAGCACGATATGTCTTCTCTGTCCTATCAGGAGAAGATGACCGGGCTCTTTCCAAATGGCGTTCTCCGGGTTATACCGGAGGCGGGTCATTCAATGATCCGCAATAAACCAAGTCAGCTAGCTGACCTGGTGACAGAGTTCCTAACGCACATTAAATAACTCGAGTCCCGCAACGGTACTTGTTGCTGTTGCGGGACATTCTTTTTTATGGATTAACACTCCAAATACTTGACAAATCTGAAATAATATGCTGTAGTGTAAGTGTTAGAGTGACGAAGAGAACAAAGTTGCACATTCAGCGTCTCCCAATCTCTCAAGCTCAGCACTTCGATGAATTCAGTGGTGAATTTGAGAGATTAAAATAGTTCTTTTCAAACCTTCGGGGTGGCAAAGTGAACATTAGCCAGAAACGCTCAAAAAGATGAAAGAATTGGAGTGAAAGACAACAGTTAATGTTCGCTTTGCCGCTCCGGAAGAATCTGGAGTAAGATTGGGAAAGGAGGCGACGCGACGATGAGAAACATCGTCGGGGTCCTCGCCCCGGGGGATTTTCCCCAGGGTCGATGGGCCTGCAATGTGTGGCTCTGCGACGATGCGTACGACGCGGCGTCGCAGGCACCGGACCTCCTGATCGTGGATGCCCACGGTTGGGAGGACCCTCACCTCGGCTGGGTGGTAGAGCTTGACGGGATTCATCCCGTCGAGCAGTGGGTTCAGAGACAGCCCGAGAACCGGGTGTTCCTGAATGTCTGTAATCCTGCCAGGCGGCGGATAAAGCCCCGGCCGGGGCAGACGGTGGTCTACCTTTCGGTGGTGAGTGGCCCCGGATCTGTATTTCTTGACGAGGTCCGGGGCTGAAGGGCAAAGGTAAGTCTCGCATTCTGAGCCTTTGCCCATCTCTCAGAGATTCTGATTTTAATCGGAGTTTCTAAGAGGAGGAATCCTCAATTCTTTGAAAAGAGAATATTCCTGCCATCTTGTTCTCGGACTCTTCAGGGACATTGAGCCCGCAGAGTCAGAAAGGAGGGATTAAGATGGCGAAATGGACGAGTGTCCAGGTCGGAAAAATTGACTTGGACACCTGCGGAGCGGCTTATCTTCTCGGCGTCAGCCGGGAAGATAAGATAGAGGTCCTCCGTGGAGGTCAGGCCTCGGAAGAGGACTTGGCCAACCCCAATGTCCTCTGTATAGAGGTCGGGGGAAGTGGTCGGGTTGCCGAAGGCAATTTCGATCACCACGGACTGGGGTCCAAAGGGCTTGGGTCCGCGACCCTGCAAGCCTGGCAGTTCTACTGCCAGGAGCGGGGATTGTGGTCCAATGACCACCCCCTTTCCAGCTTGGTTGATTACATCGACCGGCTGGACAGGCAGGGCCCCCAGGCACTGGGCCCCCGACAGGCGGGATTGTTCCCGACCTTGTCGGATGTCTTTGCCGGGATGCTCTTGGTAACAAGAGACCCGGCAGAGCAACTCCACGCCGGAGTAAAAATACTCCGGGAGGTGAACGCCCGCGGCCTAACCGCGCGCACGCGCGGCGTCTACGAGCGTATGCCCGTAGAAGAGGTTGAAGGGTGGTTCGCCTTCGCCGAGGTGAAAGCCGAAAATAATCGGCAAGTAGCCAAAGCGGTGGAGAACGCCCAGTGGGGAGCTACCTTCAGCGGGCTCAAACTGGCCTGGCTTGAGACCGACTTCTTTGGAGCGCCTGGCGCGCTCTATGGAGTCGGGGCTCAAGTAGTGGTGGCCTACAGCCGCCACTTCGGACCAGCCGGAGTGCCAAAGTTCACTATTGCCGGCAACGGCATAAAGGTGGACGCGGTGCTCGCCGAGCTGAATGCTCGGGAGCCTGGCTGGGGCGGCCCGGCAACAGGAACCATTATCGGCTCGCCTCGCGAGGGGTCAAACCTGACCCTAAACGAGGTAGTCGAGGTGGTTACGCGGTTGCTGTGATCTCCTCTCCGCCAACAACCCTCCGCGGCGGGTCAGATCGCGGCGTTCACTCCAAACGACAGCGGGGATCTCGCAAAAGTGGCCATGATGGCTAACCTATAATGCGAGGCGAAACCGCAGGAGCAGCACTTTTGAGGGCAGGCGTAAACATCTAACTCAAGATGCGCCTGCCCATCCATCAAAGTTCGGGAAACAATTCGCGCATTTTGATGGGAAATAAGAGGTTAGAGGCGCTTTCGTAAAGTGTTCGGACTCTCTCCTCGAAACTGGTATTTATACCAGTGAGAGGGAAGAAGAGAATCTTATTCTCTTCGCCCCTCTGCCTTGCGAGAGCACCTTTGGTCTCTTGACAGATAAAAAGAGAGGCCTATAATAATTATTAGTAGTATTTCAGTTCTTCGGTAAAACTCAGGACTAATACTGAGCATGCCGAAGTATCAGATTCTCCCGAATTACTGACCCGAGCGAAAGCGAAAGGTTAAGAAGAGATTTATCTCTTCGCCTAGGAGAGAATCGCAGAAAGGTCGCAATAATTATTAGTGATTTACTGAAAGATTATGGCTGAGAAAAAGCAGTCTGATCAGGAATTACTCGAGTACATTGTGAAAGCTTTGGTTGATCACCCAGATGATGTCAAAGTTGACCGCAAGGTTGATGAGATGGGGGTTTTACTGACTTTGAAAGTACACCCTGAAGACATGGGTCAGATCATTGGCCGAGCTGGATCTACCGCCAGATCCATTAGAAGCCTGGTTCGCATTGTTGGTCTTAAGAATCACGCTAGAGTGAACTTGAAGATCGAAGAGCCAGAGGGTGGTAGAGGTCCTCGAGCAAGGAGTACTTCTGAAAAAGAAGGAGGACTTGAAGACCTGAAACTCTAAAAATCGTTTCAAAGAGGACTTGTCCTCTTTGACTAGAACAAAAACAGTGCTATCATAAAAACCTGAGCTTCCATTTGTGGGTTCGATGAGATAAATCTCATCTCTCGTCTCAATTTATATTTATCTCTCGAACGTCGAAATGAAATAAATATTTCATTGAGCAAGCGAAGGCAAAGAAGAGGATGAAATCCTCTTCGCTGATAGCCTGTTTTTGTTTATCGAGTCCGCTTCGGGTGGATGAAGATGGAAAAGAAAGGCTTTTCTTTGACTATGTTGACTTTTGATGTAATTACCATTTTCCCTCAAATATTTGATTCTTTTTTGAAGGAATCCTTTATTAAAAAAGCTCAGGATAAAGGGCGGGTTTTGATTAAGATTCACAATCTAAGGGATTGGACTCGAGACCGGCACAAAACAGTAGATGACAGGCCTTATGGTGGGGGTTTGGGTATGGTTTTAATGGTGGAACCTATTTTCAAAGCAGTCAAAGCCATTAAAAAGAAGAAAAAGGTAAAAGTTATTCTCTTTACCCCGAGAGGCAAGAAGTTTGACCAGAAGACAGCCTATCAATTATCAAAACTAGACCAGGTTATTATGATTTGTGGCAGGTATGAGGGGGTGGATGAAAGAGTGGCAAAACAGGTAGCTGGCCTTGAACTGTCTATCGGAGACTATGACTTAATGGGAGGAGAGTTGCCGGCTATGGTGGTTATGGAAAGTGTTTTGAGATTAGTTCCTGGGGTTTTGGGTAAGCCCAGCTTGCTAAAAGAAAGAATTACTAAAGAAAAGGGCTTTATTGAGTACCCTCAATATACAAGGCCAGAGGTCTTTAATAAATGGAAGGTGCCCAAAGTCTTGATTTCTGGCAATCACAAGGAAATAGAGGAGTGGCGAAAAAAGCGCGGAAAAGTGATCGCTGAGAAACTCGGCCATTGAATGCTGAAATGAATTAAAAATTCATGAAGCGTGAAATGAGTCGAAGACTCATTGAACGATAAGTAATTTTATAGTAAAATGACTGAACGGGTGCGTGGTGGAGCAGCTAACACACCACTCTGTAAAAGTGGCGCCTTCGGGCTTCGCAGGTGCAAGTCCTGCCGCACCCACAGAATATACAAAATATGAAGAATAACGGCTTTTATAATTCAATCGTATATAAAAAAAGACAATCTGAAATTGCGAGGAAAAATTGGCAAAAAGGTATTTATGATTTATTGCGGAAACAAGAAAAAAGACAATGTGTTAATCCTAATTGTAGGAAATGGTTTGAAATAGAGATGGCAGATCCAAAAAAGTTTTGTTCCCGTAAATGTGCAGCGCAAGTGAATAATCCAAAACGAGGCGGTATTTCTCCTGAAATGAAAGAAAAGATAATAATTTTATATCAGCGAGGATTATCAATGCAAGAGATTGCCGATAAAATGAGATGGAGTTTGCATAAAGTAAGCTATTGGTTGGATCAATGTAGTATTTCGAGGAGATCTCCAAGTGAAGCTACATATGTAAAACGCAATCCCGGGGGTGATCCATTTAAGATTAAGTCCCAACTCACTAAAAAGGACGAGACATTGAAAGGATTGGGACTTGGATTATATTGGGGAGAAGGAGATAAAAGCCCCAATAATACATCGGTCCGATTAGCTAATACCGATCCTCTTTTGATTAAAAAATTTAAAGAATTTTTGACAAAAATATGTGGTGTGAAAAAAAGGAAATTTCAATATGCTTTAATTTTATTTAACGATATCGATAAAAGGGAAGCAGTTAGATTTTGGAGTTCTCATTTTGGAATTAAAAGAAGTCAGCTCGGGAAGGTAACGGTGATACCTCCACAGGGAAAGGGAACGTATAAAAAGAAAAGTCAATATGGAGTTTTTACTCTTATTGTTAACAATAAAAAATTAAAAGAGTATATTTTGAGTGAAATTAAAATAATATAATTAACTGATGATGCCAGGGTAGCTCAGCTAGTTAGAGCATCCGCATGGTAAGCGGAAGGTCGGCGATGCAAATTCGCCTCCTGGCTCCACAATTACCACTATGGCCGTTAAGAAGAAACCATTAATCAAGCTTCAGTGTAGTGCTTGCAAAAGGATTAATTACTTCACCCAGAAATCAAAGAAAGCAGAAGGGGGCGAGGAGAAGTTGGAATTGAAGAAATTCTGTAAATGGTGCAGAAAGCATACCCTCCACAAAGAGGCAAAAAGATAATATGGAAATAAAAATTATAAAAGCTCCAATAAATAAAAAAGAGCTTATTGATATAGCAAAGGGGCAATTTGGCAATTTGGTAAAGGCAGTGGTTGATGTTGGCCAAGGGATAATGGCCGTGGGCGGCGAGATGCACGCTGATGAAGAAGTGGTATTGATGGAACAGGAGGGTTCAAAACGGGACGATACTTGGGGCATTAATCTTTATCCAGAAAAAAGCGGAGAAGAATTGATAGAATTAGATTCTATAATTAATATTAAGCCCTTCTATAATAATCGTTCGCGAAACGTGGAAAACCCGAAAACAAGAGAGAAAATTAAGATGATTGTAAATAAATTAATTGCGGAGTAAGAACATGGAGGTTATCCATAAAGAATTAGCTAAAGGAAAGTGGTTTCAGCTTTCGCTTTGTGAACAGCTTGGAAATATTGGCAGTGAAATCAATCGAGCGCTCCGTTGGAAAGATAGAGACAAAGACAATTTTGAAGACGCAGTGAACCGAGCCCTTGAGCTTTTTGACTTAACGTTAAAAGACCCGCGTTGGAAGAAACGTTTAAAGGAAATCGCTCGCGCTAGAGAATTATTTTGCGATGCCATCACGGGTGGAAAAGAATACAAAAGTTCGCTCCAAGACCTCGACCGTTATTTCTTTTATTACGCCCTTTGCGCAAGACGTAATATGTGAATAGAGATCATTGAAAAAGTTCTGCAAGTGGTGTAGAAAACATACGGTGCACAAAGAAGTGAAAAAGTAATATGGAGAATAGCAACCAATATCTTCATGAAGTAGCGATTACAGCCATCATTGTAAAAGATAAAAAATACCTGATTACAAGACGGTCGCCGAATAAAAAAAGATTTCCAGGAATGTGGACGGTACCGGGCGGGAAGATGGAGACAAGCGATTATTTACAGTTACCAAAAGACACGGAGTATTACTGGTATAATGTCTTAGAGAGAACACTGCGCCGAGAAATAAAAGAGGAAGTGGGAATTGATATAGACAATATTGAGTACGTGACAAGTTTAGCAACGGTTCATACTGATGGTAGTCCATCGTTGGTAATTTCTTGTATGGCAGATTATATTGGCGGAGATGTAAAACTAAAAGAAGATGAGTCTGATCAATACGCTTGGGTAAGTTTGGAAGAAGCAAAGAATCATAAACTCCTTGACGGAATATACGACGAGTTAGTGATGGTTGAAAATCAAAGAAAAGGCAAGAAATACGAATGGCAAAGATTTTGAGTTGAAAAAAATTCCGCAAGTGGAAAAAATCCGCTATAATAAAAAAGAGATTTTATGCTCAATAAATTTGTCAAAGGAAAAGTTTACGTCTTTATTGATGCCGCTAATACGTTTTATGCCCAACGAACTTTAGGATGGAAAATATCTTACGAAAAGTTGATGCGATACTTTAAAAAAGAATGCGGAGAAAACACTAAATGTTTTATTTATGCCGCCTATGATGAAAGCAAACAAACTGAACAAAAGTTTTTAGATATGCTGGATATAAATGGCTATATTTTACGCACCAAAGCCGTTAAGAAAATTCAGATAACCGTTAACCGCGATAAACATAAGGGCAATTTGGATATGGAGTTAGCTTTTGAAATGGTAGATTTAGCAGATAAATATGATACAGCGATATTGATGTCTGGAGATAGTGATTTTTCTGTTCCCATTGATAGGATTAAAAAGAAAGGAAAACGAATCATTGTTATATCCACACGAGGGCGGATTTCCCGCGAACTTTTAGAAAGAGCAAAATATATTGATTTACGTAAATTAAGAGAAGAAATTTCGCAATAAAAAATCTGGAGCTATCCCGAAAGATACTCCAGAGTGCTATCACATTATCAGTATAACAAACCCAAAAAACCTGTCAAGTCTAGTTGTCCACTTGTAAAATCAAGAGAATAAATATAGTTTCATTAAGGAACTGCCACTTTTATTAAAAAATCCGTGTATTGAGTTGAAGAAGTGATGCAAGTGGTGTAGAAAACACACGGTACACAAGGAATGTCGTTAAAGGGCACACACTTGAGTTTAGGGAAATTATATTTGTAAAATAAAAATCGCCAAAGGGATATTTAAAAACAGTTGACAAAAAATTCATTTCTTAATAAGATAAAAGTAGTATGACCTATAGATTTACTACAATAATTACTCGAGAAGGTAAATGGTATGTTGCTCGTTGCGTTGAGTTGGGTGTAGTCAGTCAGGGTAAAAACATACAAGAAGCTCAGGATAACCTTAAGGAAGCAGTTGAGCTTTATTTAGAAGACCGACCCAAAGCTAAAAGATATCTTTCTAAAGAAGCCCCTTTGGTTACTACTCTTGAACTAAAGCATGCCTAAGGCTCTTTCGGGCAAAGAAGTTATTAAAATACTATGCCGAGAATTCGGCTTTTATTTTATTTCTCAGAAAGGGAGCCACGTTAAACTCAAGAAAAAAGTTGGTAGAAAAGAAATTATCACCGTAGTTCCCCTTCATAAAGAGTTAGCTCCAGGTACCTTAAAAGGAGTTTTGGATTTGGCTCAAGTCAATGAGGAAGATTTTTGGAAGAAGGTATAATAAAATTACTAAAAAGCATACTATGATTTTCAAGCCACTAAGGCTTGTTTTTTGTTTTGAAATTTTGTAATCTATATTTAGCGTTTAGCTACATACACTTTGCATAAAGAAGCTGAAAGATAAGCTTTTTGGGGGCGTAGGCTAACGGTAAACTCCTTCTCTCCAAAAGAAGGGTTCCAGGTTCGAATCCTGGCGTCCCCGCAACAACATGAAGAGTTTTAAAAAGCCAAATCTGTTTTTGGGAATGCCTTTGGCCCTGTTTTCCCTCGAGGCTTATTTTGGCATGGTTATTGGCTACTTTGCTGCCAATTTCCTATCTCCTAGAGTGCAATCTCTTACTTTCAATGTAGGGGCCTATAAGATTCATCTGCACCATTGGTGCTGGGCTTTGACTGTATTGCCCGCCTTCTTGGCCTATAAGTTCATTCCCTTGCCCATCTACTTAACTTCTGGATTTTTAGGCGGGATAGTTTTCCAGGGCATCTTTTGTTATTCTGACTGGCACAAGATTATAGTTAAAAAACCCAAAAGAAATGCCTAAAAAACCAATCATTATTTCAATCATTGTTCTCCTTGTTTTTGTCTTCGTTTATCAAACCTTTATTAAGAAATCAGAGCCTGAGTTTACTTTAGTTTCTGTGGTCAGGGGAGATGTGACAGAAGAGGTTTCAGAGACAGGCCAGGTCCAGAAAGGGGATAAGGTTAATTTGGGTTTCAAGAATGCAGGCCGGCTTGAGGCTATTTATGTCAAAGTGGGACAAACTGTGGGAGCGGGTCAATGGCTGGCTAAGTTAGAAACTTCCCAATTGGATTTTGAATTTCAAAAAGCCCAGTCTGCTTTGGACATTGCCCAAGCTAACCTGGATAAACTTTTAGCAGGAGCTACAGCAGAAGAAATTCAAATAGCTCAAACTAAGGTAAACAACAAACAAATAGCTTTAAATGTAGCTAAACAAGACCTTGAGGCAGCGTATGAGGACGCTCTTAATGTTTTGGAAGATGCTTATTTGCAGGCTGATAATGCCAAGAACACAGTTAGCTCAATCCAGATAGCATACTTTACAGGCGGTGATCAAGAATCCCTTCAGGTTAAAGAGAAGGAAGCAGATATTAAGCTAGCAGTTAGCGAGATTAAGTCTTATCTTGATTTGGCCCGAGCTGATTCTTCTCATTCTAATGTTGATTCAGCTCTTGCTAAGACAAAGGACAACCTTTCTACTATTTCTGATAATTTAAGGGCTATCCGGGAAACTTGTGAGGTAGCCAGCTACAGAAATACTGTTTCAACTACAAATAAAACCTCCCTTGATACCAGGAGAGACGAGATTAATACTGCTTTGACCAATATTGTTAATGCTCAACAAACAATTAGCTCTGAGGATTTGGATATTAATACGGCTCAAGGCAACTTACAATCAGCCGAAGATGAATTAGCTTCTATTTTGGCTTCCCCGAGAGCAGAAGATAAAACTTTGTATCAGGCAAAAGTCAACGAAGCTCAAGCTCAACTTAAGCTTTTGGAAGACCAGATAAAAGAAGCTACTTTAAAGAGCCCGATAGCAGGTCAAGTCATAGAAATTAAAAAGAGAGTGGGGGAGACTGTTCAGCCTTCTCTCCAAGACGCAGTTATAACAATTCTTCCCAGTGTTGCCCTGGAAATAAAAGCGAAGATTTATGAAGAAGATGTGGTTAAGGTTGAGGTTGGAGACCCAGTAGATATTTCTTTGGTCGCTTTCCCTGAAAAGGTCTTTAAAGGTAAGGTAATCTCTATTGATCCGGCAGAAAAGTTGGTTGAAGGCGTGGTTTATTATGATGTGGTTCTGGTGTTTGAAGAAGAACCGGAGGGGGTAAAACCTGGGATGACAGCAGACTTGATAATTAAAACTGCTCTTCGAGAAAATGTCTTGATTATTCCAGAGGATGCTCTTCAGACCAAAGAGGGGAAAGCTGTGGTTGAAGTTCTACAAGGTGGAGAGGTTGCAGAAAGAGAAGTTCAGCTGGGGCTGACTGGAACCAATGATATGGTAGAGGTCCTCTCTGGCCTGGAGGAAGGAGAACAATTAATTTTAAGATAAATGCCCGAATCCATTGTTCAACTAGAGGATGTCTGGAAGATTTATCCGATGGGCAAAGTTGAATTAACTGCCTTAAAAGGAGTCAGCCTCGATATTAATCGGGGTTCTTTTGTAAGCATTATGGGCCCTTCGGGCTCTGGGAAATCCACTCTTTTGAACATGATAGGAGTTTTGGATTCTCCGACCCGAGGCAAAGTATTTTTGAAGGGAAGAGATATTTCTAAGATGACAGAAGATGAACTGGCCCAATTAAGGGGAAAGACAATAGGGTTTGTTTTTCAGGGGTTTAACCTTCTTCCTAATTTAACAGCCTTGGAAAATGTTACTTTGCCCATGGTTTTTCAAGGAGCCTTTCCAGAAGAAAGACGAAAAAGAGGAGAGGAGATTTTAAAAGCCGTTGGTTTGGCAGACAGAATGTATCATTTACCAACAGAACTGTCTGGGGGAGAAAGGCAAAGAGTGGCTGTAGCTAGAGCTTTTGCCAACGACCCCGAACTGGTAATTGCCGATGAGCCAACAGGAAACCTAGACTCTACTTCTGGCAAGATGATTATGGAGCTTTTAATAAGCTTTCACCAGAAACAAGACAAAACCATTATTGTTGTCACCCACGACTCCAATATCGCCAACTACAGCAAGGAGATAGTGAATATTAAAGACGGTCAAATTATCGTAAACCACCAGCAGGCAGCCAAAGTTTTATGGAGCAAATAGTCGATGAAGCTAAAGATTCATCTTCACCCTTCGCTCCCTTATATATTTTTTTAATTTATGAATGGAAGCTCGGTAAAAGAATATTTTAATATTGCTTTCAGAAATCTTAAAACTAGGTCGTTGAGAAGCTGGCTGACTATTTTTGGCATTGTCATTGGTGTGTTTTTAATAATCTCCCTTCTTTCTTTGTCCGAAGGAATTAAAACCACCATCAACCAGCAATTAAGGTCTTTGGGAGGAGAGATGATTTTCGTAATGCCCGGGGACATTTCCAATATTATGGCAATGTTTACCAGCGGAACGAAGCTGGAGAAAGAGGATATTGAAACCATTGAGAGAACGCGGGGAGTGGAAACCGTTTTAACCATGTCTTATCAGTCCCTGGTTGCTAGATACAAAGACGAAGGCAAAATGGCTTTTATAAGCGGTTTGTCCTGGGAAAAAGGAATAGAAATTATGGAAAAGTTCCAGGGTTGGAGTTTGAAGGAAGGGGAGTGGCCCACCCCGGGCAAAAGAGAGATTATAATCGGCAAACAGGTGGAGACCGAAATTTTTGAAAAACCGGTGAAGGTGGGCAGCGATATAATAATAAAAGGAAAAAGGTTCAAGGTGGTTGGCATTTTGAATTCTTTGGGTTCAAAACAAGATGATTCCTCGCTCTATCTGGATTTGTCCCTTTATCAGGATTTGACTGGAGAGAAAAGAGGTACGGCTCAAATGGCCATGGTAAAGGTCAGAGATGGGAGCGACATTAACAAGGTGGCCGAAAACATTAAAGAAAACCTTATGGAAACCAGGAAAAGAAGGGTTGGGACGGATGTGGCGGATTTCAGCGTAATAACTTCGGAAAAGATGGGAGAAATTGCCGGCAGCATTATGGCCGTCATTCAGTTTGCTATAATAGCTTTCGCTTCAATCGCCATTATTGTCGGCGGAATCGGTATTATGAACACTATGTTTACTTCCGTACGGGAAAGAACTGGGGAGATCGGCATTATGAAGGCTATTGGAGCTAAAAACTCAGCTGTTTTAACTATTTTCTTGTTTGAGGCAGGCATCATTGGTTTTGGCGGTGGAATCGGCGGAACGATTTTGGGGGCAGGTTTAGCCAAAGCCATTGAAATGTACGGTCAGGTTCATCCTCTATTTTATTTTTCAGCTTCCGTTACCCCGGGTTTAGTTATTTTTGGTTTGGTTTTTTCTTTTTTGGTCGGCTGTTTTTCCGGATTCTTTCCGGCCAGACAAGCAGCCAGATTAAAACCGGTAGAAGCATTAAGAAGGTACGAATAGCATGGTTTTAAATATTAAAAAATATCCTGATCCAATATTAAGAAAGAAGTGTAAGGAAGTGAAAGAAATAACTCCGAAGATAAAGGAGTTGACTTTGAATATGATAGAAACCATGAAAAAAGCAGATGGTGTAGGTTTAGCTGCTCCCCAGGTGGGAGTTTTAAAAAGAATAATCGTTGCCGAAACGGAGCGGGGGCCAAAAGGATTTATTAATCCTAAAATTTTAAAGAAAAGCAGGAAAAAGGAGACAATAGAAGAAGGATGTTTAAGTTTCCCCAGCCTCTTTTTAAAAATAAAAAGGGCAAAAGAAGTAGAGATTGAGGCTTTGGATGGAAATGGAAAAAAAATCAAAGCCCAAGGATTTTTGGCCAGAATCTTACAGCATGAAATTGACCATTTGGATGGAATTTTATTCATTGATAAGATTCCTTTTTGGCAAAAGTGGAGCCTTAAAAAGAAGCTAAAAGAGCATGGCTTTAATAGATAATTTAATTTCAGAGGGCTATTTAAAAACACCTCGTATTATTGAAGCCTTTAGAAAGATAAAGAGGAAGGATTTTTTACCCGAGGAAATGAAAGAGTTTGCCGAGCTGAACGAGGCTTTGCCGATAGGTTCAGGTCAAACAATTTCTCAGCCTTTAGTTGTGGCTTTTATGTTAGAGTTATTGGAGCCAGGGGCAGGAGATAAGATTTTAGATATTGGTTTTGGCTCTGGCTGGACAACTGCTCTTTTGGCAGAAATAGTGGGAGAAAAAGGCAGGGTGGTAGGCATTGAGTTAGTGCCCGAATTAAAAGAGTTTGGAGAGGGGAATATTAGAAAGTACAACTTTATTGAAAAGGGAAGAGTGGAGTGTATTTTAGGAGACGGTTCAAGGGGGATTAAGAAGGAAGCTCCCTTTGATAAGATTTTAGCTTCTGCTACTCTAGCTGCAGCGAAGGGTGGAAAAGAGGATTTATCCTCTTTGACTGCCGCCAGAGAATTGCCTAAATCCTGGAAAAAGCAATTAAAAGTTGGAGGGAGAATTGTTACTCCTATTAACTCTTCCATCTGGTTATTTGTTAAAAAGGGTGAAGAAGAGTTTACGGAAAAAGAATATCCTGGTTTTGTTTTTGTTCCCTTGATAGAAGGTCAAAGAGGATAAATCCTCTTTTCCACTTTCGTCCGCCTAAGGCGGACTCAGTAAATGAAAAAATATCTTTTTATTTTATTTTTCTTGGTTGTCGTTTTCTTTATTTCGGGGATTTTTCTGCCCCGAGACCCCTTTTCTCAAGGCCAGCTGATTTTTCAGGTTGAAAAGGGGGAGGGCTCTAAGGACATCGCTTTGAATCTCGAGAAAGAAGGTTTAATCTTTTGGGGGCCTCTCTTTAGACCTTATGTTTTAGCTAAAGGAGTTTCTGGTAGTCTTCAGGCTGGGCATTATCAGTTGAGCCCCGCAATGAATATTCCTCAAATAGTTGAGAAGATGGTTCGGGGCGAGGTAATAAAAGAAAAAATGACTATTATCGAAGGTTGGAACCTGAAAGAGATTGCTCTTTATCTTGAGGGAAAAGGTGTCGCCGGAGCAAAAGAGCTGTTAGAAAAAGAAGACTTGGAAGGTTATCTTTTTCCTGATACTTATTGGCTGAGGAAGGATGAGAGCTTGGAAGAGGTTATTCAAAAGATGAGGGATAATTTTGAGGAGAAAACTGAGAACCTTGAGATAACTCCAGACATCGTTATTATGGCTTCTCTTTTGGAGCGGGAATTACAGACCAAAGAAGACAAAGAAATAGCTTCAGGCATCTTATGGAAAAGATTAGAAATTGGCATGCCCCTCCAAGTGGACGCTGATATGTGGACGTATGAAAATGCGGGATTGCCGCTAAAACCAATTTGTAATCCTGGGCTGGAAAGTATATTAGCCGCTATTTCACCAAAAGAAAGCCCTTTCTGGTATTATTTGTCTACTCCAGAAGGAGAAACCATATTCAGCAAGACCTTGGAAGAACACAATATAGCTAAAGCTCAATATTTAAAATAACTCTTTGGCTAAACCGAGTTTAACCAAAACCCTTGACAAGGTTTTTAGTCCAGCTATAATAACTTATTGGGTCCAGTTGCGGAGGAGCGCGGCGCACACGCACGGTAAAGGGTTGGTGGTCGGCCACAATTGGATTCAAATCAAACACCTCCTCCAGGTTAGCCGCCAACCCCTTTCCATATTAATTATCCGTAGACAGCAGGTTTACCCTCCGTAGCTTTATGCGAAGGAGGGTTAGTAAAAATTTCCTCCTTCATTAAAATTACGGAGGACAAGCCTGCCGAGGAGAGCCTTTTTAGTTTGCTGTCTGCGGAAGCAGACTTTTTTATTTACCAAGCTTTTGTTTCACAAAAGCGCAGGTGAAGATGAAGGCAAACTTTGAAAAAGGCAAACTTCATCGCCTACACTATGGCTTTAACCAAATCCCAAAAAGAGAAGATACTGGCTGGTTTGAAAGAAAAAATAGCCCAAGCTAGAGCTGTGATTTTGGTTGGAATATCTGGTCTTAAGGTAAAAGATATATCTCAATTAAGAAAGATATTAAAACAGAAGAATTCTAACATTCAAGTGGTTAAAAAGACTTTGGCGGAATTGGCGTTTAAAGAAAACAAGCTTAAGTTTGACAAAGAGAAATTTCAAGAAGAAATAGCTTTGGTTTTTGGGTTGAAAGATGGAATTATTCCTGCTAAGACCGTTTACCAGTTTAGCCAGGAAAATAAAAACCTTAAGATTTTAGGTGGTTATATTGAAAATGAGCCAAAAGAGGCCGATTATATTATTGCCTTGGCCCAACTTCCCACCAGGGAAGAGTTTATAGCTAAATTATTTTTCGCTGCTAAATCTCCACTTCTTGGGCTTTACAATGCTTTACAACGAAATCTAAATATTCTAAAGGTCAAAAGTTAATTATTAGACATTATTAAAACCATGGCAGAAGAAAAAAAAGAAACTCCAAAAAAAGTTGACCCAGAAAAATTAGCAGAGACAATTGCGAATGCTACAATTGTGGACTTGAACAGTACTGCGAAAATTTTGGAAGAGAAATACGGAATTTCGATTCAAGCTCCGGTGGCGGCAGCTCCGGTAGCCTCCGTCTCTGCTGAAGCTACGGCAGGCGAGGAGGCAAAAAGCAGCTATAGCATTGAGTTAAAAGCTGTTGGAGAGAAAAAGATTGAGGTGATTAAGGTTGTCCGAGATATAACCCAGAAGGGACTGAAAGAGGCTAAAGACTTGGTGGACGCTGCAGCCTCCAGTCCTCAGGTAGTGAAAGAAAACGTTAAGAAAGAAGAAGCAGAAGAAATCAAAAAGAAGCTTGAGGCAGCCGGCGCCAAAGTGGAGTTAAAGTAAATAGTTATTTTACTTGACTCTTTTTTTTGGTTTGTTATCATAAAGATGGAAATATGAGGAAAATTTATCTTTACCCAATTAAAATTGAGATTTGTGAAGAGGGGGGGATTTTAGCCATTTGTCCTGCTTTACAAGGTTGCTATGCTGAAGGAGAAACCATTGAAGAGGCGGTAGATAATTTAAAGGATGTAATCAAGATTGCTTTAGAATACAAAAAAAAATATGTGAGAAAATTTTCTATTCCCCGAGTTAGTATTGAAAAAAGGAAGATGCTCAGTGACTTAAATGTTGCCGTAGTTAAATGATTTTATGCTCCGCTTTCCTGCAGCGAGATATCGTGATGTAATTAGAGTAGCCAAGAAACTTGGCTTTTCTTTTTATCGAACAGCTAAAGGCGACCACGAAATCTGGGGAAGGTCGAGCGATGGCAGAATAGCAATAATTCCTCATCATTCAGGCGATATAAAACGGAAAACTTTAAAATCTATTTTAGAGAGTTTCCAAATTTCGCCAAAAGAATTTTTGAAATTAAAAAAGGGAAAATAATTTTATTTTCAATAATATTAAGAGAGACAGAAGAGATTAAAAAGAAGCTGGAAGCAGCCGGCGCCTGCCAAAAAGTCACGATGAACAGCGGCCTGAGCGCTCAAACTTCGCCTTCGTGTGAAGACCTTAGTTTTTTACTTGGCATTCAGGGATGCACCACTCAAGATAAAACATTATTTACAGTAACAGTAAAAGCAAAAAACGCTGGCTCTGGCACAGCCGGCTTTACAGGAGTTGATATTATAGGAGAAGGTGTTTCGGTTTCTTCTGTTTCTTCCGGGGGTACTTATACTTTAACTGCTCCTGAAATTATTCCTGAAGGCGAAGAAGAAGAGGAGGAAGAAGTTATTCCTGAAGGAGAAACCGAAGAAGGCATAGGTGAAGAAGAGGAAGAGATTTTACCCGAAGGAGAAACTGAAGAAGGTGAAGGAGAAGAAGTTGTACAAGAAGGGGGCGTTCCCACA
>Ga0210057_1005204_pt1 | contig 16842 bp, 12 predicted proteins | sample CryGeyCG2114_010_2_FD_183968 | JGI IMG/M metagenome (GOLD analysis project Ga0210057, IMG submission 183968) | Groundwater microbial communities from aquifer - Crystal Geyser CG10_big_fil_rev_8/21/14_0.10 (SPAdes) (version 2) | ecosystem: Environmental > Aquatic > Deep subsurface > Groundwater ...
GCATGGATAGAAGTTTGGCCCCATCTTTACAAAGCATATTTCTGGCCAAACACCGGTCAATTACGTTCTTTTTTAGCATAATGGTTTCCTCTTGAGTGTTTCGTCTCATATTGTTGTTTGGTTAGAAAATTATCTAACCATAGTATACGAGATCGAAACCCGAAAGGTAACCCTAATTGCTGCAATTGTAACAATTTTTTACAAAAAAACCCGCCAACAAAAGATTTTCTTATCGCTGGCGGGTTGTTTTTAGGCATGTTCTTTTTTGATCTGACTGGCTGTTCGCGCTATCTGCGTGGCCTGCAATCCCGTCAAAAAACTGATAAGGGCGTTCTTTATGTCTTGAACAATATGAAAGCGATCCAACAGATCTTTACTGCCATAATCCGACAAATTTTCCTGTTTATTGTATAATTCTTCAAAATACTCGCGCGATTCCTCGCCAAAAAAACCCGCTTCATCCAAACTGCTCAGCCAAGTAAAAATTATTTGTATTTTATTCAATCTCAAAGCGCTGTTTTCCAGCAAAGAATGAATCTCGGGACGAATTTCTTTTAGCGCGTCCAGCCATTGTTTTTGATCTTTTGAATTCGCGTAATCCACACCCACGCACGGTTTGGATAAAAAATCTTTTGCTTCATTTAAAAATAAAGTAAATAATTCTTGAACATGCTCCTGTTTGTCAGCGGGAAGGTGGGTGGACAAAATTTTCTCATCTAATTTCGGCACGGCCTCCTGTCCATAACCTTGCCTGAAAAAACTTACTTCCCGGCCTTCGATTTGGACTTTATCCTCTTCTTTAAAAATTTCCGGTTTACCTGATAGCGATTCTGACATAAAATTAAAAAATATTTAGCAGATTAATTTTAGCATATTATTTATCAAAAGCAAAACCTTCCGGATTGGGAAGGTTTTGTTACTTAAATTGAATTGATTTTACAGTGTAAAAGCCAAGCTATCTCCAATCACATCATAAGAATCAGAAGCAATATAGGGACCCTGATAATTGCCACCCACGCTTTGTTTGTAATAATAAGTCAGATTTCCATCCGCCCAATTATTTTCAAAAACCGTATTTCCGGCAGAAAATCCCATACCGCCGTCAATTTTAGCAGTTGTAACCACAGCGCCGATTGTTTTGCCGTTGACAATTTGTGTGGTGTCAGCCACTAAAATAAATATGCGCTCATAACCATAACCTACCAAAAGATATTCTTCTGTCCAATTATCAGTATCGGACAAATCAGGCCCAAAAACCACATCCAAACTTCCGCCGGCGCTAGCGTCAACATAACAACCTGTCCCGCCAACTCCGCCCTGCAAACGACATTGATTGTTTGAAGCCAACAAAATACTGGGCTGGCCAGAAGAATTAGCCTCATACAATTTCCAAGAACCAATTGTGCCTGTAGCTGTGCCGTCGCCGGTCAAACCCGTAGCAGACACGTTAATTGTAATGGTGGCCAATTTCATTTCGCGATCGCCGTTATTTGTAACTCCAAATCTAAATAAATTAGCAGAAGAACTTATTGCTAAGCTACTCCCAAGACTGTAATTGGCTATTTCTGGAGAAGAATTGTGAAATAGATAATACGTGGAAGTGGCAAAACGACTCTCGCTTCCGGTCGTATTGCTGTTAGCGCCAATATCATCATATGTCAAATAATTTCCGCTATTAAATCCTAAAGCCGTTATATCGTTTGAGTCATCGCTTCTAACCGTCCAAGCATTGATAGACGCGGCCTCAAGCGTGGTTCCGCCATTAATTGTTCCTTTAAGCACTAAGGTTTTATAGCCACCTGACAAAAGATTCACGCTAAACCCCTGAAATCTTACATAACCATTGCCCGCGCCCGACACGTATGAAGCCGATGCCAAAGCAGTAGTCATATCGCTGGCATCATACAAATAAAGGGTGCCAAAATTGCTGGCGTTGGTATCGTCGGCATAACTGTCATCGCGCAATTGAAAAGTAATTTTTGATAAAATTACAGATTCATTATGCGCTTCCAATTTCCATTTACCTAATTGCACGGCGGTCGCGCTGGGATTTAGAATAGAAGAAAGAGTGGTCGCATCATTTACGGCTGAAACAACCAGATAAATGTCAGAGTTTGCAAAAATTGTTTGCCCCAAAACCGATCCGCCGGTAACAACAAAATTAGTATTTTGTCCCACCCCCTCAAAACTTGATAAGTTGGTCGTTAAAGTTCCGGACGCTCCCGGCAAAATATCGGCTTTGAATTCCAACGGCACACTGGAGTTGGCGCCTATGATCAAAGGCGAACTCAATGTCAAAGTGTTGGTAGAATTATTAACTGAAGAATTTGACGCCAACTTGATGGCGCCAACCCACAAAGACAAATTCTGATAATTATTTGAAGCCAAGGCTCCGGACAGACCGGGATCAAAATTAACCTCAACCTTATTTAATATCATATTCTCAGCGCCACCCGCGGTAAAAATAAACTGGCCAATCTTTTCGTCAGATGAATTAGGAATCGCCGTTCCTCCAACAAACGAAGTGTCAGCTGAAGCGTTAAGTTCTGGAGCCAGAATATTTAAATTATTATAATTTACCATCACTTCGTTCGCGCTCAATGCCTTGCCCCAAATTTTAACATCGCTCATCAAGCCATCATAATAATAATTGCCCTGAAATTGGCCGATCAATAATAAGACATCATCAGTCCGAATAGCGCCGCTAAAACTATCAGTCGCCACCAAAAGACCGTTGTTATATATATTGATATTGACGCCGTCATAAGTCATAACCACATAATTCCAAGAATTGGCCACAACTGGAGCGCTTGAAGACTGAACCAGTTTTCTCACTCCGCTGACATTGGTAATGCCAGCTTGAATTTTACCGTTCTTAAAAACGCCCAACTCATAATCGTTTCTTTTATTGGCGATGATTTGATAATTATCAGAGCCGGCGCTAAAATCCGGCTTGATCAAAGCTTCAACCGTCACGGCTGTTTGAACTTTTAAGCTGGCGGAACTAGCCACTCTAACATGCTCTCCATTTCCATTAAAATTTGCCACTGTTCCGGCAATGCCAACATAGCCCAATCCCGGACAATAACCAACCATACAAACGCCATGATTGCCATTGCCAGATGAATCCGCGTAACTAGTGGAAGAAACCAGGTCATTTAATTTATAGTGAGCGCGTAAAACATTGATTGATGACCAATCGTTGTTTATTTCTTGAGCGCTCAAAGCTCCGTCATAAATCTTGACTTCATCCATTAAACCGCTGAAATAAAAATGCCCTTGAAACTGACCAATCAAAACCAAAGCATCATCCGTTCTAATCGCCCCGCTAAAACTGTCGCTGGCCACCACATAGCCATTAAGATAAACAGTAATCAAACTGCCATCATAAGTCATTACCACCTGATTCCAAGTATTTGTTTTTACCAACCCGCTGGCTGACTGAACCAATTTTCTTACTCCGCTGGCATTAGTAATGCCAGCTTGAATTTTTCCATTTTTATTTATTCCCAATTCATAATCATTTCTTTTATTCACGATAACACGATAATTTTCATTACCGGCGCTAAAATCCGGTTTAACCCAAGCTTCTACTGTTACGCCGGTCGTTGGTTTAAGAGTGGCTGAACTGGCCACGCGAATATGCTGACCATTGCCGGCCAATCCGGCCGCGCCGTTTAAAATTCCAGTTTGTCCTAAAGTCGGCTGATACAAAGCCAAATATGTTCCGTTATTGCCATTACCCGAAGAATCCGCGTAAACCGTGCTGGTGACTGATTCATCCAGCTTCAAGTGAAGCGCCAAATCAGCGGCAAAAGCTGATTGATAACACAAAGCTAACCCCAATACCGCAAAAACGGTGGCAAAAACAAAAATTACCACCCTCCCCAAAAGACGATTTTGCATATTATTAATGATTATTTAAAGTTAAATTATTGCTATTTTTACAATAACAAAATCAATAAAATTAGTCAAATATTCAGCCGATTTCAAGACAACAAAGAAATTAATTTTTCTTCGCTGATTATCTTTATCCCCAGTTTTTTGGCTTTGTTCAATTTATTTCCCGAATTGGCGCCAGCCACCAGATAGCTGGTTTTGGCGCTGACTGAACCGTTGACTGACCCGCCCAAAGCGCGAATTTTGTCTTTAGCTTGATCGCGCGTCATATTTTTTAACGCGCCAGTTAAAACAAAACTCAAACCTGATAATTTTTGCGTATTTTTTTTATCAATTGACTGTTTTGCTATTATCACGCCATTGGCCAATAAATTTTTGATTAAAAGCTGGTTTTTTTGGTCGTCAAAATATTCTACGATTGAGGTGGACACTTGCGGACCGACATCAGGTATGTTTTCCAAATCATTTGGTTTTGCTTTCATTAATTTGTCCAAAGAACCGAAACTATCAGCCAAAAACAGAGCTGTTTCTTCCCCCACATGACGAATGCCCAAAGAAAAAATAAAACGAGCCAAATTTATTTTTTTGCTTTGGATGATAGAATCAATCAAATTTCGCGCTGATTTATCGGCAAAGCGTTCCAAACCAGCCAAGTCATCATATTTTAAAGTAAAAATATCAGCCGGAGTTTTGATCAAAGCTTCAGCCATCAGATGTTCAACTATCTTTTTGCCCAATCCGTCAATATTAAAAGCTTTTTTAGAAACAAAATGAATAATTTTTCTTAATTGCTGGGCATAACAATCAGGATTCAGACAAAATAAACCAGCTGATACGCCTTGTTTTTTGTCCACTACTTGCTGGCGCGAAATAGGACCCGAACAAACCGGACATTTTTTTGGCTGGCTAATTTTTTTCTCATGGCCGGCGCGCATTTTATTTAAAACGCGAACCACTTTGGGGATGATATCGCCTGCTTTTTCCACTACCACTTGATCGCCCAAACAAACTCCTAAACGTGAAATTTCATCATAATTATGCAAAGTGGCATGCGTCACTGTAGTGCCGGCCAATTTGACCGGCTCCATCAAAGCCACGGGCGTTAGAGCGCCGGTTCGGCCGACTTGCCAATAAATATCTTTAATGGTGGTAATCCCCTGTTCAGCTGGAAATTTATAAGCAATCGCGAAGCGCGGAGCTTTGCCGGTATAGCCAAGCAAATCTTGATATTTTTTTTGATTGACTTTGACAACAATGCCATCAATCCAAAAAGGCTGAGAGTTTTTTTTCTTTTGCCATAAATCATGAAAAGACAAAATTTCATTGATATTTTGACAAATTTTCCAATTAGAATCGGTTTTAAAACCCAAATCACGCAAAAACTTAAGCTCTTTAGCCTGTGTGTCTATCAAATCCTGTTTTTTTAAACCGCCAATGGCGGAAATATCATAAGCAGTTAATTCCAATTTACGACCGGCCACTATCTTGGCGTCAAGCTGGCGAATAGTGCCGGCGGCCGCGTTGCGCGGATTGGCAAACTGAGCTTCATCATTGGCGCGCCGATTTTCATTAAGCTTGACAAAATTATCCCTGTCCAACCACGCTTCCCCTTCAGCCACCAAATCAATCGGCTCTTTTAAATTAAGCGGAACAGACATTATGGTTTTGATATTTTGCGTCACATCCTCGCCGATTAAACCGTCTCCGCGCGTGGATCCGGTTTTGAGTTTGCCTTGTTCATAAGTTAAAACAATATGCAAACCATCAATTTTAAGTTCGCAAACAAAATCCAAATCAGTGGGACGATGATTGAGTTCTTTTTGCAAAATTTTTAAAATTCTTTCCTGCCAATCGCGCAAATCCTTTTCATTGAAAGCGTCATTAAATGACCATTGCGCCACAGAGTGTTTTATTTTTTTAAAATATTCCAAAGGTTGGCCGGCCACTCTTTGGGTCGGGCTATTGGCAATAATCAATTCAGGATAATTTTCCTCAAATTTTCTCAGTTTTGCCATCAGTCCTTCATACATGGCATCGGTAATTTGCGGATCATTTAAAACATGATACGCGTAACGAAGTTCGTCAATTTGCCGGCGCAAACGCTCAACCTGAACCCTGATTTCTTTACTTGCGGACATAGTCAAAATTATTTAAATCGCCAACAAACCTAAATACCAAGCCAATATTTCTTGTCCAAAAAGCAGGACCGCCATGGTGGACAAAGCCAAAAAACTGCCAAAAGGAATTTGACTGTCCATTTTTTTACCTTTAAACAAAAGTAAAAAAACGCCTGTGATAGCTCCGCTGATATAGGCCAAAAACAAAGCAGTTAAAATATTCGGCCAAGCTAAAAAAGTTCCTATCATAACGCCTAAACGAACATCTCCGCCACCAATCCACCGACCTTTGGATACTATGTATTGAAAAAGAAAAAATCCACTGCCGATGATTATTCCCAAAAACATGGCCGTCAAACTAATATCAAAAAAAATATAGTTCACAAAAAATCCGACCATGGCTCCCAGCCAAACTATTTCCGGCAAAATTATTTGATAAAGCAAATCATAAATAAAAATTATCAGCAAAAATCCCGCAAAAATTATGTTGCGATAATACAAAGCTGAATCATAATGGCCAAATTCTAAAAAATGCCAAGAAATAAAGACAAACAAAAAAGCGGTCATTAATTCAACCCAAACAAAATGGGGCGGGATTGGCTTGTGACAAGTGCGACATCTGCCTTTTAAAAAAATATAGCCCAAAATCGGAATATTTTCATACCATTTTAATTGCCGACGGCAAGACGGGCAAATACTGCGTCCATGCATTATGCGAATATTTTCATAACGTCGCCAAATCCAAGAATTTACAAAACTGCCCATACAAAGCCCAAACAAAAAAATAATAACATAAAAAATATCTCCCAAAATATTAAAAAGTTCGCTTTCCATAAAAATGGCTTAAATATAGGCGGTTCTTTACTATTTAATTATAACACACCTTTTGTTATTTTCTCAAGTTGAACAAACAAAAACCCCCTGCTTCATTTACAACAGGAGGTTCAATGTCAATCTATTTATCTATTTAAGAACTGGTGCTGCTAATTCCTGATGGAGTGGCATAGACAGTACCGCTTAAACCGCTCATAGAGCCTTCCAATACGGCTGAAATGGAATAGCTGGAACTAGCACTAGAAACATAAGAGTAAGTGCCGCTGCTTGGATCTGAAGGGACATTGCCCATATAAGCGTTAGCGCAACCAACCGCGCCAAAACCGCTTGAGTTTAGACAAGCCGCGCTTGCACTACCCAAGGTATAGGTACCATTTGGATAACCATTGGCATCAGTATAAAACAATTCTAAAGATGTCTGTATTTGTTTAAGATCGGCCAGGCGTTTGGAATCGCGCGCTTTGACGCGAGCGCTACCCAAAGCAACAACCGCCAAAGTGGACAGCAATCCAATAATAGCAATAACAACCAATAACTCAATTAAAGTAAAACCTCTTTTGTTCATATTCTCACCTCCTTTCGTTTGATGATAATCTTTTTCATATTTTAAGAACCTTTCTCGCTTTGTCCACTACTTCAGCCGGCTTAAAATGAATTTTGATTAAATAGTCGGCCGCTCCCATTTCCACGCCTTTTTCCACATCATCTTTTTGGCCCAGATTAGTCAAAAGTATCACGGGAATTTTAGCAGTGGCCGAATCAGCCTTAAGGGCTTTTAAAACCGCAAACCCATCCAATTTTGGCAAAAGAATATCCAGCATTATTATATCCGGCATTTTCTTTTTGGCTTCAGCCAAACCTTTTTCGCCATTATCCGCCACACTTACTTTAAACCCTTCCAGCTCAAACTTTTTCTGATAAATACCGGCCAAGAACATATCGTCCTCAACCAGCAAGACATGCTTTTGTTCCTTTTCTTGTTTCTTATTCATAATTTTTCTTCATTACTCCCCCTAATATTTTATAATAACATATTATACCATATTTCTTAAAGCCAGACCAATAGCCACTGACATTTGCGGGCCTATTTCATGCAATACCGGCTTGAGACTCTGTTGAAAAATTATTCTGGCCCAAGGATCGCCCACATAACATTTAACCTTAAACTTATCCGCTATGGCTTCTTTTAAAAAAGGCAAAAATCCCGTGCCTCCCGTTAAAATAACTTTTTGCGGTTTTTTTTGCGCGTTGCCGGCCTGACGCAAATATATTTCCAGATTTACTTCAATTTCTTTAAGAATAGGCTCAATAACCGGTTTAAACATATTAGCCTGACTCTCCAGCGACTCGGGCAAAGTCTGCCCTTGCCGGTTAAGATTGTAAAAAAGATCTTTTTTAAATTGTTCCACCAATTCATCTTCTTGAACGCCAAAGTTATTTTTTAAAATACTGTCAATCTTATGACCGCCATAATCAATGCTCTGGTGAATTATGGGAACGGAATTTTCAATAATAAAAAAATTAGTTCGTTCGGCGCCAATATCAACAATCATATTGACTGACTGATCTCGTCCAATCAAACTGCGCGCCAAAGCGGAAGACTCCGGCTCCAAGGCTTCCAGCTTGAGTCCGGTACGCAAAAAAACCTTGGTATAAAAGCTGATCATCTTATTGGGCACGGCATTAACCAATATTTTTTGAGTAGTGGCTTCTTTGGTTGGTTTTTCCAAAAATTGATAATCAAGCGCCATTTCTTCCAATGACCAAGGAATAAATTTCTTGACTTCCGAACGTATCATTGATCTGGTTTCTTCTTCTTTTTTAACAACCGGTAAAGTAACAATGGCGTGAAAAACCGATGATACCGGCAAACTAACCGCTACCTTTTTGGTCTTGACCCGACAGGCTAAACACAATTTCTTTATCTTGTCGGCATAACCGGCTACATTGCTCTCATCAACCGGATCCACCGGCAGACGTTCAGCCGAGCCGGTTGGGTTAAGATTTTGTTTAAGCAAAGAATGCACATTGTGCTTTTCATTAATAAATCCATAAGTGAACAACACCGGTCGTTTTTTGCGCTGATGCAATTCAACCAATTTTATTCCGCCCGCGCCGATATCTATGCCTATCAATGACTTGTCGTTAAATAACATAAAAAAATATTATACGTTAAAATGTATTATAGCAAAAAAATCCAGTTTAAATAAGAAGCATATTGTAAACTGTGGATAAATAGGATAAAATAGAAGCATTATTAATTAATTTTTAAACATGGAAATCAAACTGTATAATTCTCTAAACCGGAAAAAAGAAAAATTTAAACCGCTCATCAAGGGCCAAGCAGGCTTTTATGCTTGCGGGCCAACCGTTTATAATTACGCTCATATTGGCAATCTGCGCACTTATGTTTTTGAAGATATTCTTAAACGGGTTTTACAATATAACGGCTATGATGTTAAACATGTGATGAACATTACTGATGTCGGACATTTGACTAGCGACGCTGATGACGGCGAAGACAAAATGGAAAAGAGTTCCCGCCGCGAAAATAAAACCGCCAAACAAATCGCCAATTTTTATACCACTGCTTTTAAAAAAGATTTAAAAGATCTTAATATCATCGCGCCAAATATTTGGTGTCCGGCCACCAAACACATAAAAGAACAAATTGACCTGGTAAAAAAACTGGAACAAAAAGGTTTTATTTACAAAACGGCTGACGGGCTGTATTTCAACACAGCCAAATTAAAAAATTATGGCTTCATGGCCGGTTTAAAAAAACAAAAAATCAAACCGGGCGCGCGAATCGGTTTGGGTGAAAAAATCAATCCCACTGATTTCGCGGTTTGGAAATTTTCTCCTTTGGGCCTTAAACGCCAAATGGAGTGGCCCAGCCCGTGGGGCACGGGTTTTCCGGGCTGGCATTTGGAATGTTCAGCCATGTCCAGCCGATATCTGGGTCAACCGTTTGATATTCACTGCGGAGGCATTGATCATATTCCCGTTCACCATACCAATGAAATCGCTCAAAGCCAGGCCGCTTATGGCAAACCTTTGGCCAATTATTGGCTACATGGTGAATTTTTACTGTTAGACAAAGAAAAAATGGCTAAATCCAGCGATAATTTCTTAAATTTGCCAGCTCTCAAAAACAAAGGATTTAATCCTCTGGCTTTTAGATATTTTTTACTTTTAACCCATTACCGCAAACAACTCAATTTCAGCTGGCTGGCTATGCAATCAGCCCAGCAAGGTTTGAATCATTTATATCAAGCCGTTAAAATGCTAAAAGACGCTCAAATTCCGGCGCAAAAAAAACTGCCGGAAAAATTTCAAGAATACATTAATAATGATTTAAACACGCCCGGCGCTTTGGCGCTGATTTGGAACGCCCTCAAAAACAAAAAAATTTCCTACGACCAAGTGATTGAATTTGATCAAGTTCTTGGTCTTAATTTAAAATCAAACACTAATCATAAAAAAACCCTGCCTGTCAAAGTAAAAGCCTTAATGGCGCGAAGACAAAAAGCCCGAGCCGACAAAGATTGGCCGGCGTCCGATAAATTAAGAGACGAAATAACGCAACTGGGCTACACGATAAAAGACACTGCCGACGGCGCTGAGGTGGAAAAAATCTAAGCGCTTTTGTTGACAGCGTTTTTGTGGTATAATTTAAAAAGAATAAATATTCATTTGTCCACTTTTAGGGTATGCCTTTAAAAAATAAAAAGGAAGAAAATATCTTGGACAATAATCCCAATTTTTCAGTGGAAAAATCAAACGACGTCAAAGACGTTGATTTTTTGGCATCTGCTTCTGAAAGTGAAAAAATAGTGGAAAAAAAAGAAAACGAAGCTGATTTGGCGGACAAAGCCAAACAATCAAAGACTGAATCCGGCCAACTTAAAAAATTGATTCTTATCAAAAAAAAGACTTCAACCATCCCGGCGGTTCGCGATGAACTTACCTTAAAAATTGAAAAGATTTTAGAAGAAGGCTTAAATGACTCATTTCAACAGCTTTCGCCCATTGCCAAACAAGAATTCAAAATCAAAGGCGAAGAAATCGCGCTTAAAATACGCGATTTATTGCGCTCCACTCATATCAAAGCCAAAAAAATATTAAAATTGATTTTGGAGTGGTTGCGTTTCTTGCCGGGCATAAATAGGTTTTTTATTGAGCAAGAAGCCAAAATCAAAGCCGACCGCATCATAAATTTAAAATTATGAGTTTTAGCGAGCTGATCAACTTGCTTAATTATTATATTGCCCTGATTCAAAATAATGAAACAGCCTTAAATGCTGTCATTGGCGGTCTGGGGCTGTTAACACTAATCGCTTTGTTGTTTATACTGCGGTCTTTTTTGCATTTGCGCGGTAAAATAAAAACCGCTTTTGATAATGTTGTTTTTCTCATTCGCGTTCCCAAAGAAAAAAAGGGTGAAAAATTTGATCAAAATAATAATAACGACGACAACATCAACAAAACTCGCGAAGAAGTGGCCATCGCGGAAACACTTTTTTCCGCCATGGCCGGATTAAGAAAAGAAAGCGGTTTTTTTAATTGGCTAATGGGCAGTAAAAGACAAATTTCTTTTGAAGTAGTCGTTAATAACAGCAAAATTTCCTTTTACGTGGCCATGCCCAAAAAACTGAAAGATTTTGTTATTCAGCAGATTCACGCTCAATACCCTTACGCGGAAATAATTCAAGAGCCTGATTATAATATTTTTAGGCCAAACAGCCATATTGTCGGCGGATATTTATGGCTAAAACACAAGTCAGCCTTTCCCATCAAAACATATAAAAAATTGGACAGCGATCCCTTGTTGGCCATACTCAATCCTTTGAGCAAAATCTTAGATGAAGAATCAGCCGCTATCCAATATGTGATTAAGCCGGCCAGCCGGCGCTGGAGCCGACAAGGTGTGCATGTGATTCGCGACATTAAAAAAGGAGAAAAATTTGAATACGCGGCTCGGCGCGGTTGGTTTGGACGCGGTTTACACAGATGGAAAAACGCTGTTATGACCAAAGACAATGATCCCACCAAACAGCACGACACCGGCGAACGTTATACGCTCACGCAAATGGAAGAAGAAATGGTCAAAAACATGGAAGAAAAACTTAGTCGTGGCGGACTGCAAACAACCATTAGAATAGTGACTGTGGCTCAAACTCAAGAAAAAGCGCGCATGCATTTGGAAAACATTATCAATTCCTTCGCCCAATACAATGTTTATCGTTATGGCAATAGTTTCGCGGCCGCGATTCCTCGCCGGCCGAACCGGCTAATCCGCGATTTTATTTATCGCGCTATTCGCGATGATCACTACATGGTATTGAATACTGAAGAAATGGCTTCGCTTTGGCATATGCCTTTGGCCAGAACAGAAACGCCCAATATCAACTGGTTGGGCGCGCGCAAGGCTCCTCCTCCAATTAATTTACCCAAAGAAGGCGTTATACTCGGACGAACGCTCTACCGAGGGGAGGAAAAAATTGTGCGCATCAATCGAGCTGATCGTCGCCGGCATCTTTATACGATCGGCAAATCCGGCAGTGGAAAATCCGTCTTTATCCAAAACATGGCTATTCAAGATATTAAAAACGGCGAAGGTGTTTGCGTGGTTGATCCGCACGGAGATTTTGTGGAATATGTTCTCCAACATGTGCCCAAAGAACGCGCCGATGATGTCATCTATTTTAATCCCTCTGATATTGACCGACCGATAGGATTAAATATGTTAGAAGCCAAAAACGAGGAACAAAAAGATTTTATCTCGCAAGAAATGGTTTCTATCTTTTACAAATTAGTGACTGACCCCTCTATGATTGGCCCGATGTTTGAGCACAACATGCGCAACGTGATGTTCACTTTGATGTCTGACTTGGAAAATCCGGGCACAATCGCGGAAATACCGCGCATGTTTACGGATGATGAATTTGTCAAAAAATGGAAAAAGAAATTAAAAGATCCGGTGGTAATGGCTTACTGGGACAAAGAAATGGCCAAAACATCAGACTTTCACAAATCAGAAATGCTTGGCTATTTGATTTCCAAAGTCGGCCGGTTTGTGGAAAATCAAATGATTCGCAATATTATCGGACAAACTCATTCCGGATTTAATTTTCGCGAAGTCATGGATAAGAAAAAAATCTTGCTGGTCAATCTGGCCAAAGGCTTGGTTGGTGAAATAAATTCCAATTTGCTGGGCATGATTATTGTGTCCAAACTTCAAATGGTGGCCATGGAACGAGCTTCTCTGCCCGAAGACGAGCGTCATGATTTTTATTTATACATTGATGAGTTTCAAAATTTTATCACTGAATCCATTGCCACCATTCTTTCAGAAGCGCGCAAATATCGCCTTAATTTGATTATCGCCCATCAATATATCAAACAAATGGTGGACAATAAAGGCAAAGAAACCGTTAAAGACGCGGTTTTAGGCAATGCCGGCACTTTGGTCACTTTCCGCATCGGTCCGGAAGACGCGGAAGTTCTTTCCAAAGAATATGCCCCTGTTTTTAGCTCTTATGACCTGATCAATGTGGAGCAATATACCGCTTATGTTAAATTGCTTATTGACAATACCGCGGCTAAACCGTTTAATATGAATACCTACCCTCCCCTAGCCGGCAACAAAGAGATGGCTGAAGCCATCAAAGAATTATCTCGTCTCAAATACGGACGACCGCGAGAAATAGTCAACGCGGAAATTATGGATCGCGCCCAATTGGGAGTGACCAATGCCAAAGCAGACAACCCTCCTTTAAGCGAATTTAGCCTATAACTTATGTCCACCCTTTATCAAAAATACCGACCGCAAAAATTTAACGACTTAATCGGTCAAGAACATATTGTGCAAACAATTACCAATGAAATCAAAAACTGTCAAACCGTGCAGGCCTATCTTTTTTATGGCGCTCGCGGAATCGGCAAAACCACTATTGCCCGCTTGCTGGCCAAATCCCTTAACTGTTCAAAACGCCAGCCCGGTGAATTTGAACCTTGCCAACAATGCCCAACTTGTTTGGACATATCCGCCGGCCGGCATATTGATGTCATAGAAATTGACGCCGCCTCTCATACCGGCGTTGACAATGTGCGTGAAAATATTATTGAAAACGCTCAATTCAAACCCAGCCTGTCCCCTTTTAAGATTTTTATTATTGATGAGGTGCACATGCTTTCCAACAACGCCTTTAACGCTTTGCTCAAAATTTTGGAAGAACCGCCCAAACATATAATTTTTATTCTAGCCACCACTGAATTGCACAAACTTCCCAGCACCATTATCTCACGCTGTGAACGCTTCAATTTCAAAAAAATGTCCTTTGCCCAAATAGCCCAACGCCTAAATGATATTATCGCCAAAGAAAACGTCAAAGTTGACAAAAAAATAATAGACAGAATCATCAACAAAAGCGATGGCGCTTTGCGCGACGCTGAAAGCCTGCTCGGACAAATATTAAGTCTAAACTTGCCCGAAATCACTTTAAATGACGCGGAAATAATTTTGCCGTCAACCGACATTGAATCTTTGATCAATTTTATTGAATCATTATTAAACAGCCAATGCGCGCTTGCCTTGGATCTATTGGAACGCCTTGTTAATGAAGGTGTTAATTTGGAAGAATTTGCTTATGATCTGATTGAAATTATGCGCGTTATGATGATTATTCAACAAAACGCCGTTGATAGTTCATCGCTTGGTTATTCAGAACAAGACTACAAAAAAATAACCAAGCTGGCCAAACAAATTTCACCGGAACTTTTAATCAAATTGATTGAAGAAACAATTTTACGCAAGGCGCAAATAAAACAAGCGCCTATCGCTCAACTGCCCTTGGAAATATTGGCGGTAAAATTTGGCTCTAATCGGACCGTCCCTGACGAAACTGTGATATTGACAGCGCAACCTTTGCCCGCGAATTCTCCCGCGCCAATTGCCAAGCCTAAAAAATTAGCTAAAATCAAAGAAAAAATAACGGAATTAACCAGTCGGAAACCAATCAAAACAAGCTTGGAAGAAGTGCGTGAACATTGGGATGAAATTACCAAAAACATAGCTAAACAAAATCATTCTTTAGGTTTTTTATTAAAAATGACCGAGCTGGATAATTTGGAAACAAGCGGCAAATTGACTTTGTCCGTTCAATTTAGTATTCACAAAGAAAAACTGGAAGAAACCAAAAACCGTAAATTATTTGAAGAACAGCTGACCGAAATATTTAAAGAAAAAATTAAAGTGGATTACCTGTTAAAAGAAGCCGGTGATTCCGAGCCGATTATAGCCAAAGATTTGGCTGACGTAGCCGCTGATTTTGGCGGTGAAGTGATTGGTTAAATTGATTAAAATATGTTTTATCCAATCCAATGGTTGGCCGATTGGCTAACATACGATATTTTTGACTTAGGCCAGAGTAGCCGTTTGGGAACTTCAATAAACTTTTTTATTTACGATTTTTTAAAAATCCTAATCTTGCTTTTGATCGTCAATTATTTTATGGCGATTGTTCGCCGATATCTGCCCGTAAAAAAATTAAAAGATTTTTTGGCTTCTCGCAAATGGTATGGAGCGGATTATTTTTTAGGTTCTTTTTTTGGCGCCATTACTCCGTTTTGCTCTTGTTCTTCCATTCCTTTATTCATTGGCTTTCTGAAAGCCGGAATACCGTTGGGAGTTACTTTGTCGTTTTTAATTACTTCTCCCCTCGTCAACCAAGTGGCGGTGGTATTATTTGCCGGACTCTTTGGTTGGAAAATAACGATCTTGTATGTTATTTCCGCGGTGTTGCTTGGAGTAGTTGGCGGTTTTGTTTTGGGAAAATTAAAACTGGAAAAATATGTGGCTGATTATGTTTGGCAAGTCAAAAGCAAAAAAATAGACCTGGAGCAGAAAAAAGAAACTTGGCAAAATCTATTAAAAATATTTTGGAAAGAAGGCTGGAGATTTACCAGAAAGATTATTTGGTATGTGCTTATCGGCATTGGCGCGGGAGCGGTGATTCATGGCTTTGTTCCAGCTGATTTTTTTGAACACTATATTACCGCTGATAATCTTTTTGCCGTGCCGATTGCCACTATTTTGGCTGTGCCAATGTATGCCAATGCCGTCGGGGTTATTCCCATTATGCAATCACTCGTGGAAAAAGGCATTCCCCTTGGCACGGCCATGGCTTTTATGATGGCCGTAGTTGGACTGTCTTTGCCGGAAGCCCTTATACTGAAACGAGTAATGAAAATGAAATTATTAATTTACTTTTTTGGCATTACGACTGTAAACATTATTATTATCGGTTATTTATTTAATATTTTTGTTAAATAAATTTTAAAAGATTGAAAAATAGCATTGATTACAGCCAAGCCAAATTCGGCTATGATTATACAAAAGACGAAGCGTTGAATACGCTTCGTCTTAATTGGTTCGCATACGCGGACGGCTTCAGAACTTTTTTGGCTAGTTGTAAGCATGAAATTTTGGAAGTACGCTAAAATCTAATTTTGTAAATATTTTATGGCATCCTCGATCTGTTCATTAAATCTACTATCCATATTAAACATTTTTAAGCCATATTTTTTAGCATCCTTTTGTAATACATTGCTGTAATAAACAACCATCTCGGCAACCCTATCAAATGTCTCCTTCTTTTTTGTTTTACTCAATATCCAGTCGTTTGGCGTGATACTTTTCTTAATATCCCTGATAAATTTTTTAACATCGGTTTTAATAAGGAAAACGGCTCTGGCATGTACCCCTTTTTTCAGACAGTCTTTTAACCTTTGGATGAATTAATTTTAAATGATTTTGTCCCACCAACGTGATAATGTCATAGTACAGCCAAGTTAAAATGTCATACCTAGTATATAATGAAATGGTTAATCATTAACCGTTTCAAGTATGACAGCAGAATTTACTATGACTCAAAAACAGCTAGATCGCTATGATATTATCAAGCGTCTAATCAGAAGAGAAATTAAC
>Ga0210057_1005205_pt1 | contig 16839 bp, 19 predicted proteins | sample CryGeyCG2114_010_2_FD_183968 | JGI IMG/M metagenome (GOLD analysis project Ga0210057, IMG submission 183968) | Groundwater microbial communities from aquifer - Crystal Geyser CG10_big_fil_rev_8/21/14_0.10 (SPAdes) (version 2) | ecosystem: Environmental > Aquatic > Deep subsurface > Groundwater ...
ATTATACTAGTGTAACCCTTAAGGGTAACCAAATATTTACAGCTTGTGACGAAAGTATAATTTGCTTTTCTTTGTAATTCTAACTTTTAAAAGTGTAACCATTGAAGGTTAACTGTACGCACTGTTGACAAATATCATGCAACATGTTATTATTTACAGTTCTGCAACCAACACCAAACTATAGGAGAACCACATGCTGCGTTACGGTCTTCTCTTCCTGCTTACCCTGAGTTTCTTCTCACTCGATTGCAGTAACGAAGAATCATCTCACATCTCACACCAGTCTCCTACCAACATTCACCATTCCCCAAATCCAGCAACTCACCGTCCTCAGCCGGAAGTCAAGCCTTGGTTCACCATCACGACTGTCAACAGTGGTGAATCAGACACCTCATTCGAAGCCTTCCTATATTATGCTTGTCGCGACTGGAGTCGCCATCAAGGACCTGGTGCTTACAAAAAATGGTGCGAAGATGAATCTGGTCTGAAGTCTCTAATAACTGCTACTTGTGCTTGCAACGGTTGGGAGAATGACTGCCACCCAACCTTCACCGGTATGACCGAAGAAGGCCTGATGACCCGAGAAGAAGTCGAATTCACAATCTGTGCTTGGACCGCTGAAATAAATTAATAAAATTCTTTTTTGAGATCAACTGATCTCTTTTTTGATAAAAAAAAGAAACCTATTTAAGTCTCTTACCGTCGAAGAATCTTAACTCTAAAAAACTCCCCAAACCATGAAATACATTTCGTACTGCTTGCGATGATGTATAACCGACCAAACAAATAACCGCCGGAATAGCGATCACGACAGCACCTACTAGGCAAGTATGAATAATCGCCCCAACAATGAAAAAAACCGTCTCTTGATAATCAGACCAAAAAAGCCTGGCAGCAGCCTCAAAACCCTGAAAATCCACAATGATCTGCAAAGTCAAATAACCAACTGAATAAAGCAAACTCGCAGCAATTACAAAAATCATCCATTCCTTAATTTTTGTCTTAATCCAGCGCAGCATCATTTTAGTCTCCTCCACTGCTGTTTGGACTTTAGAACCATTAACACTAACATCTTTTTATCTTTACGTCAATATGAACCAACAAAATATTGGCAATTCTAGACAAAAAGTAACATTACCCATTGACAATAATATAAATTCTTGCTATAATACTATATTACGTTAAATTACTTCTTAATAAATATTTTGCCCCATTAGCTCAGTTGGATAGAGCGTCGGACTTCTAATCCGAGGGTCACAGGTTCGAATCCTGTTTGGGGTACCGTGCTAAGAAAGAAGTACTTTTAGTGTAATTTCCCTTTCGAGGGAAATGGGCCGCTAGCTCAGCTGGTAGAGCAGCAGACTTTTAATCTGTTGGTCAAGGGTTCGATCCCCTTGCGGCTCACAACCGAAGTCAAAAAACATGACTTCAATCGCTGCAATAGCTCAATTGGTAGAGCAGCTGATTTGTAATCAGCCGGTTGGAGGTTCAAGTCCTCTTTGCAGCTCCATTTATTTGGGACTTTATTCTGTTCTTGTTGTCTGACGGTTTACGCAGTAAAATGTAATTGAAATCTCTCAGGACTCAAACCGAACGTAGTAAAAGTTCTAAATCATCCCGAGCACAATGCTCAGGCGATGCTATGTTCCCCCTTTTTCACTCTGATCTTGTTGTTCGCTGATTTAAGAAGTAATCACTAATCGAAATCACATAACAGTCAACGAATTCGGGGCGTAGCGCAGCCTGGCTTGTCCCGCCAAAGCTTTAGCGGCGGCGGATAGCGCATCTGCTTTGGGAGCAGAGGGTCGCTGGTTCGAATCCAGTCGCATCGACTGATCCATATCTGCCCGGATATGGTGTGCCGTCACTAGTAACGGCGTTGAGAATCTTCGGATTGTCTCCCCGAACACGCTTATAGTGGCGTTCGGCTTGGGCTGACGGAGTTATAAACTAACCCCGTCAAAACCGGAGGAGTGGCCGAGTGGTTTAAGGCAACGGTCTTGAAAACCGTCGGAGGTAACACTCTCGTGGGTTCGAATCCCTCCTCCTCCGCCAAACCCGCCGTGAAACAACACATCAAGTGTCTATTTCACGGCGGGATCTTTCTTTCAAAACTTTATATAATTCAAATATGGTCCCTTAGCTCAGTGGCAGAGCACCGGCCTTACAAGCCGGGGGTCGCTGGTTCAATCCCAGCCGGGATCACATCCAATCTCTTCGTTCGCGTGGACCCGTAGCAACCCTGCGGAATAACACCTGGATGTAGAGTCCTGTATTCTGATGGTAATCATACCATTGACCTAGGTGTTCGCAACATGTTCACCGAGGGGCAAATTGCTTTCAGCAATCAGAATAGGGTTCGGAGAGGTTGGCTCTTTTCTCAAATTGCAGAGATGTGGCCGAGTGGTTAAAGGCAGCGTGCGCCAAAGGACGCATCCGTCCTCTGGCGGAGACTGTAAATCCGCCGCACGAAAGTGCTTCGTAGGTTCGAATCCTACCGCCTGCACATAACCTCCGAGATGTAATAACATCAGGAGTGTTTATCAACACCGGCGGTTTTCTTGGATACGTAGTTCAGCGGTTAGAGCTCCCGCCTCATAAGCGGGTAGTCCCCAGTTCGAATCTGGGCGTATCCACAAATAAATATCCTTTACAAATCACCGGTCTTGGCCGGTCCGGTTAAGCTCTCGCCATAGCCCGCGAGATGAACACCGAGCAAATATTAGGAGTTTTGGGCCAAGAAAACCAATTCTCCGTTCTGGGGCGTCGTCAAGTGGTAAGACACTGGGTTTTGGTCCCAGCACCGCAGGTTCGAATCCTGCCGCCCTAGCAAAGCCGCGAAAGCTGCACCGAAGAATAATCAATCTTCAAAGCAGTTAGTAGCGGCTCTTTTTTTACTTAATTCTCTTTCTTTTTATAATCTTAATTCCCTGCCTGCGGTAGGCAGGTCTCAATATCTTTTTCTCCAATTCTTGACAAAAATTAAAATTTTTGCTATAATGAATAGTAATCCGTTCTTTTTCAAATCAAAGACGTGGGGGTGACTATGTTCGCATGGCTAAAAAAGATCTTTAAGTTGCCTCAAAAGCCCCCCCATCATACACCAATCAATCATACTCAAAAAAAACGTAAACAAATACTAATCGCTGTCTTCAGATATCTACGCACCGGATTCGGCAAAACTATAATTATCGAACGACTAAAAAAAAGATTTCATCTGACTCAAATTGAAGCCGTTCATTATTACGAGATTGGTTACATCGCCTACGATCAACGAAAAAAGAGGAGAAACCGATGATCTGGATCCATCGACTGTCACACGCCAAGTTAGCGAGCACTCAACGCTCGCGACATGGAGTGTGTCATGTCCCGAACCATTCGTCGTCTGCCGAACTTTTTGAAGACCAAAGAGTACGACACTGACTTTTTGAATCGGTGTCTTCGTGGGCTGGTGGACTACCACCTGCCCAAGAAGATCAAAGCCAATCGTTACATGGACGATCAGTGGGGACCTGCGAGCAAGCGCATCGTCAAACGATCGCTCACTCGCAGTTCTCGCTGTGAAGCCAAAGAGCAGATCCGAAAGGAAACCAGATGACTCACTGGATTCACCGCCTGACGCACTCCAAGCCTGTGAGCACTTCACGCTCACAGGAAGGAACTGCATCATGGCGCGTACATTCCGTCGAATCCCGCCCCACCTCCTGAATCCCCACACCCAGTCCAGAAAAGAGTACGATGAAGACTTTCTGATCCGCTGCGTCCGCGGTCACGTCGATTACGACATGCCACACAAGATGTTCGGGCCCAAAGTCGCCTGCGACTGTTGGAGCCCGGCAGACAAGCGTTACTTCAAACGTCAGCATCGTCGATTCGAACGTCGCGTAATCAAGAACCAACTCAAGCAGGAGATCGCATGACCGTCATCCAGTGGCAGCACTTCCTCTCGGGTCGTCCATCGGACAACCACCACGAGAGGAGGACACATGTCCAGGACGTTCCGTCAGGTTACGGAAGAAGCGATTAATTGGTGCCCTGGTGATCATCAGTTTTTGCTTGGTATCGAACGTGGTCACATTCAGTGGCGCAAGGATTACCGTTTGTGGAAGCGTCTCGATCGCCGCAATGACCGTCATCAGGCCAAGACTGAACTGAAAAAGTTTTTCACCTGACAGGAGAAGATATGAAGCTTATCCAGTGGAGGCAGCACCTCTCGGGGGATTAAACTACCCGAGAGGAGGACACATGTCCCGCACCTACCGCGACGTGCCGAACCGCATCCTCGACATCTCCAACTTCGACTGGATCGACATCCTGAGGTACTTCCGCGGGCACCGCAAGCCCAGCGAGGACTTCAAGGATCGATCAGCCGAACAGGAGTGCGAAACGGAAAAACACTGGTGGTGGTTCAAGTCCGACCGCGAATCGCGGACCCGGCTGAACCGCTGCAAGCGCCATCAGGAGCGGACCCGGATGCGTCGCCTGATCAAGTCTTTGTAATCACTCCCCCCGACCGTGAATCTTCACGGTCTTTTTTTAATATTGACAAAATCAATAAAACATGATTAAATGATTAGTTCACCACAAAAGGAGGCAAACCATGATTAATATCAACCCGGCCAATTTTGAACATCTCACAGAACTAAAATCCATGATGGCTGCGCTTTATCGAGAAGATCCCGGAACATTTGAATTTTCACCCAATAAAATTTGCAACACATTATCTTTCTTCACATCACACCCTACGAATGGGCGTATTCTGACCATCAACCTGAATGACACCATTATTGGCTATGCCATTTTAGTTTATTTCTGGAGCAATGAATATGGCGGTTTTGTTATGTTCATTGATGAATTTTTTATCAAACCTGAATATCGCAACCGTGGATTTGGCACCAAATTCTTTTCTCAGCTGCCAGAATTCCAGCCACCAAATTGCGTTGCCTGGTGCCTGGAACACACCGCTGACAACACTGGCGCTTCACGCCTCTACCATCGACTTGGCTTTGCCCCTCAAACAAACGCCACACTGATCAAATTGCTGTAATTCAAGAGAAATAATATTTCTCTTTTTTGATAAAAAATATTTGTCTAATTTAAGTCCAAATGGTACAATTAAATTGATTAATCTCAACAATCATATGAACAAAATCAAACACTTTTTTATCAACATTCTCTGGCCAACAGTCAAACGATTTCCAATAACAATATTATCTGGTCTCATCATGTCTGGTTTGATGATCTATAGCATAAAGAAAAATATCGATCCATCTCGCTCAAGCCTCGAAGAAACCGTCTTTGCCTTATTAATGATTTTTGTTTTGGCTGTTCTCTTTTCATTTTCTACCAAAATGTTTTATGAATCAAAAAATTGGCCAATAAAATACAAAATATTCATCCCTCTCATTCCAACAATCATCTTGATCACCTATTTTATAAAAATAAAATACTTTTTGGATATTGACAATCAAAAAACTGGCGTAGAATTTGGCTTAATCGCTCTGTCTTTGACAGCTCTAATAACATTCGCTCCCTTAATCCCTCAAAAACTAAATTACTTTTGGATTTTAATTCAAACATTTGTCAAACAATTACTTTTAACCGGTTTATTCACCGCCATTGCCTGGATAGGTCTGAACCTGGCATTGATGTCACTCAGTTATCTATTTGCAATCAATATTGAACCTGAAAAATACTTTGATGTTATTGCAATTTTACTAGGAATCTTTTCAATTCCATTTTTCCTTACCGGCATCCCCAAACTATCTAATCTTGAAGCTGAAATAAAATATTCAAAATGGTTAAAATTTTGCAGCAAATTTATTCTTACTCCACTTTTAGCTATTTATTTTGTTATTCTTTATGCCTACACCTTCAAAGTAATCTTTTTTCAAGTCTGGCCCAAAGACGGCATTGTTTTTTGGATCATGCTATACATTAGCTTGGCTCTAGTGATTTATTTCTTCACTCGACCACTACTAGACAAAGCCAAACACAAACTAATTAGCTATGGATTTACTTTGACCAGTATTCCTCTCTATATTATTTACTTTATTGCCATTATTCTTCGTATCAACCAATACGGCTTGACCATCAGCCGCTACCTAGTTGTTCTTTTCGCTGTTTGGTCCATCAGTCTCATTGCCTATTTTACATTCAGCCGCAAAAAATATCTCATGATAATTCCCGCTTCAATCATTCTGGCGTCATTGATATTTCTTTATGGCCCATGGAGTAGTTATAATTTGTCATTTATCAGTCAAATCAATCGCTACGAACAACTATTAATGGAAAACAATTTAATATTAGACGGTAAGCTTCAACCACAAACTGAAGAAATGCCGTCTGATACTTATTTTAAAATCCAAGATGAAACCCGCTACATTCTCCGCAGTTTTGACAGCAAAAAATTCAATCAATGGTTGGGTGAAGATAATGTTAACTTAATTGAAACTAATTCTGGAAAAGATTTTAAGCTAAAATATGACTACCAAAAAGTAACTATATTTTTTAATGGTTTAAACATCAAAACCGATAAATTACATCAAACAAAAAACAATCATTTTAATTTCAACTCCTCTAAATCAATCTTTCCAATCTCCGGCTATGATTATTTCATTGATATCAATTCTCATTTTATTTCTGAAACCAATTCCGACTTCCCCACCAATTATCAAGACCAAAATATAAAAATCGAATTATCAAAAAACACCGTATATATTTCTGACTTAAAAAAACAACTAATCAAGATAGACCTTGGTAACAAAATTCTTCCCCTGATTACTTTTTCCAAACCGCCGACATTAAATGCCAAAGAACTTACCTTTGAAGCAGAGAATGACAATATAAAACTCCTCCTGATTATCACCCACGCTTCACTCGAATCTACAGCAGATGACGACATTAAAATCATTAGCCTCAAGTTGGACATGGCCTACTCTCTAAAATAATCACAAAAAAATCGGCTAGAATAAGCCGGTTTTATATTAATTCATTGACAAACAAAAACTCTTATGTTATACTAAATCGTCAAAGCCCAAAAGGAGGTCACAATGAAACCAGACGTGATCAAAATTCTGATCCAAGATCGATCCAGACCGATAAAAGTTCTTCCTTGGATTATCTTCATTAATTTTGCCATCTATCTGACTCTTCTAATTTTCGGTCAATGGCTAGATTACTTGCCCGTTGAATTTATCAAACAACATTTTCTTGTCAGTTGGAACGCCGTTGCCGAAGGACGAATTTGGGTGCTACTCACAGCCATGTTTGCTCATGTATATTTCTATCATATTCTACTCAACATGTTCGTTCTCTTTAGCTTTGGTTTTCTTCTCGAACGTCTCATGGGCCCCAAAAAATTCTTAATTTTTTATCTCGCTGCCGGCATTATTAGTAATATTATTTACATCCTTACCAATAAGTATATGCTTGGCATCACTGACCAGTTAGCTTTGGGAGCCTCAGGTGCAATCTTCGGTGCTCTGATCTTTTACTGCCTCATTTTTCCCAAATCAACGCTGCTACTATTTTTCATTATCCCTTTCCCTGCCCTTTTGGGAGCCATAGTCTTTATCGGAATTGAAATTATTGGTTTCATTGGCCAAATCTATGGCTTTTACGTCATCGCGGACAACGTGGCTCACAATACCCACCTTGGCGGAGTTATCGTTGGAATTGTTTATTATCTGATTTTTAGTCAATACTACAAATCTTCACTAAAGCGAATCACTCGACCGTATCGTCAAATCAAACAAACTTCTTAACACGAAAACATTCGTGTTTTTTGTTTATTTTTTCCTTAAATTCTGCTAAACTATATATACAATAAAAACCAAAAGCAAACGAGAAAACTATGAAAATCGCTATCGACGCTCGCATGTATGGTGAAGAACAAACCACCGGCATCGGCCAATATATCAAACAACTGACCAACCATCTCTTCAAAATTGATTCAGAAAATCAATACATTATGTTTATGCGGTCACCGGAATTTGACCGTTACAATCCACCAGCACCCAATGTCAAAAAGGTAAAAGTTACCCCTCGTTGGTATACATATGGCGAGCAATTCAAACTACCATCAGAATTTAAACAAGAAAAATTTGACCTGATTCATTATCCTCATTTTAATTCACCGATTTTTTATCATCCAACATCAGTTTGCACCATTCATGATATCACGCCATTATTCTTTCCCGGACACAAAATGAAATCCATCATCCGCCGAGTTGGATACAAAACCGTCTTCAAAGGAACGCTCAAAAATGCCAGCCAAATCATTGCCGTTTCAGACAGTACCAAGCAAGGCCTCATCAAACATCTAAATATCCCTGAAACTAAAATAAAAATCACTCATGAAGGTGTGGATGAAAGGTTCAAAATTATCGAAAATAATGGTATAATAAACAAAGTAAAAGAAAGGTACAAGATTACCCGACCTTTTGTGTTTTATGTTGGGGTTTGGCGTAATCACAAAAACATTGAAAGCCTAATTTCTGCCTTTGAAATGCTAAAAACCAAATACGACCTCCCTCATCAATTAGTCTTGGCCGGGCAAGAAGACCCATCTTATCCTGACATCCGTCTCAAAATTGACTCGTCTCCAGTAAAAAACGACATTATTACGCCTGGATTTGTTAACAATGAAGATCTACCAGTTTTGTATAATGCCGCGGAACTTCTTGCATTCCCTTCTTTCATCGAAGGTTTTGGTCTCATTGCCATCGAAGCTCAAAACTGTGGCTGCCCCGTCGCCGCGAGCAACACAACTTCTTTACCTGAAGTATTAAATAATTCCGCCTTACTCTTTGACCCAAAAAACATTTCTGATATCGCGGATAAAATTTATCAAATAATTTCCACTCCGGAATTACAGAAACAATTGAAAGAAAAAGGTTTACAAAATAGTCAACGATTTTCCTGGTACACCTGTGCCAAACAAACATTAGCGGTTTACAACAAAATTCTCCAAAAGCAACTATAATCATGCCAGCGCCAAAAAGAAAAATCAAAAAATCAGAAACTGCCAAAAAGAAAAAAGCTACGATCAAAAAAAGTCCAAAAAAACGTAGCCCAAACCATCAATCGGAAACAAAAAAAACTACTCGCCAGAAACCTGTAGCTGATTTTGAATTACAGAGCTTTTCACTTGAACAACACCCCATCACCTTTAATCTCTCTGAAGATGAGATTAATGAATTACTCTCAGTCAAACACGCTCAAGACGAGCAACAAACAAACAAAAATCTATATGCTGAATTGGTCAAACTTCTCCCTCACGATGAACCTATCGTCTCACGCCACGATCCCAAAATCAAGAACCTTATTATCAACAACATCCGCACTCGTCATGAGACATCACCCTTTGTTATCAATTTGGAAAAATTAATCGCCGAAAAAGAAGCCAAATCACTCCGGACCAAACAAGCCAAAGAAAAGGTTCATATTTGGCAAACTCCGATCAAAAAACTTTCACCACCACAACCTGATACCGTAGAAGAAATAACCATCAAAAAAACTCCCAAATTAAAATTTTCTTTTCGCCGTAATCACAAAGTTCAAGTTGAGGTTGATAAAGTTGAAATCACAAAAACTTCCCGCCCAGTAAACAACCAAGAAAATCAGTTCACCTCTGAAAACAGTTTTGTTTTCTTTCGACTCTGGATCAAACCGATAGTGATCTTTAGTGTCCTAGCCTTAATAACCATTCTTCCAATCAAAGGCTTCACTTATTATAAACAACTAAACGAACAAAAAGACTCTATCATTTCATCAGCCGAATCTGCCATATTTCACCTCCAAGCCGCCAGTCAAAATGTTACCGATCTCAATCCTGACGCTGCCAAAGGTAATTTTGCTGAAGCACGACTAAGTTTTGAACACGCCGAAGAGGCATTGAACAACATTAATTCTTACGTCAATGCTTTAATCAAAATCATTCCGTCCACCGGTCAATACCTAACCGACGCCAAACGTTTGACTGAAGCGGGCATCATATCCACTGATCTTGGGACTCAAATAACTGAACTATTCAATACTTTTTACCTTCAAGAAAACCAATCTACTCTCACAGAAAAAATCACCACCTTGAACCAATCACTAAAAACCGAAATTATCCCTTCTGTCGAAGCTCTCAATAACAATTTAGGACCAATCAACATCAATATTATACCCGAAGACAAACAAGCCATGTTTGTTGAAAAAAGACAACAACTCAAATTATTGGAACAGGATCTAAAAGAATTATCATCCTTTTCAGACACTCTAGGTGATATTTTGGGTCAAGATTACAAACGTCGATACTTGTTTGCCTTCCAAAACAACAATGAAATTAGAGCCAGTGGTGGTTTTCTGGGCAGTTTAGCTCTAGTTGATATTCACCATGGAGAAATCATCAACATTGAAATTCCTGGAGGCGGTAGCTATGACTTTCAAGGCAGTCTGGTTAAATCCGTCACATCTCCGGACCCTCTTCATTTGATCAACCCTAAATGGGAACTCCAAGACTCAAATTGGTTCTCAGACTTCCCAACCTCAGCTCAAAAGATTGAATGGTTTTATGAAAACGCCGGTGGTCCATCAGTTGATGGTATTATCGCCATCAACGCCACTCTACTGGAAAGTTTAATGGGCAACACCACTCCAATTTACATGCCCGAATATGGCAAGACCGTCACCGCTGACAATGTTATTGTCGAAACTCAAAAATCAGTTGAGCTAGAATATGACAAAGAAACCAACAAACCCAAACAATTCATCGCTGATCTAGCCCCCCAACTATTAGAACAACTTTTTAACAATGACAAAACCGACCTAATTGGTCTTGTCAAAACAATTAAACAAGGATTGGCCACCAAAGAAATTCAAACTTACTTCAACAACAATCTACATCAAGAACAATTTGCAGCCTATGGTTGGACCGGCGAAATGAAAGAGACTAACCAAGATTATCTTTCCGTCATCAACTCCAATATTGCCGGAGGAAAAACCGATCTCTACATTAATCAATCGATTGATCATCAATCAACAATTCATGAAGACGGATCCATTACTGACACCGTCACGATCACCCGAGAACATCAAGGGAATATTTCTGATCTCTTTACCGGGGTAAGAAATGTCAACTACCTCAGAGTCTACGTCCCTGAAGGCAGTATTTTAATTTCTGCGGATGGCTTTAATCCCCCTCCATCAGAACTTTTCAAACTACCAGAAGAGCACTTCCAACCAGATCAATTACTTTCAGATAAAGAAAGTAACAAACGAATCGACGAAGCTTCAAGCACAGTGGTCTACACCCAAGATAATAAAACGGTTTTTGCCAACTGGACTCAGACCGACCCAGGAGAAACCACTACCGTCACACTCACCTATCAATTACCATTCAAACTTTCATATCAACCGGGTAACTTTATTGAAAAATTACTAAACAGCAAAAACACCGAAGCTCATTATTCAATTCTTTATCAAAAACAATCCGGCAGTCGCAGCTCTTTGAACAGTAACATTAACTTACCGGCCAATCTAAAACCACTATGGAGCTACCCAGAAAAATCGTTAGAGCCGGTTTTAGATAAAAACCTTAATTTTGACTCAGACAATTTCAACGCCGTTATATTCACCATGAACGAATAAAACATCTTTGGTTCATTGTATTCATAATTTTCGTAGTATTTGCCTGCCGGCCATATCTTTAAAAGAAATGCCGGTGGGAATTTAATGTCAGTAGGTAATCTTCGTAATCCGTATGTCAAAAAAAGCCAAGAAAAAAAATCACAAAAAACATTCATCCTCTCAATTAACAGAGAAAAAGAATTTTCATCTGGAAGGCATACATGAAATTTTTTCTCACAAAGACCGAGCTGATGAGTCATCATCCGAATTAAAAGACGACACCAACATAATCGCTGACATCATCAACGAGGAACGAGACAAAAGAAAATGGCGTATTATCTTGTTCGCCTCTATTTTTTTATCTATATGTGCCATCGCCGCTATTGCTGGCCTACTATACTTTAATGCTTACAATCCTTTTGCTGAAGAAAACATCATTCTAAACATTGACGGCCCGGACAAAACCAAAGTCGGTGAAGAAATAACATATACCATTGACTATCAAAATACCGGCGAGGTTTCAATTCACAACACCAAACTAATCATCAACGAACCTCATGGATTCAATCTAATTTCTTCAATTCCTGAAATATCCGGTCACAGCTTTGACCTCGGTACGATCGAAGCCAGAGAAAAAGGTTCAGTTGAAATCACCGGTGAATTTCTGGATAATTTGGAAACCACTCAAGTATTATCCACTACGATAATTTTCATGCCTAACAATTTCAACTCTGAATTTTCTATCACTTCTAAATTTTATACCGTTCTAGAACCCCTACCAATCACAATTCAACCCAATGCCCCCCCAACCACAACCGTTGACCAAGACACATCTCTTGAATTTGCCATTACTAACAACGGCTTGAAACCATATAAAAACTTTCGTTTGCTATTAAACTTCCCCCCAAATTTCACTGTCGGACACTCCTCGACCGACTACTTTACTGATGACAACCAAATTTATTGGGAAATTGAAAACATAGAGCCAGATCAAGAGATAATCATCGACCTTATTGGACGATTTAACTCAAATTTTGATTATTTTATCGACCAAAACCAAGAACAGTCATTCAAAATCTCTACGGCTCTAGTTAATACGGATAATGAGAATATTATCCAAGAAGAACAAGAGTTCACCATTAACATTACCGCAGAGCCAATTAATTTGTCTCTTATCGCCAATGGACAAAACATAACCGGCACCATTGATTTTGAAGACAATGTCAACATATCAATTTCCTTCGATAACAAAAGTGAAGACACTATCAACAACCTATCACTCGACCTAATTATTGCCAGCCAACCAATCGAAATTCTTGACTGGAACAATCTCGACGACGACTACTTTGGCCAGTTGGAAAAAACTGATGCGGGCACAAAATTGACTTGGAACTTTAATAATGTTGAAGTTCTTGAATCTCTTCGGTCTGGTGAAAAAGATAATATCAATATAATCATTCCGATATTACCCCTTGATGACATCAACTACAATCAAATTTCATCTCTTGAAAATGTTACCCTTCATGCTTTTGCCAATCTTTATTACAATGACAATCCAGATCCAATCAAAAGTAATTCGGTGGAATTAAATGTAAACTCAAATGTCCAACTTGACATCGAAGCCAAATATTACAATTCCGATGGTTCAGCAATCGGCCAAGGCCCCATTCCGCCACTGGCAGAAGAAACCACCAGCTATTACCTAACATTCAACCTTTCAAATGAACTCCATGAACTCAAAGACATCACTATAAAATCTACTCTACCGCCAAAAGTTTTCTGGACTGACGACTATGATGTTTCTGTCGGCCAAGTCAAATACACGCCTGGAGATCGAACCATTACCTGGTCCATCAATCGTCTACCTGTCAGCGCAAAATCTGCCAACCTCACACTCAAACTTGATCTAAAACCATCAAACAACGATGTCGGTAAACTGATGAAACTACTTGAATACTCCAATCTAAGTGTTACCGACATCATCACCAACGATACAATTTCCCAAACCTATGGCATTATCACAACCAATCTAGAATCCGATCGATTTGGTATCGGTAAAGGCATTATTCAAGAAAGCTTTTCCCCTTTCCAATAAACTATACTCAAAAAGCACAGCCAAACTGTGCTTTTTGATAAACAGAAAAAGAAGCATGGTTATACTCCTTTCATTTTTCATTCTCATAACGACCTCCTAGTCGTTGCAATTGATGTTTTTGTTGGCTCGTCGGTCATATGCCTTCTTTTTGTTCTTGAAAGCCTGTCCCGGACGAGTTCGACCAATCAACGACCGACAAAAAAAATAAAGATCATGTCAAATAAAATTGCTGGTAATTTAAGGAGGCTTAGGGATAAAAGCGGATATTCTCTTGAAAAAGTGGCCCGTATTGCTGATTTGTCCTTAAATATTATTGTTAAAATTAAAAACGGAGTAAACCGAAATTCTACCATTGAAACTTTATCTAAAATTGCTGAGGCTTTAGAAGTTTAGGCGTTAACGATTTAATAAAATAGGAATATGTTGCGTTTATATTTAAATTTAGATAGTTTATCTTAATTTTAATAAAGAAAAACCCCAACTTTCGTCAGGGCATTAAATACTATTGGGTTGAATAAAACTTCTTGTTGCGACTAACTTAAGACCTTTGTCAAAAGTGCTTTAAAGTTAGGGAAGAGCTTTATTCCATCCAGCTCATCCAAACCAAAGAAGCCTATTGCACCAGACTCCCGTGCGTCGTGTTTTATCTGTGCATCTTCTCCTCTGATTGCACACAGGTAAACCATATCGTTATGGTAATGATCGCCGACGAGTTCACAGAGCACGACATAAGGCTGGTACAGGACCGAAACATCTGCAGTCACATCAGCAAGATCTTCATCCTTCTCGCTGATAATTTCTACTGATAGACCAGTCTCCTCCATTACCTCTCGGACAACTGCCTCATCTGGAGTTTCATTTTCTTCAATGTGCCCACCAGGATATAGCCAGACATCCAACTTTTTATGGTAAACCAAAAGAACCTTTCCTTCCTTGACTATTACGGCCGATGCCGTAAAGTGCTTTTTTAGTGTTTTATTCATAATTTCATCTCCTTAAGCAAGGGCGTTAATTTGATTGACTATGTAATCTAATTCACTATTATTTAAACCAGGATGAACTGGGATTGTGGTTATTTTTTTTGACAAAGCCTCAGCGTTTTTACAAGTTTCTTTTAAACTCTCAAGTGCTGGATATTCGTATAAGACTTTATAATTATATCGCAGTATATCGGACGGTACACCTTTCTCTGATAATTGGTTAATAAATTGTCCATTGTCTTCAAAATCCAATTGCAATAGTAAAGCATAATAGTTGGGCTTACCTCCATTTACAATATGAAATTCTTTTACTTTTTCATTTTTTATTCCAGCAAGGATATACTCTGCGTTTTTTCTTCTGATATTTAATTGATTTTGTATATATTCAATTCTACCGATGCCTACCGATGCTTGCAGTGCGCCTAGCTTAAAATTAAGTCCAAATAATTTGCCATCCATATTGCCAAATTGTATAAAACTTCTCGCTTCACCCTCGTAGTAATCATTATTGGTCAGAATAAATCCTCCTTCTCCAGTCGCCAAAATTTTTCTATCATGGGTACTAAAACAAGATATATCTCCAAAGGCCGATAAATATTTATCCTCTATTATAGTACCATGTGCTTGAGCAAGGTCTAAAATCAGAGGTATTTCTTTTGTCTTAAGAAACTCTTGTAATTTATTTACACCAGTTGGATATCCCCACATTGGAACTTCAATTACCGCTTTTGTTTTATCACTTATTTTTTTCTCTAAATCAACAACATCTAAGCCAAAATTATCAACGCATGTATCGCAAAAAACAGGCTTGGCGCCCATGTACAAAATCGGGAAAACTGTCATGACTGGACAAGTTGGCGAAACAATGACTTCATCACCGCTACGCACTCCCACCGAAAATAACGCCGTTTGAATAGCTGATGTGCCTGATGATACGGCAACTGCGTATTTAGAATTAAAAAAATCTTTTAGGTGCGATTCATACTCCAGAATTATATCATTGGTTCCTGATAATTTCTTATCCGCCAAGACTCGCCTCAAATTTTCAAAATCGCTATCACAAGAAAATAAATATTTATCTGAAATATTCATAATTATTTAAAATATTATTTATTATATCTGAGCAAAATTTTTCCAATAGCAATCAACCACCTTGCCTTCTTGATTTACCATAAAAACACTTTTTTTATCCAAACAATCCTCCATTGAACATGATTTACCAAAACCCACTAAAATAATATCCTTCTGATCTGAATATGTTTCAAATATTTCTTTTACCTTATTATCATATGAACTGCTACCCAACGATGAAACTTGATTTCTTTTGTCATAATATATTGTCGAAACAACGATCTCATTAGAAAAATTTCTGGCGAAATCTATTGTCTTATCAATACTATCCACATTATCCGCATGAATGGTAACATGAATAGAAATTTTCCTGCCCGCTAACTTAAGCTTTGTTAGAAATGCCAAGGTTTGATAAAACGAGCCCTTCCGCCCTCTTATCTTATCATGAATTTCTGCAATACAAGAATCGATGCTTACTGTATACGACGAAAAATTCAAGCCAATAATCTCTTTTTCCAAAGATTTATTCAAAATAAAACCATTAGTACACACTGAGACTCTAGGAATTTTAGACTTCGCGTATCTAGAGATATCCACAAAATGAGGGTGAAGCGTGGGTTCACCACCGGTTAGAACTAGTCTATCTACACCGTCAGCGTTAAACTGATCAATTAATTTATATATTTCATTAATATGCAAAGGAGCAATATTTGGATGTCTTTTATTATGATAGAGGCAATAACAGCAATTTAGATTGCAAGAAGATAATAATTCGAAAACTACTTTTTTCATTTGTGGGTTGACATTCATTTTACAATTCTGAGACATAATTCAAACCAATCATTTCGTAAAAGTATATAACAAGTTAAATTTTATCATAAATTTAAACATTTTTATTGCTCATTTCAGTTTTTCTAATCTTATGTTCAAACAATAAAAATGTCAAGTAGCGTAGTATTCTAATTAAAAATGCGACATAGAATGGTATAATTATTTTGACGTAAAACATAATAAAATACCAAATCTATGTCACCTTATGATTCTATCACAAAAATAAAAATTTGCGATAAGCTGTTT
>Ga0210057_1005206_pt1 | contig 16834 bp, 15 predicted proteins | sample CryGeyCG2114_010_2_FD_183968 | JGI IMG/M metagenome (GOLD analysis project Ga0210057, IMG submission 183968) | Groundwater microbial communities from aquifer - Crystal Geyser CG10_big_fil_rev_8/21/14_0.10 (SPAdes) (version 2) | ecosystem: Environmental > Aquatic > Deep subsurface > Groundwater ...
GTTTTATCGCGCCTATGGTTTATCCATCTCATTATCCGGCGACCTGGAATGGTTTTCCGAATCCCAATCATTATCCTTATGAGGTTGTTAATATTTCTATGAAAGAAGCGGCTCGTCGTTCTACAGCGACTAGAACTACAGTTAAAACTTCAAATAATAAGCCTATTTACAATGAAGTGACGGAATATGATCCAAATCTCGGGGCTACTACGACTAAAAAGGTTTTAAGCGGTTTTTATGAAAAGTCCTCATTTGATGCAAATGTAATGCGCCCATGGCTTCAAGATTTTAAATATGGAGGGGATTATACTCCGGCCGACATTAGAGCTCAGATTCAAGCGACTTATGATGCAGGCTTAAACAGCTGGATGTTTTGGGATCCGGCCAATAAATATTCCAGTTTACGTCAAGTTTTGAAACAAGAATGATTAGGCGAATTCCATTTAATCAAAAAAACATGATTCCAAGTAAAAAAACAATTCTAGTAACTGGAGGAGCGGGATTTATCGGGTCGCATCTTTGTGAGCATCTTTTAAAGGAAGGCCATAGAGTTATTTCTCTAGATAATTATTCTACAGGTACTGTAGATAATCACCATGCCGGAGTCGAATATATTTCCGGAGATACTTTTAATATACACACCCTAGTCAAAGAAATTCCAGATCTTGTTTATCATCTTGGCGAATATGCCCGGGTTGAAAAAAGCTTTGAAGATTTAGAAAAGGTCTGGAAAAGTAATGTTTTCGGAACTTTTCAGGTTTTGGAATTTTGCCGAAAGCACAAAATAAAAATTGTTTACGCTGGCTCAAGTACTAAGTTTGGCGATGGCGGGTTGGGGCGAGATCAAAGTCCTTATGCTTGGACTAAAGCGACCAATACCGAGTTAGTCAGAAATTACGGCAACTGGTTTGATCTGCCTCACGCTATAACCTATTTTTACAATGTTTACGGTCCTGGAGAGAGAAGCAATGCTTTCGGCACTCTTATTGCTATCTTTCGTGATAAATACCTCAGAGGTGAACCGTTGCCGGTAGTTTCCCCGGGAACTCAAAGGAGGAATTTTACTTATGTGTCAGACATTGTAGATGGTCTTATAAAAGTGGGAGAAAGGGGAGAAGGAGATGAATACGGCTTAGGAGCCCCCGAAGATTTTTCTGTTCTTGAAGTCGCCGAACTTTTTGGTGGAGAAATAAATATGCTTCCGGAAAGGAAGGGGAACAGGATGAACGGAAGGCTCGATGTTTCCAGAACTCAAAATGAACTTGGTTGGAAAGCCACGAAACAACTTAAAGATTTTATTGCAGAAATAAAAAAAGAAAAATCTTAAAAAATTATTTTAATTAAAAAAAGAGCTCGCTTATTCTCTACAGAGATCTTCTGACTTCTGTAGTTTTTTCAATCTCTCTGAGCTCTCGCTTTCTCGGGATATGGGCTATAAAAATTATTATCTCTTTGACGATTAGGCGGTAATTTTGTTACACCGCTTTTTTAATCATCTATTCCACGATATAATATGCAAAAGTTCAATGGATGAGAACAAAGTAACATATTTCGCCGAGACTGACGCCCGAGGGAAAAGAGTCCGTTTCGGGATCAAAAACAAAGACCGATCGCGACATATTTACGTTATTGGTAAAACCGGAATGGGCAAGTCTACTCTCTTGGAGAATATGGCTATTCAGGATATTCAAAATGGCAACGGTTTAGCTTTTATTGATCCTCACGGTAAGACCGCCGAACTACTTTTAGATTATATTCCCAAAGAAAGAATCAAAGATGTTATTTATTTCGCGCCCTTTGATTTGAGTCATCCAATCTCTTTTAACGTTATGGAAGATGTGGGTTATGACAAAAGACATTTAGTAGTCTCGGGGCTTATGAGTGCTTTTAAAAAGATTTGGGTTGATGCCTGGTCGGGCAGAATGGAATACATTCTTTCTAATACTTTGCTCGCCCTTCTTGAATATCCGGACGCTACTCTTCTGGGGGTCAACAGGATGCTCGTCGATAAAGATTACCGAAAAGAAGTGGTAGCTCATATTACCGATCCCACAGTTAAAGCTTTTTGGGTTAATGAGTTTGCCAAATATACTGATCGATACACACAAGAAGCGACTCCGGCTATCCAAAATAAAGTTGGTCAGTTTACTTCCAACCCACTGATTAGAAATATAATCGGTCAGCCAAAATCATCCTTTGATTTAAGGCAGACTATGGATGATAAAAAGATTTTTATCGTTAATTTATCAAAAGGCAGAATGGGAGAAGTTAACGCCGATCTTTTAGGCAGCATGCTGGTAACCAAGATTTATTTGGCAGCGATGTCTAGAGCTGATACTTCGGAAGAAATTTTGGATGCTCTGCCGTATTTTTATCTTTATGCCGATGAATTCCAGTCTTTTGCCAACGAGTCCTTTGCCGATATCCTCTCGGAGGCTAGAAAATATAAACTATCTTTGACCATAGCTCATCAGTATATAGAGCAAGTGCCTGAAGAGGTTAGGAGTGCTGTTTTTGGCAACGTCGGCACTATGGCTGTTTTTAGAGTTGGTGCTTTTGATGCCGAGGTTTTGGAAAAAGAGTTTGCCCCAGTATTTACCATGGAGGATTTGGTCAATCTTGGTTTTGTTCAGATTTATCTAAAACTTATGGTAGACGGTATTACTTCACAACCTTTTTCTGCAGTTACTCTGCCCCCGATACAAAAGCCGGAGATTTCCTATAAAGACGAAATTATCGAATTTTCCCGTGCGACTTATGCGCAGCCGAGAGAACTTATCGAAAAGAATATCAAGCTTTGGCATGAGCCGGTAAGGGTAGAGAGAGATGTTCTCAAAGAAAAACTGCGTCCGCCTGCTTCTAAAGAATTTATTGAAGAAAAAACAGTGATAAGTAAAAAAGAGTTGAAAACACCGCTCGAACGTTCTACAAACTCTGCTAATTTTTCTTCTTTAGACGTGGGAAAAGATGTGGCCTATTCCATGGAGCGCGTGGCTCAGAAAAATAAATTTAAAAAAGCGGCTTCTCCGTCAAAAGAAAGTAAAAATGAATTAAGAGAGGCCCTTAGCGGACTTTTGTCGGCAGATAGAATCACTCTGGAAAGAAAAGAAAATATCGTAAAAAATCCTCAAAATAAAAACCAAACCGAAACGGCGACAAAACAGCTGGAGCCGGAAGTTTCTACTCCCGGAAACAACAAAACTGGATTCAAAGCTCCACCTGAAATTCCCGAGGATGTTTTAAAGAAAATCTTAGATGTTGAACAATAAATATCGGTTGGCTTTTTTACTATTTTTGTTTAGTCTGCCAGCCAATCTTCTAGCGGCTGTATTTATAAATGAAATAATGTACGATTTGCCGGGAAGCGACCGAGGTCGGGAATGGATTGAAATTCACAATTCTGGTCCGGAGTCAGTTGATTTAAGTGGCTGGAATATTGAAACTACGGCCAATCACCGAACTTTTGTCTTGATTAGCGGTTCTCTTTTTCTACCTCCTTCGGGTTTTGCGGTAATTATAGAGAATTATGAAAGTTTCAAAAATGACTATCCATATTTTTCTGGCGCAATTTTAAAAAGTACTTTTTCTCTGAGTAACACTTTCGGAAAAGTTATTTTAAAAAATAAAGACGAGACAATCGATGTGGTAAATTACACTAACGTTCTCGGAGCCAAAGGTGACGGTAATTCCATTCAAAGATTTGCCGATAACTGGGCATCTTATCTGCCTACCCCGGGCGGAGCTAATAGAGTTAGTTTATCGGAAAAAAAGAAAGAGATTCCTCTAGTTTTGTCGGGAGATAAAGAAAAACAAGTGGAAACTACAAAGACTAAGGAAATATCAACTTTGCCGTCAGAAAGAGCCGAGGAAGAGATTTTGAAAGAAGAAAAAGTGCTTAGTGCCTCTATAAACCAAAGCTTCGATGACAGTGGCTCGGAAAGTAATTCCGTGTTTAAATGGCTTTTGATACTTTTCGGGTTGTTTGTTGTGGCATCATTTCCTATAATTTTTTCTTCTCGTTCTGCCAGAACGCCGGAAGATATTAATATAGAAGATATCAAAATAATAGAGGAATAATTATTCTGATGAATCCCGTTAGTGATATGCCCCAGTTTTATTATGTTTACATTATACAAAGTAAGAAAAACCATCAATGGTATACAGGATATACTTCTGATTTGCGGAAGCGCTTTAGGCAGCACAACGCTGAAGAAGTTCTCTCTTGGACAAAAGGTCGAGGTCCTTTCGAGATCATTTATTATGAAGCTTACCGGAATATCAAAGATGCTCAGGCCAGAGAGAAACATCTTAAATCTGGCCCCGGTAAGCGTTATCTCAAGGAACGCTTAAAGCGCTTCCTATCACTAATGGGATGAAAACAAAAACTTCAAATAAAAAGAGAATATTGATATTTTCCATTGCCTATTATCCTTTTGTTGGTGGAGCCGAAGTGGCTGTCCGAGAAATTACCAAACGTCTTACTAATTATGAATTCACGCTTATTACTCTCCGAATGGATAGAAAACTTCCTAAACGCGAGGTTATAGATAATATCGAGATCCATAGAATAGGTTTCCTTTCCAGTTCAAAACTTAAATTGTCAGTCAACTGGCCACTTCTTTTAAGCAAGTACTTGTTTCCTTTCCAAGCACTTTTAAAAGCTCGGAGTTTGCAGAGAAAGGGAGGTTTCTGCGCTTCTTGGTCAATTATGGCGAATTATGCAGGTTTTGCCGCACTGTTCTTTAAGTGGACCAATTCTCAGATACCTTTTCTTTTGACCCTTCAAGAAGGAGACTCACCGGAGCATATAAGAAAAAGAGTAGGTCTCTTTATGCCTTTGTACAAAAGAATTTTTCGTAAGGCCGACAAAGTTCAAGCCATTTCTAATTTTTTAGCCGATTATGCAAGGGAGATGGGTTATCGTGGAGAGGTTTCTGTTGTACCGAATGGCGTTGACATAGAAAAGTTTGCAAAAGAATTTGCCGAGGAAGAAAGAAGCGAGGCGCTCGAAACTGTCGGTAAAAAAGAGGGAGACATAATCCTTATAACAACTTCTCGTTTGGTAAAGAAAAATGCAGTTGATGACATAATACGTTCTTTGTCTTATTTGCCGGGGAAGTATAAATTATATATTGCAGGCCAAGGATCGGAAGAAGACAATCTCCGATCTCTGACCAAGGAGCTCGACCTTGGAAACCGCGTCATATTCGGAGGTTTCGTTTTGCATGAAAATCTTCACGGTTTGCTAAAAGTTTCCGATATTTTTGTGAGACCATCTCGATCGGAGGGCTTAGGTAATTCTTTCTTGGAGGCAATGGCAGTCGGACTTCCGGTCATAGCCACTTCGGTTGGCGGGATTGTGGATTTTTTAGAAAACGAAAAAACGGGTTTTTTTTGCGAAGTAGACAATCCGAAAAGTATCGCGGAGCAGGTTAAAAAGATTTCAGAAAATCCAATTTTGAATCGAAAGATAGTTTCAAACAGCCGGAAAATGGTTTCGGAGAAATATTCTTGGAATTTGCTAGCCCGAAGAGTGGGTAATATTTTTGAGGAATTATGCTCTAGTTAGATTTTCGGACGTCTAGCGTCTGACAAACAAAAATGAAAATTTTAATTACCACCGGAATTTACCCGCCACAGATCGGCGGACCCTCACAGTACGCCAAGAATCTCAGAGAAAACCTCGAAAAGAAGGGGCATAAGGTTAATGTAAAGACTTATAAATTGGGAAATTTTCTGCCAACTGGCCTAAGACATTTATATTTCTTTCTCAAAGTTATTCCGTCCGTCGTCCGATCTGATTTTTGTATTATTTTAGACACCCTTAGTGTTGGTTTCCCAACAATTTTAGCCTGTAAATTTTTTAGAAAGCAATCAGTTGTGAGGATCGGCGGTGATTTTTTATGGGAGCAGTATGTGGAAAGAACCGGAAAAAAAATATTACTCAGGAAATTTTATAATAAAGAGATAGCTGACCTTTCTCTAAAAGAAAAAATTATTTTAAAGCTGACCAGGTGGACTGTAAAGAATTCAAAAGCATTAGTTTTTAATACTAAGTGGCAAGCAGAAATCTGGAAAACTCCTTATCGTATGGCAAATTCCAATATTTTTATTATCGAAAATTTTTATGGATCCAAACTGCCTTCTCGTTCCTTTCAGAAAAAAAACTTTGTCGGCGGGGTCAGAAATTTAAAATGGAAAAATCTGGATACTTTGAAGAAGTCTTTTTCTGAAGCTCAAAAGAAGAATAACGAATTAGTTTTAGATTTGGAAAACCTGCCTTACGAAAATTTTTTAGAGAAATTAAGAAATTGTTATGCAGTTATTTTGGTTTCGTTAGGCGATGTAAGTCCTAATCTCATTTCGGACGCTCTTAGTCTTGGTAAGCCGTTTATTCTTTCAAAAGAGACCGGAATTTATGAAAGAGTTCTAGACGTAGGTATTTTTGTCGACCCAAGAAACGAGAAAGAGATCACAGAAAAAATTCTTTTTCTTAGTGATCAGGAAAACTATGAGAACCAAAAAAGGAAGCTAGAGAGTTTTTCTTTTTACCACTCCTGGGAAGAAATTTCTGACGAGTTTTTGGACATTTTTAAGAAACTTAGCGTAAAAATATAATGGGTTGTAATATGGGTTTTTTTGTGTAGAATTTAAATTCTTAAACTGATGAAAAATAAAATTACTATAGGATTTATAGGGCAGGGCTACGTCGGCAAGAATTATGCAGATGATTTCGAAAAACGCGGGTTTAGAGTAACCCGCTATGCTTTGGAAAACGGATATAGCGGCAATCGAGATAAAATAAAGGATTGTGACGTGGTTTTTATAGCAGTTCCGACGCCTACCACGCCCAAAGGCTTTAGTTATTCTATTATCGAAAGTGTTCTCAAATTAATAGGGAAAGGAAAAATAGCGGTTATAAAGTCAACGATTCTTCCAGGTGTCACTGAAATTTTACAGAAAAAATTTTCGAAGATTATCATTCTGAATTCACCGGAATTCTTGAGCGAAAAAACAGCCGCTCATGATGCAGCAAATCCATTTTCGAATATTGTCGGTATCCCCATAAATTCAGAAAAATGTCAAAAAGCAGCCAAATTAGTTCATGAAATTTTGCCCAAATCTCCCTTTTCTTTGACTTGCAAAAGCAAGGAAGCCGAACTTATAAAGTATGCTCATAACGGCAGTGGTTATACTCAAATTATTTTCTTTAACACAATGTATGATCTGGCCAGAACTTTGAAAGTTGATTGGCAGCCTATAGAAAATGCTATTTTAGCCGACCCGATGATTTGTAATAGGTATGCCAAACCTTTGCATAAAAGCGGTCGCGGCGCTGGAGGAAATTGCTTCATAAAAGATTTCGCGGCTCTATCAAGGTTATATAAGAAAATGACTAAAGACGCTTTAGGAAGTGCCGTCCTTTCGGCTCAAGAGGCAAAAAATATAGATTTGCTGACAAAAAGCAAAAAAGATCTACTTATACTCCATGGGGTTTACGGCGACTTGCCGGCCCTACCTCGCCGGCAGGCAGGCGGCAAGGCAGGGAAGACTAAATCAAAATGAATCTACTTATCCTGACTCAAAAGGTTGATCGTAATGATGGGACCTTGGGGTTCTTTCACAGGTGGGTTGAGGAATTTTCCTACCGTTTCTCCAAAGTAATAGTTGTTTGTATAGAGAAAGGAGAATCAAATTTACCGCCGAACGTAAAAATTTTATCTTTGGGAAAAGAACGAGAAAAGAAATTCCGAGGACTGAGACGTTTTTTTACCAGAATTTTTTATGTTTTTCGATTTTATAAATTTATTTGGAAAGAAAGAAGAAATTACGATACTGTTTTTGTTCACATGAGCCAGGAGTTTGTTTTACTAGGCGGTATAATATGGCGATTAAAAAATAAAAAGCTGTTATTTTGGAGGAATCACGCCAAGGGAAATTTTCTAACTCGTCTTTCCGTTATTCTTTCAGATAAAGTTTTTTGTACTTCACCGGATTCATTTACTGCTCGATTCAAAAAAACAGATTTGATGCCGGTCGGTATAGACACGGAGATATTTAAACCCGACGAAAGAATATCTAAAAAACCCAACTCAATTTTATATGTAGGCCGAATTTCTCCGGTCAAAAAAGTCGAACTATTTATAGACTCGCTAAATAAATTATTGGCCACCGGTTCAGACTTCACTGCTTCGATTGTCGGCGAATTGTCTTTCGGTGATCCTTATGTGGAGGAAATAAGGAGAAAAGCAAAAAAATTAGAAGAAATAGGGAGGTTGCGTTTTCTTGGCCAACAAGCAAATTTTAAAATGCCAGAGATTTATAATAATCATAAAGTTCTTGTAAATCTGACCGAAGCCGGCAGTTTCGATAAGACGATCTTTGAAGCGATGTCCTGTGGTTTGGCTACTTTAGTACACAATCAAGCTCTAGATGATGTTTTAGGTTCTGATCTAATCGCTCAGCTTGATAGTTCGGAAATTGCTGAAAAACTTGCTAAGTTACTAAAAAGCGAGGAAAGATACGATTTCAGAAGTTTCGTCGTCAAAGATCATAGTCTGACAAAATTGATGGAAAAATTCAGCAGATATTAAACTATTTAGATATATTTTATTACATACTTTAAATTAGCAGCCCGAAAATGAGAAAAAATTTCATTTATTACAAGTCTCTTTTGAGGATAGTCTGGATTTATTTAATAGATAAAATTATTTTTAGGAAACCAGCTGCGGTTCTAATGTATCATTCCGTTGATTCGAATAATGAATTTTTTACAGTAACCCCCAACAATTTCGAATGGCAGATGGGTTATCTGCGCAAAAATGGTTTTAACGTTGTTTCTCTTGCCGAGCTAGTCGAACATATCAAAAGTAACAAAAAGATACCGGTTAAAACAGTTGTTTTGACATTTGATGACGGCTATGAGGATAACTTCCTCGATGTTTTTCCAATCTTGAAAAAATACAACTTACCGGCGACAATATTTTTAATGACCGGTTTTATCGGCAGAAAGGACTACACTAAAAGAGAAATAAAATTGCCGATGCTTGATTGGACGCAAATCAAAGAAATGCATGATTCGGGTTTGGTCTATTTTGAGCCACACACAGTCGGGCATCCTAAACTTTCTCGCCTCGGTCATGCCGAAATTGAAAAAGAATTATCGGGATCCAAAAAGGAGATCGAAGAAAAGCTTAACAAAAAATGTCAATTTTTCGCTTATCCCAAGGGTGATTATAATGAAGTAGTATTAGGGACGACCAAGAAATTTTTCAGAGCTGCTCTGACTATAAACAGGGGATTTACAAACAGAGAGGACGAACCTTATTTGCTTAAAAGAAATTCTGTAGATTCTCTAACTGATAAATTTAGATTTAAAATGAAGATATGAAAAAATTTTGGGATTTCGCAAGACAGACTTTCCGCGGTAAAAGTGTTTATCGGATTCTTTTTAACTGGTTAGTTTATGAGCGTTGCTGGAAGATCAGGGGCCGAGTCTTAGATTTGGCTTCCGGCTGTGGGGCCAGCTATAGTCGCTATCTTCCAAAGGAAGCAACAGTAATCTCTGGAGATCTAAAAACCATCGAAGGGGAAACCTTAGATTTTGACAAGAGATTACCTTTTGATGATGGCACTTTTGATTCTGTTCTCTTTTTTAATGCTCTCTACATTACATCTGACCCTCTTTTTACTTTCAAAGAAATTTTCAGAGTAATGAAGAAAGGTGGAGCACTTTATTTGTCTTCGCCGTTTATTGCCAATGAAATGCCAGAGCCTCATGATTACTTACGATTTACCAGAGAAGGTCTTCAAAGGGAACTAGAAAAAGTGGGGTTCCAGGAGATTAGAATCAATAGATTCGGAGAAAGATTTTCTTCGGCTGCTTATTTGTTGCACGCTCTTTTGGTTTTTAATCTGGTTCGTTTTATCGTAAACGGCTTCAGTCTATTTTTAGATAAATTAATACCCAAAAAAATTCGTAAAATCCACCCGACTCCTCTCGGCTATTTTGCTATTTGTAAAAAATGAATCCCGTTAGTGATATGCCCCAGTTTTATTATGTTTACATTATACAAAGTAAGAAAAACCATCAATGGTATACAGGATATACTTCTGATTTGCGGAAGCGCTTTAGGCAGCACAACGCTGAAGAAGTTCTCTCTTGGACAAAAGGTCGAGGTCCTTTCGAGATCATTTATTATGAAGCTTACCGGAATATCAAAGATGCTCAGGCCAGAGAGAAACATCTTAAATCTGGCCCCGGTAAGCGTTATCTCAAGGAACGCTTAAAGCGCTTCCTATCACTAATGGGATGAATATTTTTATAATCGGATCAGATAAAACTTTAGTTGGTCAAAAAGGTATAGGGGATGCTCCATTTCGACATGCGAAATATGGTGAGTATGTTAACCATATTGATATTCTGATTTATACCAATAATCGGGAAGGTAGAAAAAACTTTCCAATCTCTTCTAATGTTTTAGGTTTACCTTCTAATTCTTTGGCAAAACCATTTTTATTTTTTGATGCTCTAAAGATTTTTCGCCAGGTTAACAGGAATCGTCATATTGATTTAATAATTGTCCAAGACCCTTTCTTTTTTGGGTTGGTTGGTTATTGGCTTAAAAAACGCTCCGGCGCTAAATTAATAGTGAATTTCCATGGCGATTTTTGGGGAAACAAGTTTTGGTTGAAAGAAAGGTTTTTAAATCGACTTTTTCTACCTCTTTCCTATTTTGTTGTTTCTAAAGCTGATGCTATAAGGTGTGTAAGCCAGGCAATTAAATCAAAATTAATAAAGCGCGGAGTATCAGATCGGAAAATAGAAGTTATTCCGACCTCTATTGATCTGGATAAATTTAAATTTAAAGATTTTGAAAAGGTTGAACAAATAAAAGCCAAATTTCTAAATAAAAAATTAATCGTTTTTGTCGGTCGGTTTCATCCGATCAAAAATATACCTTTTTTGATCAAAGGTTTTTCTATTGTCAAAAAAGAACTGCCCGATACGGAATTATTACTGATTGGCGACGGTTCAGAAAAACAAAAAATTATGTCTTTGGTCAATCAATTAGGATTAAAAGACAGTGTTTTTTTTGCAGGGGAGCTTCCCCACAAAGATATTATTGATTATTATTATGCATCCCACGTTTTGGTTTTGCCGTCTTTTTCCGAAGGATTACCCAAAGTTTTGACAGAAGGTGGATTGTGCGGATTACCTCTTATTGCTCCTGAAGCTCCGTGGTCCGGAGAAATTATAAAAGACGGCGAAAATGGTTATCTTGTGCCTATAGATGATGCGGAAGCTTTGGCCGATCGTTTGGTTTACTTGCTGAAGAATGATATTTTGAGAGACGAAATGTCTGAGAAAAGTAGGATTTTAGCCGAAAAACGTGTTTCTCGAGGAGTTGAAAAACTTACAGAATTTTGGCAGAAAGTAGTAAACGAATCCCGTTAGTGATTGATATTTTACAAGATCTTATGAAGTGCTTAAATAGAAAGGCAATCGGTTTTATAATTAAATTTAATAATAATCACGGAAATGCCTCTGGCATTTCCTATCACTAACGGGATGTGTGGTATAGCAGGACAACTAACATTTAAAAAATCTCCAGATAGAGAGCTTGTCGAGAAAATGACAAGATCTTTAATTCACCGAGGTCCTGACGGCGAAGGTTTTTATTTTGGTAAAAAAATCGGCTTGGGGATGAGGCGTCTTAAGGTTATTGACCTTTTGACCGGAGATCAACCAATTCACAATTCTAGGCGTGATGTCTGGGTGATTTTAAACGGAGAAATATACAATTACCAAGAACTCCGTTCTTCTTTGATTAATAAGGGATATAAATTTTATACAGAATCTGACACAGAAGTTATTGTTCATCTTTATGATGAGTACGGTGATAATTTTGTCGAACAGTTGGAAGGAATGTTTGCTTTTGCTTTGTGGGACGAGAAAAAAGAAAAACTGATCGTTGCGAGAGACAGGGTAGGTGAAAAACCTCTTTATTACTATTTTGATGGGGAACAGTTTCTTTTTGCTTCTGAACTCAAGGGTCTCTTGGAATGCTCAGAGATAAAAAGAGAAATAGATCTTGAAGCTCTCCACAATTACTTTGTTTACGGACGGGTTCCATCTCCGCTTTCTATCATCAAAGGAGTCCGGAAATTAGAGCCGGCGTCTCTGATTATCGTTAATCAAAAAGGCAGTATGGAAAAAAGACGTTATTGGTCTTTAAGTTTCAAGGACAAATTCACGTATTCTCTTGAAGAGACAAAAAAAGAACTTCTAAAAACTTTTGAAAAATCCGTAAAGTCAACGATGGTCGCCGACGTGCCTTTAGGCGCGCTTCTTTCCGGAGGTGTAGATTCAAGCGCGACCGTAGCTATGATGGCGAGGAACTCCAGTCGGCCTATAGAAACCTTTTCCGTTGGTTTTAAGGAAAAAGACTTCTCCGAGCTGTCATATGCAAAAATTATCTCAAGCCAGTTCGGCACCCATCACCATGAATTCATTATAGAGCCCAAAATTCTTGAGGTTTTGCCGCGTTTAGTCTGGCACTTAGACGAACCTTTTGGCGATTTCTCGATCATTCCAATGTTTTATGTCTCAGAGGCTGCCAGATCACACATAACGGTGGCTTTGACCGGTGACGGGGCTGATGAATTATTTGCTGGTTATGAGTGGTTTAAGGCTGTAAAAATAGCCCAAAAATACAATAACTTACCTATTTTTTTCAGAGAGTCGTTAGCTTTTTTGAGTAAGGCTATTCCAGATTCAGACAATAGAGAAAAAATTACCCGCTATCTTCATAAAATTAAGAGATTAGTAGAGACCCAAAAAAATCAGTCCAAAGACCCTCTAGATATTCTGGAGAGTATTACCAGCGGATTTCGGGAAGATGATCTCAAAGAAAAACTTTATAGTCCGGCTTTGACGGAGAAGGTATCAAAGTTTAATACAGGCCTATCGCGGAGAAATCTCATAAATGAATACGATGGAGATGATAATATGGAAGCTTTGCTCTATAGTCAGTTTCGCTCGCTTTTGCCCGATATGTTTTTTACTAAAGTTGATAGGGCATCAATGGCGGTTTCTCTTGAGACCAGAGCCCCTTTTGTTTCGAAAGAGATGGTTGAGTTTTCTGCCAAAATCCCCTTTTTCTATAAACTAAAAGGTTTAGAAACCAAATATATTTTAAAAAAATCTCTGGAAGATGTTTTACCGAAAGAAATTCTTTATCGGCACAAGAAAGGATTTACTCTTCCTCTGGGCAGATGGCTCAAAGAAGAAAATTTAGCAAAAAATATAAAAGAAACTCTGCTCGACCAACGCTTTTTAAGCTCGGGTTTATTTAATGCAAGTTACATAGAAGAACTTATCAAAGATCATCTATCGGGCAAGAAAGATAACACTAATAAAATATGGCTAATTTATATGTTTGCTTTGTGGTACAATAGCTTTCTCAGCTAAGTCAAAAGCTAAAATTCAAAATGCAAAATTTAAATTCAAAACTCAAAAGTAGTTTCAAGAAAAGATATAAAAATTTTGACTTTTTACTTTCATTTTTGACTTTTACCTTTTGATTTTTGGATTACTATGTCTCCTTGGGATAAATTTGCTCACGAAAAGTTGACTAAGATTTTTACCGAAAAATCTTCGGTTATTGATATCGGCGGAGGCCTTCGGGCTTTGAAGTCTAAAGGTAATCGCTATGATAAAAAACGAGCCTGGCTTATTCCCCTTATCGAGAAAGTAGATTATAAAGTTTTAGATCCGGTTCCTGATTATAAACCTGACATAGTCGGGGATATTCACAATCTGTCTTTTTCGGATAATTCTTTAGAGTCTATTGTTTGCCTAGCAGTTCTAGAACATGTAGAAGATCCTATCAAAGCTGCAAAAGAAATGTTTAGAGTTCTTAAGCCGGGCGGCTATTTATATGTGTACGTGCCTTTTCTATATTATTATCATGCCGAAAAAGGTTATTATGGGGACTATTGGCGCTTTACCAAAGATTCTTTAAAATACATATTCCGCGATTTTTCTAGTATCGAAATTGAAAGTGTTCGAGGGGCGATTGAAACCTGGATTTATATAAGCCCTCTCGGTCGGATCAAAATTTTAAATAAGTTAGCTGGTTTTTTGGATAGAATAACCGGGAAAATTAACAGCAATCAAGTCAGCGGCTACAACGTTTTTTTGGTTAAATAACTATTCCGATTAATTTAGAAGTCAAAATTCAAAATGCAAAATTTAAATTCAAAACTCAAAAGTTTGATATTCTTCTTATTTCTTTCTTCAGCTTTAAACTTTTCACATTCGATTTTGATTTTTGATTTTTGATTTTTTAATTTTGTTTTCATTTATGAAAATACTTTATATCGCTAACGCCAGGATGCCGACCGAGAAAGCTCATGGCTACCAGATAATAAAAATGTGTGAAGCTTTCTCTAAAGCCGGCGCGGAAATAGAGCTAGTTATTCCGTGGAGGTTTAACCATATAAAAGAAGACCCATTTAATTTTTATGGAGTGGAAAAAACTTTTAAAATAACGAAAGTTCCATCACTGGATTTAATCAATTTACTGGGCAGTTTCGGCTTTTTTATTCAATCTGTATCTTTTGCAAAAATAGCCTCCGTTTACAGTTTTTTTAAAAGTACAGATATCATTTATTCCAGAGACGAGCTCCCTCTGTTTTTTTTGAGTTTCTTTCCTTCAGGCAAACGGAAATTATTTTGGGAGTCTCATTCCGGAAAGATAAGTTTTGTGGCCAAAAGAGTTTTAAAAAAGAGCCATGGTATGGTGACACTGACGGGCATCTTAAAAGATTTTTATGTTAATGGCTTGAAAGTTGATTCAGATAAAATTTTAATTAGTCCGGATGGTGTTGATTTGTCTGTTTTCGACATTGAAATGTCTCGAGAAGAAGCCAGAAAAAAAACGAATCTTCCTTTAGATAGGATTATTTTAGGATACTTCGGCCGTTTCCGAACGATGGGCATGGAGAAAGGCCTTTCTATTCTTTTGGAATCTCTAAAAAAACTTCCTCCCAATTTTTTCTTTGTTGCTGTCGGCGGGAGCCAAGAAGATATCGATTCTTATAAAGAAAAATCAGAAAAATTATCTATTTCTGAAAGAATTTTGTTTAAAAAGCTAGTGTCCAGAAGAGAACTTTCGGTGTGGCAAAAAGCTTGTGACATTCTTTTAATGCCTTTTCCTGATCTGCCGCATTACCGATATTATATGTCTCCCCTAAAGATGTTTGAATATATGGCTTCTAAGAGGCCGATTATTGCTAGTGACTTGCCGTCTGTCGGAGAGGTTTTAAATGAATCGAATGCTGTTTTAGTTCCACCGGATGACCTCGAAGTTTTAGCAAAGGCAATAGAGTCTTTGGTGAACAACCAAGTTTTAAGCAGTAAACTATCGACCCAAGCTTTTGAAGACGTAAAGAATCACACTTGGCAGAAGAGGTCAGAGAGTATTCTTAATTTTATAAAACTTAAATCATAAATCCATGAGGTTACTCTACGCGACATCGATTGTTTATCCATCCGGGCTAGCTAATCGTCTCCAGACTTTTGCCATGGCGGCGGCTTTCAGTAAAAAACTCGGCCAAGAGAATTTCTTTTTAGGAGCTCAAAAGACAAACATAAAAATCCCCGGAGTTAGAATCATCGACTTTAATTCCGGTAGAAGCGTGAAACTCGGCTGGCTCTGCATGAAATTTGCCAAAGCGGAGGGCATAACTCATGTTCATAGTCGCGAAGCAAAACTTCTTTTTGCAATGATTTTTTATAATAAATTTTTTTTTAGAAAAAATATAAAGTTTATCTACGAAGTTCATACTGTCTACGATAGAAATTTTAAAGATAGATTTGCTGAGAAATTTGTTTCCCGAAATTCCTATTGTGTAACTTATTTAACAAATTTTCTGAAGAAGGATCATACAAAAAGATTTAGCTATACCCCTAAAAAATCCATTGTCTCTCCCGACGGAGTTGATTTATCAGTTTTTGACATCTCTGTTTCTAAAGACCAATCTCGCAAATTATTAAATATTCCCGTTGACAAAAAAGTCTTGGTTTACACTGGTCGCTTTAAAACTATGGAGATGGAAAAAGGACTGGAAGATATCTTCAAAGCATTATCAATTTTACCTCCCGAAATTGTATTTGTAGCAATGGGCGGCAAACCTAGGCATATGGATTACTATCGAAAGCTCTCCGAAGATATGGGCTTAAAAGAGAGAGTTTTTTTTATCGAACATTTAAATCAGGATATGGTAGCAGTTTGTCAAAAAGCGGCGGATATTCTACTCATGCCTTATCCCGATATGTTACATTACCGCTACTACATGTCTCCTTTAAAAATGTTTGAGTATATGGCAAGCAAACGTCCGATTATTGCGACTGATTTACCATCGGTCAGGGAAGTTTTAAATGAAAACAATTCGGTTTTGGTTCCGCCGGGCAGTCCAGAAGCTATCAGTAAGGCAATTAAGCTTTTACTAAGTGATGAGAAATTTTCGTCAGAAATAGCTGAGAGAGCTTTCATAGATGTGGGGAATTACACCTGGGACAAACGAGCCGAGAGGATCCTTCTTGGAGCTGTGAATTAATTAAGTCTTGCGATCGGTCTAAACCATATCCCAAGTGAGAGTAGTGTCTTTCTGGATATCTGCTTTGGTGGTTCTTCCAATTACGTCTGGCAGGAATTTAGGTCGAATACCAGTCCCCGGTCTTTTGCGGGTAATCATCTCTGCGGTAATCACAGTGCCGGCGGGGATATCTTTTGTTGTTACCAGACTTCTTTTGTCGTATTTGTAG